>Ga0105047_10004344_pt1 | contig 24712 bp, 21 predicted proteins | sample MAT04_FD_78384 | JGI IMG/M metagenome (GOLD analysis project Ga0105047, IMG submission 78384) | Freshwater microbial communities from Lake Fryxell liftoff mats and glacier meltwater in Antarctica - MAT-04 (megahit assembly) | ecosystem: Environmental > Aquatic > Freshwater > Ice > Liftoff...
CTCTGCACAGTGAAGTTGATGGGTTGCGGGTGTCGAGGCGCTCGTCTGGCAAGGCGCGCCGTCCGACGGCATACTCTGCGTCTGTCGAGGCGGCGCAACGCAGCCAGGCGAGATGGATCGGCGACCTCAACCCTTCAACTTCACTGTGCAGAGCTACTAGAGCCGAAGATCCGCGGTCAATGCATGGCGGTCCATCGGCTGGATGATCAGCCGGCCGCGGTGATCGACGACGATCAGCGAGCCGTCCTGGAAGCGCGCGCGGGCGGTGGTGGTGCCTCCGAGGCGAACGAGACCGGCGGGGGCACCGCGGCGCTGCACGTCGATGTTGATGCCGCCGTCGGCGGTGCGCAGCCACGCCAGCTCGGCGTCGGGGCCGAGCGCGATGCCGTGGTGCGGGCGGTCGGGCTCGGTCGCGATGCGGCCGTGGGTGTGCTCGATGCCATCGGCGTGGATCGTGGCGTACTGGCGCGCGGCGACCACGCATAGACCTTCGGACTTCGCGGGGAGGCGATGGCGCAGCGTCGTCGCGGGGAGCTCGTAGCCCCAGATCTCGCGATCTTTCGCGATGCTCATGGCGCCGTCGACGATCTCGACCGAGCTCCGCGCGACGCTCAACGAGAGCGATCGGGCGTCGCGGGCGACGCTCTCCGGGGTGCCGTCGACGGCGACCCGCCAGATCGCGGTCGCGCGCTGGCTCAAGAGGTCGAGCCCGACGAGCGCGTTCTTCTCGGTCACGTACCAGACGCCGCCGTCGAACGTGTCGGCGAACGCGGTGAGCTGGAGATCTACCCACAGGCGTGATCCGCGCGCCCGCAGATCGATCTTCGAGATCATCATCGAGTCGCCGCGGCGCGCGAGCGCCAGCGCACGATCGCCGTGATCGGACATCACCAGCCGCTCGGCCGGCACATCGAAGTGCGCGATCGTGCGGCCGGTGCGCGTGATCCAGCGGACCCCGCCCTCACCGCACGCCACCAGGAGCTGACCCTTCGGGAGGATCGCGGCGTCGAACAGCGGGATCTGTCCGGCGTCGCTCGCGTCGATGAGGACGTTGATCGGGCGGGCCTTGCGATCCTCGACCGGCGCCATGCGCAGCGCCGGAAGATCGGCCACCAGCGCCCCGTCCTTGGCGTGCTCGGCCAGCGCGGTGAGCTGCTTGGTGGACCAGGCGCACGCGCCGAGGCCGCGATCGCGCAGCAGCGCGCGCAACAGCGGCTTGGCCAGGACACGCGTCGCGCTCGATGGGCTGGCGATGAGATCCGTTGCGACCGCCTGGCGGATGCGCGAGCGGCCGAGGTCGCGATCTTCGGTCAGCTCCAGCATGCGCGGCAGGATCTCGGGCAGCGTCTCGGGGCGAAGAAAAGCCTTCTTTCCGAGCATGCGGAACGCGACGTCGTCGGTGCCCTCGATCGCGAGATCGATCCAGCGATGCGCGAGCGGGCGCGCGTCCTCGAGCGGCCACACGATGTCCACCGCGCGCGCGAAGTCGCCCGCCTCCGCCGCGGACTCGGCCCACAGGAGGCGCAGCGTGCGCGCCTCCGCGGGGTGCGTCGTCTCCAGCCGGCGGATCGCCGCCGCGAACACGCCGTGGCGCCGGGCGAGGAGCATCGCGCGCTCGACGTCGCCCGCGATCAACCACTGCCGCACCACCAGCGCCGGATCGAGCTTGCGTCCCTCGGCCAGCTCGGCGGCCAGCTTCAGCCGGCCGTGGCGCTCGAGGAACGCCACCGCTTCCTCCGACTGGCCGAGCAGCTCCGCGAGCACGTAGGCCGCCTCGTCGAACTTGCCCTCCCGCTCGAGCCGAGCCAGCGCCGCGCGATACAGGCGGCGGAGGTGCTCGAAGAGGTCCTCGCCCGCCATGATCGCGTGGGTCCCGCTCTTGGCGCCGATCGAGATCGAGAGGTTGTCGCGCGGCTTCGGGGGGCCCGCCGGCAGCGTGGGCCGCTCCGGGTCGGGGTCGTTCGATCCGGCCAGCGGGATCGCGTAGCGGAGCGCCTCCTCGAGATCGCCCTTCTCGAACTTGTCGATCATCGACTCGAGGTAGCGGGCGTTCTGCTCGCCGAGCCTGCGGGCGAGCCGCGAGTACTCGGCGAGGCGCGCGAACAGGCGCGAGAGCGCGGAGCCGAGCGAGCGCGGCGGAGGAGGAGGCGGGTCGCGGACGGTGACGGCCGATGGGGGCGGCACGTTCGGGCGGGACTCCGCGGTGCCACGCGTGCGGTTCAACCAGCCCTTGAAGCGCGACCACAGACCGGGCCCTGAGGCCCGCGCAGACGTGGGAGACGCGCGAGACGGAGACGGAGACGGCGCGGGCGTCGGGCCGCTCGTGGCCCAGGCCTCCGTCATCTGCCGCACCAGCCCGGCGAGGCGCTCCCGCAACGTGCGTTCTTTCGCCGGCCCCGCCGCCGTTCGCGGCCCCAGGATCGCCGCGCGGACCTCCGCGGCGCGCGGATCCGCAAGCGCCATCGACGGCGGCAAGAGCTTCGCGCGCAACGGCTCGCTGCTCGCCTCGGCCGGGCGCGCGATGGCCTGCGGCGGACGCCCGAGCGGCTTGGCCGGCTGCTCGATCGGCGCGTCGAGGTCGATCCACTCCGCGGGATCGATCGCCTCGCGTGCGGACGGCGACGTGATCGTGATCTGACCCGCGCGCGCCCAGACGAGGTTCCCGCCCCCGATCGTGCCGAGCGCCACCCACCCGCGATCATCGAAGAAACAAGCCGAAAAGGCCCCATCGCGCTCGAGCACCGCGGCGCCGGGGAGGCGCTCTGCGAGACCGGGTCGAGTCTTCGGCCACAGCACGACCCAGGTCGTCGGCCCGATCACGCTGACCTCGGTGCCGGGCACCCAGGTCGCGAGCACGCGCCGCTGGGCCTCGGCCTCGCCGATCAGAGCGCGATCGATCACGAAGCCGCGCAGGGCGTGGTGGCCGTGCAGGACCCACTGGCGAGGCGCGACGCTCATCCTCGGACCTCGTGCTTGATGCGGCCGTCGAGCCCCACCACGCGCAGGGTGCCCGCGCTGTCGAGGCAGCCGAGCGTCGGCCAGCACGGGTTGGGCGCGATCGACACGATCGGGTGCTCGAAGCGCAAGATCACCCGCCCGTCCACCCGCAGATCGCGCCCCGAATCGTGCAGATCGATGAGCACGAGCTGGCCCTCGACCATGCCGAGCGAGACCACCTTGCCCGCCGGATCCGCGAGGAGCTGCTTGGCCTGCGGGCCCTCGCCATAGATCCACTCATCCAGCGCGATCTGCACCGCGACGCCCGGGCCCGGGAGCGCCACCGCCCCCGCGCCCATCACCAGCGCCCCATCGCCGCTGCCCTCCCAGCGCCCGAACACCGAGCGCGGATCGCGTCCCATCAAACGACACAGCTCGATCTCGCCGTTCTCCTTCACCGTCGTGAAGTAAGAGGCGTGCTGCTGGGTCACCAGGCCCTTCACGCCCATCGCGATCTCGCTCCACTGCGGCGGGCGCGTGAAGTCGCTGCTCCACTGCCACAGGACGCCGGTCCCTCCGCGGAGCCACGCCATCGCCGGCTCGCCGCCCGGCGCGTAGACGGCGAGGTCCGGGGACGGATCCTCGAAGGCGTCGGCGAGCGGGAGCACATCGGCGTTCGCCAGCGGCCACTCGCCGCTCGCGCCGCCGTGCGGCCCGTAGCGGCACAGCCTCAACCCGCGGTGATCGAGCTCGGCGGTGTACGTGCGGTTGTCGGCGAACGTCGCGGCGACCATGCGTGTACCCGGGGCCGACGCGCGATAGATCGGGCCCGCCACCTTCTCGCGCGCGGTCCGCGGCAGCGCCAGCACCGCGATGCCGTGCGATCCACTCTCCGACGTGAACGCGATCGCCCGCCGTCCGTCGGGCGACATCACCAGAGGACCGACCAGCGGCGCGCGGTTGTGGGCACGCTCCGGCGTGCGGCGCGCCTGGAACGGATCGCGCAGCAGCCGCACCGTGCTCTGCTCGGGCGGCAGCTCGAGCTCCACCGAGCGCACCACCGCTCCCGGCCGCACCAGCGACACGTCCACCGAACGCGCGCCGAGCTCCAGGCGATCCGACACGAGCACCCGCGTGCCACCGCCGAGCGCGATCTCCTGCTCGATCCCCGGCGGACCGACCAGCCACAGATCGTCGGCCTCCGCGGGGGCGCCGAGCGAGATGGCCCACTCGGCGCCATCGATCGCGGTGGCCTCGAGGTGCGTCCGCCCGGTGAGGAAGCGGGTGACGCTCGCCGCGTTGAGCTCGGAGATCTGCGAGCGCCGGCCGTCCTGCAGCAGGCCCCAGCCGAACGGCACGCGCGCCGCGCGAGCCCGCTCCGCCAGCACGATCAAGATCGCGAGCTGGGCGACGCGCGGTCGCCCAAGCGATCGCGGACCGGCGTCGAAGAGCGCGATCGATCGCCGCGCCCCGCCCGGCTCCTTGTAGGCCATCGCGTGATGGAGCTGCTCGCCCATCGCCGCGCGCCGCACGAACTCCTCCGGGATCTCGAGCAACAGCGCCCACTCCGACAAAAGCAGCCGCTCGAACGGCCCGCGCCGCGTGACGCCGCGATAGCCATCGGGTGTGCCGGCGCGCGCGTCGGTCTCGAGCGCGAGCGGGCCGACGATCCGGGCGAAGCGCCGCACTGCGGTCCCGAGGCCGAGCGCGAGATCCGGCGGGAATATCGCCAGCGACTCGCGCCACGGATCGAGCGCCGCGGGCAGCGCGATCTCGGGCTCGGCCGTCGCCGCCTTGGGCGCCGGTGGGAGCGGGCCGGCCAGCTCGTTCAGCCATGGAACGGGCACCGTCGGCTCGAAGCGCGACATCAGATCGCGCACCCGCGCGCGCGACTCCCGCCGCGGCGGCAGGTGATTGACGATCGCACCGAGCAGCGCGCTCGGCGTCCAGAACCAGCCGTACGCGGTGTCGCGCAGGAGCGCGCGGTTGATCGCGTCGATCACCGGCTGCGGCACATCGGGCCGCGGCTCGAGCGCGACGGCGCGATCAGGCGGTACGCCGCAGAAGAGCCAGCTCAGCGTCGCCGCCACGCCGTAGATCTCCGGGTCGCCCTCGCTCGGATCCGACACCACGAACGGCCCCTGCTGCATCTGCGGTGTGTCGATCCAGTGCGGCCGGAGGCGGGTGTGGCCGCGCCGATCAATCCCCACCGTCCACGGCGTTATCCAGCGCCGCACGTCGCCCTCCACGTCGGCCAGCGCCTCCAGGAGATCGACCGCCACCACCGCGATCAGCGTCAGGTCCGCCCTGCCCTCGTCGAGCATCACCGACGACAGCGGCCAGGCGTCGACGTCGTCGAGCACCCAGTACATCTGGCCGGCGTGTTCCAGCGCATCGATCCGTGCTGCGAAGACCGGGTGTCTGAGCGTGAGCCACGCGTCCTGCTCCGCGCTGGTCGCCTGGTCCGAGATCTTCGCCAGGCGATAGCGCAGCGTCGGCGTGAAGTGATCGACCACCACCGACAGCGCGCCGTGGTGCCCGATCACCCGCCAGCGACCGAGCCGTGTGCCGACCGCGAGCATCAGCGTGCGTCCTCGGAACGCGCGTCTCGTGCGTCCTCGGAACGCGCGTCTCGTGCGTCCTCGGAAAGGACGTCGCGATCGAGCGCCCGCGCGGCGGCCAGCGACGCGTAACAAGTCCCCCACAGCGCATACGGCGCTCGCGACGCTCCCAGCGCCCGCTCGATCAGCGCCGCGCTCGGCTCGAGCCTCTTGTACGTCGGCACGTAGAGCGATCGCGCCTCGGGATCACGCGCCAGATAGATCAGCCCCTCGACCCACGGCAGGTCCTCGGCCGCGCCCACGATGATCCACGCGTCCGGCGTCGAGACACCGCGCAGCCGCGAGAGCCGCTCGTCGTCGATCTGGCCGATGCGCGCGAACAGCGATGGCACCACGCTCCGCGGCGCCACCAGCGCGCCCGGCTCGAGCGGTCGAGCGCGTGCGGACCAGCGGATCATGGACCGCCGAGCACCGCCGCGATCCGCGACTTCAGATCCGTAAGCTCGGGCGGCAGCGCATCGGCCGCGAACCCCGCGTCGATCTCTCGCGCAACGCCCTCCAGCTTGAGCTTGTGCGCCTTCCCATCGGTGACCGACTCGGCCGGCAGATCGAGCAGCTCCTTCCCCACCCGAGCGAGACGCGCCGCGCGCGCCGCGGGCCCTGCGCTGGCCTCCTCCGCCGCCGCGATCAGCGCCGCGCTGGTCGACGCCTTGAGCCGATCGCCGAGCAGCACCCGCGCCTCGTCCTGCTCCTCGCGCGTCGGCACCGCATAGATCAGCGGCCAGAGGTCGGCGGGCGTGGCCTTGTCGCGCCCATCGAGCGCCGCCGCGGCCGCCACCAGCCGCTGCACCTTCACCGCGCGGCGATCGGAGAGCCCGATCCCGGCCCCGCGCAGGATGCGCACGCACGCCGCGAGCTCGCCGCGCACGGCCTCGACGTCCACCGCACGCGCGCGCGCCGCGAGCACGTCGAGATCCGCGACCTGCGCCTCGCCAGGCCCTACCTTGGTCTGACCGAGCGACCACCCACCCTGGAGGAGCGACTCGAGCGCATGATCGGGCACCGCGTCCACGAACACCCGCGCCAGGAAGCGATCGGCGAACGCCGCCAGCGTCTCGTCCTCCGGGAGCTGGTTCGAGGCTCCGACACATACGCGCAGAGGGCACGACATCTGGGTGTGGCCGCGCCGGAAGGTGCGCTCGTTGAGGAGCGCGAGCAGCGTGTTCAGAATGGCGGTCGAGCCCAAAAAGACTTCGTCGAGGAAAGCGATCTCCGCTTCCGGGAGCATGTCGCGCGTCTCAGTTTCGACCACACCTTCGCGTAATTTTCGCAGATCGACGGGCCCGAATATCTCGCTCGGCTCGGTGAAGCGGCCGAGCAGGTACTCGAAATATCGACCGCCCATGGCCCGGGCGACGCGCCGCACGACCTCGCTCTTGCCGGTCCCGGGCGGCCCGATCACCAGCAAGTGCTCGCCGGCGACTGCCGAAAGCGCGATCAGCTCTGCCAGGACCTCGCGCTCTACCAGCCCGGTGCTGGCGACGCGCATGGCCGAACGAACTCGGGCGACCTCATCCACACCGAACGAATAGCACCGCTCGCACCGGCCCTCCACGATGATCGAGGACGCGACCCTCAAGACGCCCCGCGGGGCACCCGATGAGAGCGTCATGACGACGGTAGCGAAAGCACGAGTACTGCTCGCCGACGACGAGCCCGCCCTGCTTCGTTCCTACCGCCGCGTCCTGCACCGCGCGGGCTACGAGGTGGAGGTCGTCGAAGATGCGACGGCCGGCATCGACATGTTCAAGACCGGCGCCTTCGACGTCGTGATCAGCGACATCGCGATGCCCGGGATGAGCGGCCTCGAGATGCTGCGCGAGATCCACGCGCACGATCGCGACACGCCCGTCCTGCTCATGACCGCCGGCCCCAACCTCGAAGGCGCCATCAAGGCTGTCGAGTACGGCGCGCTGCGTTATCTCACCAAGCCGGTCAGCGAGGACACGCTCCTCGACTGCGTTTCGCGCGCCGTCGAGGTCCGTAGCCGCACGCGCCGGAGCAACTCGCAAGCGGCGATCGCCGAGCAGACCGTGGTCGACCGCGCCACGCTCGACGCGGCATTCGACCGCATGCTGGGGGGCCTGTGGATGGCGGTGCAGCCGATCATCAGCTGGTCGGCCCACTCCACCGTCGCGGTCGAGGCGCTGATGCGGTCGAACGAGCCGATCCTGCCTCATCCGGGCGCGATCCTCTGCGCCGCCGAGCAGCTCAACCGCCTGAACGACCTCGGTCGCACCGTGCGCCGCCGCATCGCCGCGATTGCCGCGTCGCTCCCGTTCGAGGCCGACATCTACGTGAACCTCCACCCCGCCGACATCGGCGACGACGATCTGTTCGATCCGAGCGCGCCGCTGTCGAACATCGCGAGCCGCGTGGTCCTCGAGATCACCGAGCGCAGCTCGCTCGCGAAGGTCCCCGACGTCTTGGCGCGCATCCGCGCGCTGCGCACGCTCGGCTATCGGGTCGCGATCGACGATCTCGGCGCGGGCTACGCCGGTCTGAACTCGTTCACCAGCCTGGAGCCCGACGTGGTCAAGCTCGACATGGGCCTGGTGCGCGGCGTCGATACGTCGGCGACGAAGCAGAAGATCATCGGCTCGATCGTGTCGCTGTGTCGCGAGCTCAAGATCGAGGTCATCGCCGAAGGTATCGAGATCCCCGCCGAGCGCGACGCGCTCCTCGCGCTCTCGGTCGACAAGTTCCAGGGCTATCACTTCGCGCGTCCCGCGAAGCCCACGCCCGACGTCAACTGGTCATAGATCCAGGGCATAGCGCGCGCCGATCGCGCCGATCACCGGCTGCGTGACCTGCGATCCGACCGCGTCGAGCCACACCGGCACCTTCGCCGCGAAGAAGAGCTGGATCAGCGCAGCAGGCTGCCAATACACGCCCGCCGAGACCAGAAGATCGGTGCGACCGCTGTTCTCCGCGGTGCGACCGCTCCACTCCGCCGTCGACTCCCAGCGCGCCTCGGGCCCCAGCTGGAAGCTCACATCACCGACGCCCGTGCCGAGCGACGCGCCGCCTGCGATCGCGCGCGACGCGCGGTGCCCCTTCGGCCCGGCGTAGAGCGGCAGCCGCGCCGACGACCAGAGCGACAGATCGAAGTCGTCCGAGAGCGACCAGGTCGCGTCCAGCCCGATCAGCGGATCGAACGTGCCGGTCCCGAGGAACTGGTGGCGGTGGGGCTTGCCAGCGTCGCCGAGCGCGTACGGATCTTCGACCACCTCACCGAACGGCAGCGACACGCCGGCCCGCAGCTCGAGCGAGAACGGCGCCTGCGACAGCGCCAGCCAGCGCGCCGACACCTGCATGTCGCCGACGCCGCCGATCGTCTCGTCGCGGTGGTGGATGCTGGCGAAGCTCGGCATCACCGCGCCCGCGGCGTCGCGGAACTCGGCGTCGGTGACCACCGTGCCGATCGGCAGCGCCAGCTCGAGCGCCCACGCATCGGAGAAGCCGTACTGCGCGCGCAGCGACACATCGAGCTGCAAGAGATCGACCTGGTGCGACGCCGGCTGCTGATCGCGCGGGACCTGCGGCTCTTCGTCGTCGTGATCCACGCCGTGCGTGACGCGCGCGCCGGTGCCGAGCACGTCCAGCCCGAGCACCAGGCGCCCGGCCGCGATCCAACCTTTCGCCGCGAGACCTCCGCCCGGGAGGTTGGGGTTGCTTCAAGCTGCGCAGGCCCAGGCGGGCGCGGGAACGAGGAGCAGCAGCCCGAGGAGCCAGCGCTTCACTCGAGCAACCGCGCGAGCGCATCGACGTCGATGCCCTTCACTTCGCCCTTCTTTTTCCCATCGGGGCCGTACACCACGAGGTACGGCATGCTCTGCACGTTGGTCATGTAGCGCTTCGCCAGCGGGCTGTCCCACTGGAAGATGTTGAGCTTGCGATACGCGATGTCGGGCCGGTCTTTCATGACGCCGTGCATGAACGCGTCGACCTCTTTGCAGGGACCGCACCAGTACGCGTAGAAGTCGAACACCGTCACCTTGCCGGGCACGACGAACGGCTCGAGCGACGGGACGTCCTCGCCCATGCGCGAGACCATCACCATGTCGGCGCCCTCCGGCAGCGGCGGCAAGACGAAGAACTTCAGCTCGGGGTGACAGAGCAAGCAGTGCGACTCGGGCACCACGTGCTCGTCGCACCAGTCACCGCGCGCCTTGAACTCGGCGCTCTTCTCCGGATGGCAGACGGTGCACTCGTCCGCGGGCATCTTGTGCTCGCAGGTCGCCGCGAGCGCGAGCAGCGGGCGCGCGACGGCGGACGCCGGGGCGGGCGCCGGGGCGGGCGCCGGGGCGGGCGCCGGGGCGGGCGCGCGGGCGCATCCCAGCAAGAGGCAGAGCAACAGATATCTCATCATGCGAGCCCCCAGCGCTCGAGGTCCTCTTCCGTGAGCCCGAAGTAATGCATCACCTCGTGCACGACGGTCTTCGCGATCTCCTCGCGCACCTGCTCCGGTGATCCGGAGAAGCGCTCGATGTTGCTCTGGTAGAGCTGCACACAGTCGAGCGTCGGTGTCCCGTCGTCCAGCATCCCCTTCTCGCTGAGGGGGACGCCGGTGATCATGCCGAGGATGCGCGGGTCCACGCCGTCGCGGATCATGCCTTCGGTCGGCATGTCGGTGACCACCAGCGGCAAGTTCACGAGCTTCGCCTTCACCTCCGCCGGCAGCCGGCCCAGCGTGTCCTCGGCGATCTCGGCGAAGTCGTCCTCGCTCACCGCCCACGGCGCGCGCGGCGATTGCTCGTCGAGGCGGCGCACCTGGATCCAGACCTCGATCATCTCGCGATCGCGCCCGGTGTCGGCGTAGACCATGCCCAGCCGATGCAGCGTGTCGGCGCTGGCGGGATCGCGCAGCAGCGCCGATCGATAGTGCAGCTCGGCGTCGGCCATCTTCCCCAGATCGAAGCACGCATCACCGGCGCGCACGTGGAAGGACGGATCCTGGAACGGCCCCTTCGGCACGTCGACCAGCGCCGCCCGTGCGCCCTTCGGATCGGCCAGATCGATCAGCCGCTCTACCCGCCCGAGCACGCGGTCGAGCGCGAGCGCCTCTGCCTGTGCGGTGCCGGTCCGGCGCAGGTATCGCGGCGGCCGCGCGTTCACGAGCAGCGCGCCACGGCGCGGCTGCGAGCTGGGCTCGGGCTCGGCGCGCGAAGGGCGATCATCGGCATCGCGCGGCGAGGGGCGCGCCAGCGACAGGCGCGGGCGATCAGCGGCTTCGGCCCGGCCGAGCACGGTGCGCACGGTCTGGAGCGACATGTGGCGATCGGTGTCGATCACCACCTCGAGGCCGCTCGCCCCGATCTCGGTGATCATCTTGCGCAGCTCGTCCGGCGTCAGCGCCGCCTGCAGGCTGGCGCGGAACAGCTGCTTTTGCGTGGGATCGGCCCCTTCCGCGTGCTGCTCGACCAGCTCTTCGACGCGGTTGTTGGTCGAGGGCCGGTACAGATCGCGGATGAGAAGCACACCGTCCGACTTCAGGACGCGCACCGCTTCGCGCAGGAACGGCCGGGGATCCGGGATGTGGTGCAAGATCGTGTTCGAGAAGACCGCGTCGAAGGTGCCATCCGGGAACGGCAGCCCCTTGGCGTCGCCCTTCGCGACGGTGATGCGGTCGGCGAGCCCGGCCTTTGCGATCTTGGCGCGCGCGATGTCCAGCATCGTGGCCGCCGCGTCGAGCGCGACGACGGTGCTGGTGGTGTCGGCCGCGCCGAGCGTCTCGAGGAGGAGGATGGGGATGTGGCCGGGGCCGGTCCCGATGTCGAGCATCTTGCCCTTCGCCGACAGCGCGATCACGCGCTCGACGAACGCGCGGTTGGGCCCGCCATGGTCCATCGCATCGTAGGACTCGGCCTCGGTGGTGGTGTCCATGTACTCGGGCTCGAGGACGCGCTCCATCACAGCTTTTCCTTCTCTCCACGATCCTGGGGCAACGATACGTAGAACCGGCCGCTCAGCGCGACGACCCAGTGTTCCGCGACGACCTTGCTGCCTTGCCCGCGCTCCTCGATCAAGGTCGGAAACAGGAATCCCAGCGCCACGTCCGCGAAAGCACCGTAGTCCCCGCGGAGGGTGAAGCCGATCTCGGCGCCCGCCATGATCGAGATGTCCTCGAAACGAAGCGTCGAGACCCCGGTCTGCAGCCGCGCGAAGAGCACCGGCGCGAGCTGCGCGGTGAGCGTGATCGGCAGCGTCCCCGTCGTATACGCGGTCGTCTTGTTCCCCAGCAGCACCGCCACGCGCGGGGCGGCGCTCAGGCGGAGCGCCTCGGAGATGCGCAGCTGCATCGGCACGAACCCCTCGAACGAGAAGCCCTCACCGATGGGGAGGACCGAGGCGCCGGCGACGCCCATCTCGAAGCCGTCCACGTTCACGAACCGCAGCGTCATCTCGACGGTCGGCCCGGTGAACACGATGCCATCGTGGAAGAGCATCGGCGGCAGCGTGAACCCGACCTCGAGATCCTCGGTCAGCCCCAGCTTCGCGCCCAGCCGCAGCCCGGCCTCGGCCCCCTGATTCCGCTCCTCCTGCGGCAACCGCAGGACGCTCTCCAGCGTGGGAGAACGCGTCGAGAGCGTGGGGATGACGAACACGTCGAACGTCCGCTTCGGCGTCGTCAGCGGCCGCGTGATCAGCACGTTCTTCACGCGCTCGTATCCGCGACGATCGAAGCCCACCTCGAAGTCCTCCTCCGGCGTGCCGGCCAGCGCGAGGGTGGCGGCGAAGAAGATCGCGCCGATCACCGTTGCACCTGCCCCGCTGGCCCGACTAGGGTGCGCGCCGACATGAAGCGCATCGAAGCCAAGAAGATCGTCGTCGCATATTCCGGAGGGCTCGACACCTCGGTGATCATCGGGTGGCTCAAGGAGCATTCCGATGCCGAGATCATCGCCTGGACCGCCGACATCGGGCAGGGCGAAGAGCTCTCGGGGCTCGACGAGAAGGCGAAGGCCACGGGCGCTTCGAAGCTGGTGGTCGAGGATCTGCGCGCCCGCTTCGTGGACGAGTTCGTGTTCCCCGCGCTGCGCGCCAACGCGGTGTACGAGGGCGCGTACTTGCTCGGAACGTCGCTGGCCCGGCCTATCATCGGGCGCCGCCTGGTGGAGTGCGCGCGCCGTGAAGGCGCCGACGCGATCTGCCACGGCGCGACCGGCAAGGGAAACGACCAGGTCCGCTTCGAGCTCACCGCATACGCGTTCGAGCCCTCGATCAAGGTGATCGCGCCGTGGCGTATGTGGAACATGAAAGGTCGCGCGGATCTCATCGAATACGCCGCGAAACATCGCATACCAGTCCAGGCCACCAAAGAGAAACCGTACTCGACGGACCGCAATTTGTTCCACATCTCGTACGAGGGCGGCGTGCTCGAAGATCCGTGGGCCGAGCCGGACGAGTCGATGTTCTTGCTCACCACTGCGCCGGAAAAGGCGCCCGACAAGGCGGAGTACGTGGAGGTCGAGTTCGAGCGCGGGACACCGGTCGCCGTGAACGGCACGAAGCTCGACTCGGTGAAGCTGCTCGAGGGACTGAACGCGCTCGGCGGCGAGCACGGCGTGGGCCGCGTCGACGTCGTCGAGAACCGCTTCGTCGGCATGAAGTCGCGCGGCGTGTACGAGACGCCGGGGGGGACGATCCTCCACGCGGCGCACCGCGCGGTCGAGCAGATCACGCTGGATCGCGAGGTCCTGCGCCTGCGCGACAGCCTCATCCCGGAGTACGCGAAGCTGGTCTACAACGGCTTCTGGTACGCGCCGGAGCGGGAGGTGCTGCAGAACATGATCGACGACATCCAGAAGTCGGTCACCGGCACCGCGCGCATCAAGCTCTACAAGGGCACCGCCAGCATCGTCGGCCGCAAGGCCCCCGTGTCGCTGTGGAGCGCGGCGCACGCCTCGTTCGAGTCCGAGAACGTCTACAACCAGGCCGACGCCGAGGGCTTCATCAAGCTCAACGCCCTGCGCCTGCGCATCCGCAGGAACGCCGGGCTCGGCCCGAAGGAGTGACCCGGTGAGGCCTTCGGCTTCGAGGCCCCTCAGGCCGCAGGGTGGGCTCGACGCCGACGCCTTGGAGCACTATCGCGACGGCGCCTGGTACGACGCCGAGTACATCCACATCGGCGGCGACGTGCCGTATTACACGCGCGTCGCGAGCGAGACCGAGGGGCCGCTGCTCGAGCTCGCCGCCGGCACGGGCCGGCTGACGCTGCCGATGGCGCGCGCGACGCCCTTCGAGGTGGTGGGGCTCGATCTCTCGACCGGGATGATCGCCCGCGCGGAAGAGAAGGCCAAAGCGCTCCCGCAGCCGGTGCAGGCGCGCCTGCGCTTCGTCGCGGGCGACATGCGCATCGCGCGCCTCGGGCGCGAGTTCGAGGCGGTGGTCCTCGCGTTCAACACGTTGATGCACATGACCGAGGACGAGGATCTCGAGGCGATGCTCGAGACCGTGCGCGTGCACCTGCGTCCGACCGGCCTCTTCCACCTCGACCTGCACACGCCCTACCCCGCGATGCTCACCGACCGCGATCCAGCGGGGCGCTACGACCCCCAGCAGATGATCGATCCGCACACGCGCGAGCGCTGGGAGGTCAGCGAGAACAGCCGCTACGACCCGCGCCGGCAGATCAACACGATGTCGTTTTTTTATCGCCGCGTGGGGGCCACGGGGACGCCGTTTGGGCCTGAGAAGCAGCTCGATCTGTCGCTGCGGGTGATCTTCCCGCGCGAGCTCGATCGCTGGCTCTCGGCCGGAGGCTTCGAGGTCGTAGGAGATTGGGAGGACTTCGGCCGCGCGCTGAGCTTCTCGGGTCGGGGCGGACGCCGGGTGCTCGCTTGCAGGAAGCGCTAGCGCGGCCGAAGTCAGGTAAATCTATTCGTCTTCGTCGAGCCGAGGCTGAGGCCCCAACACGATGCCCGCGATGTCCGGATCCACGTCGGGATCCACTTCCGTGCCGTCCGGGTTCACAACCTCGGACTTGCGCTGTTCTTTCTTCTCGGCTTTGACCGCACGTTTCTCGGCGCGTTTCCGCTCCTTGAGACGTTTCGAGGCCGTGGCTCCTGGGTTGGACGCCATCTTGTTCACCTCCGGGACACGGTACCGATCGCACGGGACGCGCTACGCGCGAACCGATGGAAAAGCGTCGGGCTCTCGCCGACGAGGCGAGAGCCGACGCCCCAGTACCGGTGAATGATTGATCGAGCTATCGCGAGGTCTTAGAAGCGGCGTCCGCCGCCGCCACCACCACCACGACCACCACGCCCGCCGCCACCTTCGCCGCCACGGAAGCCGCCGCCGCCGCCGCCACCACCGCCGAAGCCGCCACGTCCGCCACCGCCGCCGCCGCCACGGCCACCGAAGCCGCCGCCGCCGCCGCCGCCGCGACCGCCACGATCCTGCGCCTCGTTCACGCGGAGGGTGCGTCCGCCGAGCATCTGCCCATCGAGCGCCGAGACCGCGCCCGTACCGTCTTCATCCGATGCCATCGTCACGAACGCGAACCCGCGCGGACGCCCCGTATCGCGATCCATGACGATCGCGACCTCGGTCACCTCACGGCCATCCGCCGAGAACGCCTCACGAAGCTCGTCCTCCGTGGTGTCATAGCTGAGGTTACCGACGTACAACTTCTTTCCCATGGCTTCTTGGCCCTTTCCTTCTACTGTCGCGGACGATGCCTCATTCACGGGGAAGAAGGACGTCTGAGCGAACTTGAGAGCCCGCCCTTTACCAAAGTCCAACGGCGGAAGCGAGAAGAGTTTCGACCGGCCGAGGAAGGTTCGAGCGGCGTACAAAGGGCCGCTGTGCGCCTGACCGCCGTCTTCACGCTCGCTTGCCTGGCGGGCTGCCCCCAGACCATCACCACCGCCCCCGACGACCGGGGCGTGACCGTCGCCGACGCGGGCGCCCAACCCGACGGCGCGGTCCAGACCAGGGCCGACGCCGCCGCCGACGACGCCGCCACGGGTCCGGCCGACGCCTCGGGCTGCGTTCCCGCGTGCGGCGCCCGCCGCTGCGGCCTCGACCCGGTCTGCGGAACGAGCTGCGGGGCGTGCGGCAGCCAGGCTTGCACCCTCCAGGGGGAATGCGTGGACACGTGCCAGGCCGGCACCACCACCTGCACCCTCGACGGTGCGAGGCCCAGACCGGGCGCTGCACCCACGACAGCTGCCTGCCGGCCCAGATCGTCCTGGCCGTGGACCGCTCGGCGAGCCTGAGCGCCAACTCCGCGTGGACCTGGGTGAAGGACGAGGTCCTGACCGCGGCCGGCACCTACCAGAACGACAACGCCCTCGGGGCCCGCGTGTTCCCTTCGAACGCCTGCGGCGCCGGCCCCCTCCTGGTCCCCCGGCCCCGATCGGCGACGCCCTCTACGGCATCGGCCCGGGTTTCATGGGGCAAGACGACGGTCGCGCGGTCATCCTGCTCACCGACGGCGACGAGACCTGCTCGGGCGAGCCGGCAAAAAAACGCCTCGATCCTGCTCCGGAGCGGCGTCCGCACCTACCCGATCGCGGTGGGCAGCAGCGCCAACACGATCCTGCTCGACCAGATCGCCCAGGCCGGCGGCACCGGCTCCGCGCGGCTCGGCGTCCAGGCGAACCTGCTCCGCACCACGCTCTCCGAGGTGATCCGCGAGATCGGGGCCTGCCGGAACGCGCGCCCCAAGGTCGGCCTCGCCTGGTACCACGGCTGCGCGATCCGCGCGGACGGCACGCTGGTCTGCTGGGGGCGCATGACCGACGGCCGCACCAGCCCGCCCGCCGGCCGCTTCACCGCGATCGCCGCGTCCACCGACGCGAGCTGCGCGATCGAGCGCGGCGGCCAAATCAGCTGCTGGGGCCGCGATCTGAACGGCCAGCTCACGCCTCCGATGGGCGGCTACACCGAGATCGCCGGCGGTGACTCGCACTTCTGCGCGCTGAAGAGCGACCGCACGATCGTCTGCTGGGGCAACGACGCCGATCGCCAGACGAGCGGCACGCCCCCCGGCCGATTCCTCCACGTCGCCGCCACCGCGTTCGGGGCCTGCGGCCTGGTCGAGGCCGATCAGACGGTGACCTGCTGGGGTCAGGGCAGCGGCGCGCTCGCCGGTCGCTATCGCACGATCGACGGCGGATCGTGGGGCATCTGCGGGATCACGCTGGCCGGCACGATCGAGTGCAGCAACGTCTCCCCGCCGCCCGGCATTTTCGAAGAGGTCGCGGTCGGCTACGAGCACAGCCGCGCGCTCGACGCGCAGGGGGCGATCCTCTGCTGGGGCCGCGATGGGCAGGGCCAATCGTCGATGATCCCGCCCGGCCGCTGGGTGAACGTCGACGTGAACTACGAGACCACCTGCGCCGCGCGCGACGACGATCGGCTGTTCTGCTGGGGCAACGACGGTAACGGACAGGCGTCGCCGCCTTGAGTTTCCGCGTCATCGCGAAATTCTGAGCCTGTACTATCCCTCGCTCTTCATCCTTAACGAATGGGAGCCGCCGCAGGCACGCGACGTGCGTAGTGGGGCGGCATGCGCTCTTCCTGTTGTCCCCCTTTACTCCTCGCGATCCTGGCGTTCGCGGCGTGCTCCGATGAATCCCCGAACGGGATGCCCGGTCCGAAGACCGACGCCGCCGCGACCGCGCAGCTCGACGCCGCCGCGACCCTCGCCGACGCCGCCGCCGCGCGCCCCGACGCGCTCGTGCTGGCCGACGTGACGATCTTCCCCGACGCGGCGGTGTTCGCCGACGCGACCGTGGTCGTCGCCGACGCAGAAGTCTTCGCCGACGCGAACGTCACGCCCGACGCCGGCCCTTCGGACCCCGACGCAGGAGATCTCTGCGGCGCGATCGGCAACGTCTGCGGCCCCACCACCGAGACGTGCGGCGGCGATCCCAACCTCTCGTGCGTCGATCCGCCGGGCCTCTGCATGCCGATCATGCCGACGTGCGGTGGCTTCGTGCAGGCGCGCTGCCCCAACACCGCGCCGAACTGCATGTACTACCAGGGCGCGGACTACGGCCCGTGCTTCACGACGCTGCAGCGTAACTGCGTGTGCACGGACCCGGTGGCGCGCACGCACTTCCCGGACTGCTGAGCTAGAACTTGACGGTAAGTCCGGGCCCCGCAACGCTCCCCCCGATGTTCGAATCCGCAGAGCTCGGCCACAAGATCGACAAGGAGCGCTGGAGCGCGGAGGTCCCGCAGCTGCGCGCCGATCTCCTCGAGGCGCAGTACGAGCTGGTGAAGAAGAAGGGGTTCTCCACGGTCGTCGTGATCGGCGGCATCGACGGCGCCGGCAAGAGCGAGACGATCAACGTGCTGTCAGAGTGGATGGACACGCGCCACATGCAGACCACCGCGTTCAGCCCGGTCGATCACGAGATCAGCGGACGACCGCCGATGTGGCGCTTCTGGCGATCGCTCCCGCCGCAGGGGAAGATCGCTGTGTTCGCGGGCTCCTGGTACACCTCGCCGATCACGCTGCGCGCCTACGGCGAGATCAAGAGCAACCAGCTCGATCACGCGCTGGTCGAGATCCGCGCGTTCGAGCGCATGCTCACCGACGAGGGCGTGCTGCTCCTCAAGTTCTGGTTCCACCTCTCGAAAGATCGGCAAAAGAAGCGCCTGAAGGAGCTCTCGCACGACGATCGCAACGCCTGGCGCATCGGCGAGAACGAGTGGCGGCACTTCGAGCTCTACGACAAGTTCGTCGAGACCTCGGTGCGCGCGATCCGCGAGACCAGCACTGGCAACGCGCCGTGGACCATCGTCGAGGGCAGCGATCATCGCTACCGCTGCCTCACCGTCGGCCGCACGATGCTCGACGCGATGCAGAAGCGCCTCGCCAAGCCGGAGGCCGCGAAGGCTCCGACCGGCGTGCGCACGCCGCCGATCACGCCGTCGATCGATGGCAAGCACCTCGTCACCTCACTCGATCTCGAGAGCAAGATGGACAAGGACAAGTACCCGAAGGAGGTCGACGAGCAGCAGGGCAAGCTCAACCTCCTCACCCGGCACCCGAAGTTCAAGAAGCTGTCGGTGGTGGTGGTGTTCGAGGGCTCGGACGCGGCGGGAAAAGGCGGCGCGATCCGTCGCGTCACGCAGGCGCTGGATGCGCGCCAGTACAACGTCATCTCGATCGCCGCGCCGACCGACGAGGAGAAGGCGCGCCCGTATCTGTGGCGCTTCTGGCGCAACCTGCCCGAGGATGGCCGTATCGGGATCTTCGATCGCTCCTGGTACGGCCGCGTGCTGGTCGAGCGCGTCGAGGGCTTCTGCAGCGAGGCCGACTGGATGCGCGCCTACGGCGAGATCAACGACTTCGAGGAGCAGCTGGTGAAGAACGACACCGTGGTCGTGAAGCTGTGGCTGCAGATCTCGAAGGAGGAGCAGCTGCGCCGCTTCGAGGAGCGCCAGGCGACGGCCCACAAGCAGCACAAGATCACCGACGAGGACTGGCGCAACCGCGAGAAGTGGGACGCCTATACCCAGGCGGTCAGCGACATGATCGACCGCACCAGCACCGAGCTCGCGCCGTGGACGCTCGTGCCAGCCAACGACAAGTACAAGGCGCGGATCCAGGTCCTGAAGACCATCCACGGCGCCATCCGCGACTTCATGAGTTGACCGATTCTTCCGCCGCATCGTGGGCTTGCGACGTCCCCGCGCCGCGGCCGCCGGACGGTTACTCCAGGCGTAAGAGCTTCGCAGGCGAGCCGCGGGCATCAATGGGGAACGACGACGGCGATGGAGCCGTCCAACGAACGCCCGAGGTTCCCGATGTCCGTTCAGAAGACCAAGACCGCCACCCCCGTCACCACTGCTTCGGTCATCGAAACCGGCGTCGCCGCGATGGCCGACGGCAAGCTCTCGACCAAGGAGCGCACCGCGCTGAAGGCGTCCTTCGGGACGCTGACCGGCGGCGATCGCCAGGCGGCCCTCGACGGCCTCCGGGCTCAGGCACCGAAGGCCGCGCAGCTCGTCGCGGCGAAGACCGGCGAGGTGACACTGGATGAGTTCAAGGCGCGCGTCGCGACCGATCTGAAGGTCGGCCGGCCCAACGTCCGCGGAGGCAACGAGATCTACCGCTCGGGCCTCAGCCACGATACCGCGCGGGCCTACCGCCGGCTCCCCGAGGGGGACAAGCCGGCCGCGATGCAGAGCCTGATCGCGTCGGGCATCAGCGAGAAGGCGGCCAAGGCGTACCTCGAGCCGCCGCCCCCGCGCCAGAACCTGGGCTTCCCGAGCCAGTTCGTCGCCTTCAACCAGTCCTGACCGTCATCTTTCGCACGCTAACCGTGGCCCGGGGCGTGCAACCGACTCGGGCGCGATGCTTCGTCAGCTTGGCCTCTGCCTCTTCATCGCGGGGTGCGGCACCGAAGACCTCGGCGCCTCCGACGCGAGCTCCTCTGCGCTCGACGCCGCGGTCCACGCCGACGCCGCGCTCGTCGCGCCCGACGCTGCTGCCCCCGACGCTGCGGCCCCGAGCTGCGACGTCCCGGTGCTGCCGAGCGGCCTCGTGATCAGCGAAGGCGGGAGGGTGCGGGTCCCCGACGGCCTCGCGGTCGACGCGCCCGCCGGCTGGATCCTGGTCGATGGGTGGCTGCGCGCACCCTACGGGATCGAGGGCGCCACCGCGGTCGTCGTGCGCTACCGCTGTTCGAACGGCGAGGAGCGCGTCGCCAGCTTCGACATCACGGTCTCGCGTCTGAGCTTCACGGCGCTGCCGGCGTGGGTCGAGAACACCGAGGGGCCGAGCGCGCGCGAGCATCCGCTGTTCCTGGTCGATGGCGATCGCCTGCTGCTCTACGGCGGCTACGCGTTCCGGCCGCGGCAGTTCACGCTGGTCAAGGATCTGTGGAGCTACGATCTTCGCACGAACGTGTGGCAGTCGGTCACCGCGACCGACGCACCCGCGCTCGGCGGCGCGCGCTGGGCTCGCGGGCCGGGACCGCGCGAGGTGGTGCTGCTCGGCGGCGGCGATCCCAACTTCAACGCGCAGCTGGTCGCGCACCGCCTCCCGATCGACGGTGACGCGATCTGGTCGCCCGTCCTCTTCACCAAGCCGATCGAAGCCCAGACCACCCAGCTCGGCAGCCTGATCTACGACGCGCCGCGCGCGCGCTTCATCTCCGCGTGCGGCATCACCACCGACGCCCCGCACTGCCAGGTCGGCGTGCTGGATACGACGCAACAGAGCTACAGCGTGCTCACGCCCGCGGGCGCGGCGCCGTCCGGTCGCTACGGCTTCTTCTTCGCGCACGACGAGGAGAACCAGCGCCTGGTCGTGTTCAGCGGCGCGCAGGCCTCGGTCGCTGCGAATCCGGTCAACCCGGCACAAGACACGTGGGCGCTCGAGCTCGACGAGGACCCGGTGCGCTGGACCAAGCTGCTCGACGCCGACCCCGCCGCGCCGGGCCGCAGGAACGGCTGCACCGCGTTCGATCCGATCGGCCAGCGGATGTTCGTCTGGGGCGGCACGCCCGACGCACGAAACACCGAGCAGGGCCTGTTCGCGATCGATCTTCTGGCCGGTCACGAGCGCATCACGCGCGTCGACGTCCCGCTCGCGCACGCCACGCGCAGCTCGTGCACCGGCGTCTATGATCCGGCGCGCAAGCGCATTCTTTTCGGCTTCGGCAACAACAGCACCGCGATCTTCGCGGATCTCGTCGCGCTGCAGCTATGACAACGCGCGGCGGACGCGGGCGATGTCCTCGGGCCCGGTTCGGCAGCAGCCCCCGACGATCTGCGCGCCGAGCTCGACGTACCGCTTCGCGCGCGTCGCCAGATCGCCGGGATCGCCGCTCCACGCGCGATCCAACGCCGACCAGGTCTCGCCGCTGTTGGGGTAGACCAGCAGCTTCGTCTCGCTCTTCGGGAGCGCGAGCAGCGCTTCCTCGATGAGCTCGGGGGGCGCGCAGTTGAGGCCGATCGCATCCACGTGCGGGCCGACCAGCGCGAAGATCTCCGCGAAGCCGAAGTCACCGCGCGCGACGTGCGTGGCGCTCCTGGCGCTGAACGAGATCCACGCTTCGCGTTTCGCGCCGAGGCGCTCGAGGGCCTGCAGGATCGCCTCCGCCTCCTGCGCGCTCGGGATGGTCTCGAAAGCGAGGATGTCGGCGCCAACCAGCGCGTCCGCTTGCCGGAGGTGGAACTCGGTGAGCGCACTCAGGTCGAGGAGATAGTCTCCGCGATACTCACTTCCGTCGGCGAGGTGCGCGCCATACGGGCCCATCGACGCGGCGACCCGCGCTTTGGGATTCACTTCGTCGCGGGCCTTCTGGGCAATCTCGAGCGCCTTTTTGAGCACCTTGGGCCCGTCGAGGCCCTCCCGCGCGAGCGCGCCGAGCGCGCCCTGGTAGGTCGCGGTGGAAATGACATCGGCCCCGGCCGTGAGATAGTCGCGATGGAGCTTCTCGACCGCTTCGGGAGCCTCGACCACGGCCCGCGTGGACCACAGGCGACCGCTGGAAGGAACGCCGCGGCGCTCGAGCTCGGTCGCGAACCCACCATCAAGAATTACCGTCCGGGCCACGCCGCACCTACCCGCTTCCGGATCGCGTCGAAGAGATCGGGAAGCGTTCCGGCCTGCGCTTTTCGCAGGATCATGTCCGGCAGCGCCACCTCGGGATCGGCGTCGATGAAGTACAGCAACAAAGTATCCTTTTCACCCCACGGGACGACCGTCCACGAGCCCTCGATGTGGTGATAGGTCCCCTCGTGCAGCGTCCACTGCCGGCGGCGTGAACCGTCATCGAGGACCACCTGCTGCACCTTCGTCTCCGACCACAAATTGGAGAAAGGGAACGGCAGAGATACTTCGACCTTGCAGCGCTTGCCGTCGGCCTTCAGCTCGCTGTTGGCGGTCGACGGCATGAAGTCCTTGAAGTGCGCGCAGTCGTTGACCGCCGCCCAGACCTTGTCGGGGTGCGCGCGAACGAGGCCCACGGCGCGGGCAGCAACTCCCTTTCCACCTTTGGGCTCGGCGCGTTTGACGAGCACCTCGCCCTTCTCGAGCTCTGCCTTCTCCAGCCCCGTGAAGTTCGGCGCCTGGGTCGGGAGCAGGAGGAGAAGCAGAAGCGCGCTCATAGGATCGCGGCGAGCGAGGTCGCGCTGACGTAGTAGCGGTTGGTTTGCAGCCAGGTCTCGAGCGCGCGTCCCATGTCTGACGCGGTGATGAAGCGCTGCTTGGGATCCTTGTCGGTGGCGCGCGCGATGATCACCGCCAGCTTGTCCGGGACGTTGGCCTTGGCGAGGCGCGAGAGATCGACGCCGGCCAGCACCTCGCGGAAGATGTCGACGCCCTCGGCGCGGAAGCACTTCTGCCCGAGCACCAGCTCGAAGAGGAAAATGCCGGCCGAATAAACGTCGCAGCGGTGATCGAGGTGCTCACCACGAATGTATTCGGGCGCCAGATAGGCCGGCTTGCCCTTCACCATGCCCGGCTGGGTCTCCTGCGCGGTGCGACCGCGCATCTTCACCACGCCGAAGTCGGTGAGTTTAACCTGTCCGGCCTTCGACAGCAGGATGTTGGACGGGTTCACGTCGCGGTGCACGATGCCCAGCGGGCGGTCGTCGAGCCCACGCGCGGTGTGCGCATGCTCGAGGCCGCGCAATAGCTCGATGGTGATGAACGCCGCGACCTCCACCGGGACCTGCTGCTTGGTCTTGACCTTGTGATCGAGGAACACGCGCGCGTCGGGCCCGTCGATGTACTCGAGCGCGACATAGAACCCGAGATCGATCTCCGCGGCCTCGTACACCGCCGCGATGTTGGGATGATCGAGCAGCGCCATCGCGTGATACTCGTCGACCAGCATCTCGCGGTTGCGCGCGTAGGCCGGGTTGTTCTTCGGCGCGAACTTCACGACCACCGGACGGCGAATTCCGAACTGCGAAACGCGGTGCGCCATGAACACCATGGCCGCCGGGCTCGAGCGCATGCGGCCCGCGAGCTGATAGTTGCCGACGGTCGGACCCTGTCCCGGCGGCAGCGGATCCTTCTCCATCTTGGCGGCGGGCCCCGCACCCGCAGCGGTGGGAGTGCCGACCACCATCGGGACCACCACCGGCACCGCGGCGTTGATCTTCTGGAGGACGCTGTCGAGGTCGAAGTCGAGCTCTTGCTCGTCGCGCGCACGAACCGCCGGCCCCTTCGGGATCGGAGCGGAGGAGAGGTCCTCGAGATCGACCTCGTTCTCGCCCGATGGAGGTGCAAGGGGCTTGTTGCGGTCGTGCACCATGCCTCTGTTCTAGAGCCCGGAACGGGCCGCCGTCTACTGGGAGCGCCGATTGCCTCGAGCGGAGCGCCCCGCGCGTCCTCGCGCGCTGTGGCTGTCGCGCGAAGCGCGACTGGTGCCACTGAGGGAGAGTGCCCAAGTCACCGACACGTACGTCCCAGCGTCGATGGCCTCGAGGCGCTGGCGATCGTCGTCCAGACCCACCGCCCATGCTCCGGCGGCGCTCGACAAGCGCGGGGTGCTCGAAGGCGTCGAGGGTGCCGACGCCCGCGAGATAATAGCGCCGCGCCGTCTCTGGCGGCCGCGAGTGCCAGCCCCGCGCGTAGAAGTCGCGCAGCTCCTGGATGTCGGCGCGCTCCTGCGGCGTCGCGTACGGCGGGACGAGCCCAGACAGACTATCCCTCTTTGGCCAATAGTATCGCGTCACGGACGACCAGCTTCACTTGGTCACCGGCGCGCGCGGACACTCCGGGTGGGGCGGCGACGCGCACGGACACGCCTCCGGCCTTGCAGATCAGCTCGCGGCGCTCGCCGAGGAAGGTGCTCGACTCGACGATCGCGCCCTCCCCCGCCTCGAGGGCGAGCCACTCCGGGCGCACCGCCAGCACGAACCCATCGACCGTGGCGTCGCTCGCGACGTCGGCGGTGAGGCCCGCCCGCGTGGTCACCCGCGCGCCCTCGATGTTCGCCAGCTCGAGCACGTTGATCGGCCCGAGCGCCTCCGCGACGTACAGGCTGTTCGGGCGGCGGTAAGTATCCTCCGGCGCGCCGAGCTGGGCGATCCGACCTTTGCGCATCACCGCCACCCGATCGGCGATCGCCAGCGCCTCGCCCTGATCGTGGGTCACCAGCAGCACCGTGATGTCGAGCCGCGCCGACAGCTCGGCCAGCTCGCGGCGCATCTCCTCGCGCAATCGC
>Ga0105047_10004345_pt1 | contig 24708 bp, 20 predicted proteins | sample MAT04_FD_78384 | JGI IMG/M metagenome (GOLD analysis project Ga0105047, IMG submission 78384) | Freshwater microbial communities from Lake Fryxell liftoff mats and glacier meltwater in Antarctica - MAT-04 (megahit assembly) | ecosystem: Environmental > Aquatic > Freshwater > Ice > Liftoff...
GCCAGCGATGAGCGATCAGGCGCGGAATAGATCATTCATTACCCGCCTGATCCGTCGTCAGGCCCCGTATCGAGGCCGCACACGCCAACGCCGATCTACGACTCGACGGCCGCGAGCAGCCGGCGATGCGCCTCCAACGCCACGTTCTCAGACACCACCAGACACATAGCGAGGAGTCCCCGAGCAGTGATCCGTAAAACGCTTGACAACCATGCACTGAACAGCGCGCTGTCGCCGGCGACAGACGAACGCAACGACAGCTCTGGCAGCCATCGCGTTCGTGGCGAGCGAGCAGGGAGAAGCAGGGGGTCTGAGGGGTGGGAGAAGGCCAGGAAACGTGTTCCACGGCTTCATACCCCCGCTACTTCCAGGGCTCTATACCCCTCCCTGTTCAATAAACGAAGGAGGAGCATACCGCTTCACAAAGCGGTCAACGTACACTTGACCAAGCCGCTGCTCGCGGCTGCGTGGCCCTGCCAACACCGCGTGGTTTTGGCCCTTGCCGCCTCAGGCTACCCCTAGATTTACTCGCCTTGCAGCTGGCGCCAGGAGCGTGCTCCGCCACACCGCATGGCCCTGTTGCCTCAGCTTGTTGATGATGCGTTGACGACGGGGATGCTGGCAGCAAAGTCGCTACGTATGTCAAGGGTTTCGACGCGAGCAGCGTTGCTGACTCTGGCGACCGACGACAAGTACGAGGTGTGTCGAACCAACATGGCGAGGAAATGACAAAACTAGCTCGACGCCAGCAATCCCTGATGAAACGTAAGCACGTGAAGTTTTGCCGTACGCTTCTGTACGCTTCCGTACAGGCTTGGCTTCTCAGCGCGTACGAAATAGTACGCATGCGTACACCAGCTGTGTGAGATAGAGAGGAACGACCGATGAAGTCCAATCAATTCGCCCCCGCCGGCAGCATCCTCGACCTCGTCGCCCGAGCACGAGCAAGCGATCAACCGGCCGCCTTCGCCATCCGCCCGACCGTCCGTATCGGCAGCGCGAGCCTGATCCCTGTGGCGATCGACAACGGCAACGACGCGCTCAAGGGCGCCGTGCTGCGCCGTGACCCGGCCCTGCCCGATGGCGAGGGCGTGCGCTCGCTGCTCACGACGCTACGTGTTCCCACCGCCTTCGCCGTCGCCGAGGAGATCCAGGGCCGCCAGGAGATCACCTATGAGTGCGACGGCGTGGCCTTCTGGACCGGTGCCACTGCGCTTTCCCACGGCGGCGACGCGCTCCGGCTCGGCCCCACCGTCCAGCGTCTCGACGACGAGCGCCAGCGCTGGTTCATCGGCGCGGGCATCGTCGAGCTGCTCCGAACAGCAGGCTACGCGCCGGGCGAGCACCAGATCGCCCTGACGCTGGCCGTTCCCAACACCGAGATCGTGATCGAGCGCGACGAGAAAGGCGTGGAGCAGCTGACTCTCGACGCCCAGACCCGCCAGTCGCTTACTCGGCATCTCAAGGGCAAGACCTGGACGATCACGCGCATTGACGATGCGCGCCAGCCCGAGCGCTGGACGATCACGGTCGGCAGCGTCCTACCCCAGGCGCAGACGACTGGCACAGTGGTCGCGCTCACCCGTGCCCCGAATGGCAAGGCGATGCTCGACCTCGCCGGGATGCGGGTGATCGACATCGGTGGCGGCGATCTGCATGTCTGTGAGGTCGTGTTCCGTCCAGCCCAGATGATCAACCGGCGACCGGGCGATGGCACGATCCGCATCGCGCGCGCCCTGCGCCACGACCGGCGCTTCGCCCAGACGATCCGTAACGACGTCGAGGCCCAGCAGGCCCTGGTTCGCCAGACGGTCACGCGGTCGAGTCGCAGCGTGAGCATCGGCGAGGATGTCCAGCGGGTCGTGGCGAGCAAAGGGAATGCAATGGTCGCCGACGTCCTGGCCGAGCTGAGCGACAGCGCCATGTTCGTTGTGATCACTGGCGGCGGCGTGCTGCTGCTGCACGAGCTGCTCGTGAGCGTGTTGCAGCAGGAGGCCAAGGAGCAGGGGCGTGACTACCTGCTCGTGGACGGTCCGCTCGCCAGTGAGCTCAACGCCATCGGCGTGCTGTTTGGACTGATCTTTCGCGCCGCTGGGAAGTAGGAGCTTGGCATGGCACGTGGCATCGAACACCGCCCGGGCAAAACGCGACGCCTGATCGCCGGCCTCCGCATCTCCCAGCAGGACGAGGCGCTGCTCGACACGGTGCGGCCGTTCTTCCCCGAGGCCGACACCGAGGGCGAGCTCGCCTACCGGCTCTGGCGTCGCGGGCTCGATGTTACGCTGGCGGAAGCCGTCGGCATCGGTGCGTCGCTGCCTCCCGGCATCAGCGAGGAAGGTATCGCTCGCCTCGCTATCCAGCGGCTGCTCTTGTGTCTCCCACTCTTTCGGCGCACGAACCTGCTTGCGCTTCTGGGCTTGGAGATCGCACCGTCGATTTCGCCGCCTGACATAGAGGCGAAACTAGCCAGTATCAGTGGGCCGGAAGAGCCGGTCGACGAGCACGCCGCCGCTGCGATCATGAGCCTCGGCGGCAGCGAGTTTCTATAGGGCTGGTTGACAGCTCGTGCAGCCGGCCCTATGCTCACCGCATGAAGCTTGAACTTGGTTACGTTGACCTGCGGCTCGTAGAGCTCTACGACGCGGCCAATCCGCGTGGCCCTGACACCGCGTTCTACGTGCGGCTCGCCGACAGCCTCGCGGCGCACATCGTCGTCGATCTCGGCTGTGGCACCGGTCTGCTGACGCGCGATCTTGCTGGCGGCGAGCGCCGCGTCTTCGGCGTCGATCCCTCGTCAGCCATGCTCGCAGTAGCCCGGCGTGGCCCCGGCGCCGAGCGTGTCACGTGGATCGCGGGCGACAGCAGCGCGCTGGAGGTGTGGGGCGCCGACCTCGCCGTGATGATCGGCAACGTCGTCCAGATCTTCCTCGACGAGGAGGACTGGCTCGCCACACTGCGCGACCTGCACCGGGCGCTGCGCCCTGGCGGCGTGCTCGCCTTCGAGAGCCGCAACCCTGCGGCCCGCGGCTGGGAGCAGTGGAACCGTGACCAGACCTTCACGCGAACTGAGATGCCCTACGGGCCGCTGGAGGAGTGGCTCGACATAGTGAGCGTCGGCGAGGGTCGCGTTCACTTCCAGGCCCACAACGTCTTCGTCGCCACCGGCGAGGTGCTCGTGGTCGACAGCGTGCTGCGCTTCCGCACTTGCCACGAAATTCGCAACTCGCTCGCCGCCAGCGGCTTCGCCGTCGAGCAGGTCTACGGCGACTGGCAAGGTGGACCACTCACCGACGCCAGCCGCGTGATGGTGTTCGTCGCACGGCGGTGCGAGCTGTAGGAGCGCGCATAGACCCAGCAAGCTATCTCAGCGCTGTCGTTGTTGCTTGTGCCTGCCGCTACTATGCCTCAACGGCTGCCTCAAGTATCACCACCGATCGTTCGAGTGGATCCACACGCGTCCGGAGGCCGTAGGGCAGCACGGTGTTTGGCTCGGTGTGCCCAAAGTCCATGCGCGTGACGATCGGCATGTCGTCGCGCCCGAGCTCGTCCCGGATTACCCCCAACAGGGCCGCATCGTAGGCGTTGAACTGCGCCTCGGCGACGTTGCCGCCCGGTCGCCCGAACAGCAGCGCTGCGGCCCGCTCCAGCGCCCCACAGGCCGCCAGCGCACGCAGCATCCGCGTCACCGCCAGCGGCGACGGGGCCTCCTCCGAGGTCTCGAGAAACAGCACCGCCCCGTCCCAGCGCTCAGGCCCCGGCCAGACCGGCGTGCCGCGTAGCCAATCAAGCACTTCGAGGCAGCCGCCAATGAGATGGCCCTCGACCGCAGCCTCGCCCTGGAGCCAACGCCAGCCCGCGCTTGGCGTCAGCGTGCGACGCCGCTCCTGGTTCGCCGGATCGGCCCAATCCAGATGCTCCAACGTCCAGGCCTCGGCGCTCGGCAAGGCACCCATCGGCTCAGGCGTGAACAGCGCCCGCCGCATGCTGCGCTCGACGTGGGGCAGCATGCCGCCGTTCTCCGCGATGCCGACCAGCATACACGGGCCGTAGAAGCTCGTCAGGCCGGCGGCGAGACAGGCGAAGTGGGTGCTCGTCGTGTCGGAGAAGCCCATGAAGATCTTGGGATTGGCGCGGATGACCCCCAGATTCGTGTAGGGCAAGGTGCGGATCGAGTCCTCGCCGCCAATGGTAGCGATAATACCCTTGATGGCGGGGTCGGCGAACGCAGCCATCAGGTCCTCGGCGCGGGCCTGCGGGTTGCGGGCGAGCCATTCAGGCTCGCGCAGGGCGTGGGCGGTCGGAGTGACGCGGACGCCGAAGGTGCGCTCCAGCTGTGCCACCCCAGCCGCATAGCGATGCGGGAACACCGCCGGCCCGCCCCACGACAGGCTGATCGCAGCTAGCGTGTCACCAGGTCGCAGCATCGGCGGACGGAGCAGTGCGCCGTACCGGTCGACAGCTTCTTCCGGCATACAACCCCCTTGTCTTTGCCAGCGGGCTTAGAGGAGCATTGTGGGCCATCGTATCGCCTCGATCAAGGAGCGACAGCACAAAGTCGCGGTCGGCCGTTGAATGCGTAATCGTGCTGCACGGTAGCACGCCGTCCGGCGCGTGTCAACGGTGAGCAGCGCCGAACGTTGCGATTTTCTCGCTCCGCCCATCACCGCTCGACAAGCGGACGCGACGTGCCTGCTTGCTCCGGCAGTACGCCAAGCTGCCCTACCACTCGTGTTTGCACCTGGTCAAGAATCTCGGGCAAGCTTTGCCTATTGAGGCGTCGTCGGAGGCGCTTGATCATGGTTTTGACAGAGGATACCTCAATGCGGGTCATTCGCGCAGCCTCCTCAACGCTCGATGTCAGAAGCAGTGTGACCAGCACCTCCCACGCACGGCCCGGCAACGTGTCGATTGGCTCCACCCAGCGCGCGATCACTGCGGGAGGCACGGCTAACAACCGTTGGCCGGCGGCTACTCGCTGGAGCACCATGAGCAGCTGCAAGAGCTCGCCCGTCTCGTCGAAGAGCAGGAGGCTCATATCTGCCAGCTCCGCAGGCGCAGATCCTTCGAGATCGCGCTGCTGGATGGCGATCGCCAATGCTGGACGTCCCAGTTCCCGCGCCGCCGCTCGCACGATTGCGACGTCTCTCAGCGGCCCGACGACCGGGCCAGTCCCGCCAACGTTACTGACTATCTCTCTCAGCTCATCTACGTCTGCGGCGACCGCTGCCACGCGAAAGCCGAGCGCAGCAAGCGTGCGCGCCAGGCCACAGCGCAAGAACAGCTGCTGGCACACCACCAGCACTTCGGGTTGGTCACGGTGTTGTTGTTCCAGTAGAACTGCGTCGACCCGCTCGAGCAGGTAGCTCCATGTTCCCGGCGATACCTGGCTTACCGGCTCCTGCTGGATGGCAGCTTGAATCTCACACGCGAACACGCCGGGCTCAGCGATGACCCGCTGCTTGAGCAGCAGGGGAGCACAGCCGATATCGCTGAGGAAGGACGCCGTAGTGAGCGTCCGACCGAGCGGAAGAATCGGCAGGGTGGGATGCAGTGCGCGCAGCTTGAGGCAGAGATCCTGGCCAGACATGGCGTCTTGCAGGTCAAGGTCAACCACGACTAGCCCGAGCGGCTGGGTTTGCGTGCGATGCATAGCCTCCACAACGTTTCGCGCCACGAAGAGCACTGCGTCAACACCGTTGTCGCCAAGTGCACAGCGGGTGAACTCAGCAACGGCGTCCTCGTCCGTTACCACGAGCAGCAAGAGGGTCTGTGGCATTGAGTCGCCTTTGGTTCCAACGGTCCGACAGAACCGTGTAAAGAGGGGCGCGAGGATAAGCGGGGTGTGTTGCCCTGATTTTTTGGGGACAGCGGAGCTGAATTACCCTCTTCACAGGTAGCACGCCTGTTTGTACAATAACGTTCCCCTTGCCGCCTTTAACCAAGGTACAACCTAATGATCTCCTCTCCGCCGAATGTCGCTATCCGCGTGATGGTCGCCGACGACCACCCAATCATCCACACTGGCCTCGACGGCCTGTTCTTCGCGGACGCGCGCATCACGATCGTCGGTATCGCCACGGATTTCGCTAGCCTGCTTGCAAAGCTTGCGAATACCCCCATCGACGTGCTTATCCTTGACCTAATGAACATGGGCGCGGGACCGATCACGATGGTTCGCGAGCTGCGCAGCCAGTATCCGGATATTCGTATCTTGATATTCTCTTCAAGCATCGCGCTTGCCTCCGAGCTGTTGAGCGCCGGAGCGCGGGGCTACGTTGTCAAAGAAGAGAAGCTGAACCACCTGCCGGCGGCTATTCGCGCCGTGGCTGCCGGCCAAAGCTACCTGTCCCCGCTGGTACAGGAGCATCAGGAGCGCGTGACGGTTGCGCTTGGCGGCTGCGACCTGCTGCCGCAGGAAGAGCGTGTGCTCAAGCTGATCGCCCACGGATCAACCACTAAAGCTGTAGCGGCTAACCTCAACATCGACCCTCGCACCGCGCTGAATTACGTTCGAGACCTGTACGCGAAGACCGGCTGTGAGGACCGCTCACAGCTCGTCATTTGGTATCGCCAGCGCTGCAACGGCGACGTCGAATAAGCGCTGGCGAACTATGATGTTTATCATAGTGACAGGTGAGGGCGGCCGACGTACCGTGGAAATAGGCAATCGATCGGCCGCTCCGTCACGTCAGGACACGCCAACGCCATCGAGCGCACTTCGCCCACGCCGCCTCAGCACTTCGTCCTCTCCGGTCTCTCGCCTGCAATTTGTAGTACAAGGAGTTATCATGGATTCGCAGATCAACCCGTCTCATCCTGAGCACACCGCGCCGTCGGCCGCCCACCAAGAAGATGTGCCCACGACCACACCCTCCACAGCAGGCGCACTGCTGCCGTTCTTCGGAGCCGTGCCGGCGCTCACCGTGGTCGCCCTGCAGTTCGCCGCAGGCAGCTTCAATCCAATCGAGTTTCTCATCGACTCCTATGGGTCGGGAGGAAGCCATCGGCCGGAGCAGAAGTGACGCATCCCCTCAGGCTCACCCGCCTCACACAGCTGCCACTGCGACAGGAGTTTCGCGAGCAACTCGCCGAACTCGTCCGCCCGCAGGTAGAACAGCTGTGGCAGCACCCGCCGATCGTGGCCATGTTCGTCACGCTGTCGGCGGTGCTGCCCAAGCAGGAGCAGACTGCCAAGCTCTTTGCAGATGCCTGGATGCTGATGTACGCCACGATTGGCCGCCTCGACTCGCTGCAAGACGGCGATTCGATCCTCGTGCTCCCGCGCGTAGCGACCGTCGGTGAGCACTACAACCTTGTATTCGCGAGCTACGTCTTCGCCGACAGCCTGCTTGACGACCTTGCAATGCATGTTCCCGAAGGTTGCCTCTACAGCCTCCAGCGCTTGTGGAACAACTGTCTATTGCGCATGGCCGATGGCCAGCAGCAGGATCTCGCGTCTGGCGCCGCGCCACGCTCTTTCGACACTCTGGCGGTCTACCAGCAGATCGCCCAGGCGAAGACCGGCGCCACCTACGCTCTGGCGTTTGGCGGGATGGCAATGCTGCTCTCGGATGACCGCGAGCTCGCTGACGCCTTCACGCAGGTAGGCGAAATATACGGCACGCTCATTCAGTACGCCGACGACCTGCGCGATGCGGCCACTCAGCCAAATGCGGCCCTGACCTTGCCAGCACTCTTGCCGTTCATCCCGCACGCCTCAGCCCTCACACCGCCGCAGATCGCCTCGGCCTTCTGGTCGTACGTGTATGGGAGCTACCACAACGCGGCGCTCGATCTGCTCGCCCCGTATCCGAACGAACGCGACGCGGTCGCGGCGCTGTTCACCGCCGCCTTTGCGCCTGGCACTCCGCAATGAGTGATATGACATCACCCGTCTGGCCCGTAGGCAATAGCCAACCGCGCCGCTTCCGCGCTGCACCTCAATGGCTGCTTGGCGCCCTCGCTCTGATCACACTGGTCGGACCGCTCTGGGCAAATCTACTCGTCTGGCCGGTCGAGTACCTGGGATACGATCTCGACCCGCGCTCCGGCGAGGTGATCTTCGTGGCATCTGGCAGCCCTGCGGCGAAGGCCGGGATGTTGGTTGGGGATTATGTACTGAGCATCTACGGAGTACCCATTACAGCGCTGTCGCGCCACTGGAACAGGTGGCAGCTCATTGCCGATAGCGGTGCGCAGGTTTCGGTGCTTGTCGAGCGCGCGGGCGTAACCCTCACGTTTCTGCTGCCGCGCCAGCCACCGGAGCTGTCCTACCAGATCGCCAGGATCGTGTTCGCACTGCTGGCGGCCGCGTGCTGGATCACAGGCGCCCTGCTCGGCCTTGGGCGGCGACAGGAGGCGAACAGCGCCGCCCTTGCCGCGGCCTGCTGGCTGACGCTTGCGGGCGTCCTCGGCAGCTACGTCTTCGCGGTTGACCTATCCACGCCGCTGCTCGCGATTCTGCTCTGGCTGATGATCACGGTGCTGCCCGCCCTCGCAATCGGCCTGCACGTCTGGTTTCCAGCACGAGCGGTGTCGCGCCGACGCAGCCAGGTGGCGCGTGTAGTGATCGCCGGAACTCTGATTGGTAGCAACGTTCTCCTTGCCGCAGTCTGGTTGCACTGGCGGCCTGGTCTCGCCGACCTAATCGTGCACAGCTGGTTGCCGTTGGTGGGAGCACTCGGGACTACATTTGTCGGCGCCGGTCTGCTGCTGTTCGAGGCATATCAGCGGACATCGATCCCGCATATCCGCCGTCAGATCCGCCTGATCACCACAGCCTTTCTGTTCTCGGCGGCCGTCTGGTTGCTGTTCCGCGTTCTGCCGCTGTTGGCAGGCACAGCCTCGCCGCTTCCCGAAGCGCTCATCGACCTCGTGCCAATCACTGTTCCAGTAGCGTATCTTGTGAGCGGCACAGCCGTAAGCCTTTATACGCTCGATCGCCTCGTGAGGCGTCTCCTGATCGATCTGCTGGCGCTAACGCTCATCACCATTGTCTTCGCTGCTGCCGTTGTGCTCGGCGCCCAGGTACCGCTAGAATCTGTGCTCTGGCCGGTTCTTGCAGCGGCACTGCTGGCCTATCCGCTTGTCGGCTGGACGCGCCGGATACGAGCCAGGTGGAGCGGTCTCGACCGCTCATACGCGCCGCTCCGCGAGGCGCGCCACCGGCTGACCACCTCGCTCGATGCGACAACTCTTGTGGCCGCAATTGCGGATGGCGTGCAACGGACGTTTGCCCGCCCGCCCTTCGCGCTCTACCTGGCCGAGCCAACAGCTCCCACGCGCCTTGCACTGATGTGCCAGGCGAAGTTGCCTGACCTCCCGCAGTCGCTCACGCCGGGGGCGCTCACAACGTATTTGCTCTCAGGCGAGCCCATTGTCGAGGCGCGAGACGTTCATGCAGCCCTGCGCACAACCTTGCTTGCACCAGACGAGGAAGCTGCAATCTACCATCAAGGCATCGCGCTCTGGTGTGCCGTCCGTCACGGGAGCGACATGCTAGCACTCGCGCTGATTGGCACGGACGGCACGCTCGAGCCCTACCGTGCCGGAGACCGGCAGGAACTGGGAGAGCTGCTCGACGCGGCCTCGCTCGCCTTTGCCCACAGCGCAGCCTACGAGCAACTGCGCGAGGCCGAGGCGCGCCTGCGTGAGCTGTTCCACGCGATGCGACGAATGCAGGATGAGATCGAAGCCGACATCGTGCGCGAAGTCCACGACGATATCATCAACGAGTACATCCAGGCGAATATTGAGTCGGCGCAGCTGCTGCTCAACGAGATCACCGACAAGGGTCACCGCGCCGAGCTGGAACTCATGCTCAAAGGCGAGCAGGGACTGAACAAGGCCCTGCGTACCATCTGCGAACGCCTGCACCCGCTCGGCCTCGACGAACAGTGGGGTCTGCCGAGCGTGCTCGGTGCTCTGGTGGAGCGAGTTCAGAAGAGATGGCGCGGCTCCTGCTCTTTGCAGGAAGCGGGGGCGGCGGTGCCGATCAGCCCGCAAATTGTGCGGGAGGCCTTTCGTATTGCGCGCGAGGCCCTGGCGAACGCGACGAAACACGCTGCGGCCACGACGATCGTCGTGCGGCTTGAGTACCCAAAGACGCCTGATGGCACGCTTCTCGTTTCCATTACAGACAATGGCCGCACCGGCGTTGCCGTGGAGCCGCGAGCCGGTCACCGCGGCGTGCTGAATATGATCGAAAGCGCCAAAGCTGTTGGAGGAGCTGTCACGTTCGACGCTCTGCCGGAGGGGGGCGTGTGTGTTGCAGCGCGCTTCCCTGAAGCGACATCCCCTGTTCGTGAGCGGTCAATTGCGGAGCTTGTCAGGCAAATGGCAAGGATCGCGTAGAAAAGGAAAGCGATGACGAACGACACAGAGCGTGTCGCAGGGGTTCTCACAAGGGCCGTCGCCCATCTTCGCCGCTCACACCTCACGCGTGCGGTTGCATATCTGGGTGTTGCAGGCGTTACGATGCAGTCGTTCGCGATGGTGATCCCGCGCGCTCGCCACTTCGACCTGGAGCGCATCCACCTAATCGTGTTTCCGATCACGCTCTCGGTCACACGCGGCTTCGCCCAGCTGCGGCCAGAGGATCGGGCGCGCTGGGATCTCAAGCAGCAATCGGGTGCTTTCAGGAAGGCACTGCAGGGCGCGGGCATCGGAGCGGCGGCGCTGCTGGCCATGCTGGGCATCGCGCGCGCACAGGGGTGGATAAGTGCGCCAAGCTGGGGCGAGCCAGCCGACGATGGACTCACGCCTGCGGCGTCGGCAGCCATGCTTGCCGTGAGCCACCTTGCGATCGCCATCAACGAGGAGCTGGTCTTTCGGGGCTACGGCTACACCACGCTTAAGCTCGCGCTTCCCGAACCGCTGCCCGGCACTATCGTCACAGCGCTCTTCGCCCTGGCCCACCCAATCAAGCTTCGCACGCTTGTCGGCGAGACGGCGTTGGGGCTCACGCTGCTGTCGCTGCGCCATCGTGGCGGCGACATCTGGATGCCAGTGGGCTTCCACTGGGCCTCGAACGTTCTCCAAAGCGCCGTGTTCGGCCCAGCTGACGGCGCGCCCTCACTTCGACCGCTCCAGCTTCACGGGCCGGAGTTGTGGCTCGGTCGGCCGGGCCACCCTGAGCCTGGCCTGCTCGCGACGCTCACGTGCCTTGCAGTCGCCGTCGGGGTCTGGTTGTGGCCATCGGAGGGGAGGGCATAGGGCCGGGGTGTGATACCTCGGCTGTTTTAGAGTGAGTATCAGATCGCGCATTACTGGTTCTTCGTCACTTTCCGTGACCCAGGTTTAGAATTCAGCTGCCTACTGCGGCGTGGAGCACCGGTTACTTACGCTGGCTCTGATGCGACGCCGTACAGCAGAGGTGATCGATGGAAGACCCTAGTCAGCCTTGGGTTTGGAGCAGTGGTTTGGAACGCTACTCCGAGCATCAGCTCAGCGAAATCCACCTCAATACGCTGTATATCTTTGACGATGACAGGCGCTTGCGCTATGTGCGCGAGCCGGGTGAGCCCTATGCACCGGGGCGATTCGCGATGGTACGCACGCCCACAGCGAACACCTGGCGCTTCCGCCACGATCTACCGGCGATAGTGACGGAGGAACTCGACACGCTTTGTCGAGCTGAACTTGTGACCACTGAGCTAGAGCAAGAGCCTGCGATTGCGCCCAAGATCCGTGCTACCCTGGCAGCATACGCGCCCGTTACCGACGAGTATCGTGGCCCCGCATACTGGATCCCGGCCACCGACGCGCTGCAAACTGCTGAGGCGGTGCTGATCGACCGGAGTAACGCCGCCGTCCTTGAACCTTACTTCCCTTGGCGAGCGCAGTTGCTGCGCAGCGTACGTGACCCTGGCCCGATCGCGGCTGTTGTGGTCGCGGGGAGGGCAATCGCCGTCTGCTCCTGCGCCCGCCTATCCTCCCTCGCCGCCGAAGCCGGCGTTGACACACACGCGTCTTCGCGGCGCCAGGGATTCGCGGCTGCTGCGGTGATGTGCTGGGCAACAGCGGTGCGCGGGCGCGGCCTCCTGCCTATGTACAGTACCGCCTGGGGCAATTCCGCATCGCAAGGCGTTGCACGGCGGCTCAAGATGGTCCAGTACGGCGAAGACTGGTCAATCACCTAAGCGCCCTCGTTTTAGCAGTGCTCCTCGCGCAGCGAGCGAAGGTGATGAAGCAGATGCCCGGTGCTCAGCCACGCCAGAGCTCGGACGCTGATCGGCATCTCGCTTGCAACACCCCGGCGCAGCCACGCGGCGGCGTCCAGGGTGGCGAAGAGCACAACGCTGGCCGCACGGATCTGGTCCCACTCGGCGAGCAGGTCTGGCAATGCGCGCGCGTTGGCGTCCGTGTGTGCGATCCACGGATCTGGATTTATGCCAGGCAGTTCGACCTGCTCGCCGCGCGCAAACCAGAGCGCCCGGAAGCTGAACAGGCGCTCGGTGTCACTGAGGCGGAGGGCTTCGACACGCCCTACAAGGTGCCGTACTTCGTGCTGACCCGCACCGCCCGGCCCACGGTGGAGCAGGACGGCGTGCCCTTCGTCTTCGTTTACGAGGGCATCGCGCAGGCCGTGGTGCAGGCCCAGGCGGCTGCGAGCGACAAGCTCGTCTGTGTGGCCGGCGGCGCGGCGGCGGCGCAGCAGTTGCTTAACGCCGGCTTGATCGACGAGGTGCAGATTCACGGCGTCTCGCGGTTCCTGGGCGCTGGACTGAGCCTGTTCGACCAGCTGGCGCCGATGCAGCTTGAAGCAGATACACGTGCTGGAGTCACCCGGTGTCATGCACCTGCATTTCCGGGTGGTCAGGTCCGGTCCGAGCAGCGCACTTGAGAATCCAGAGGTGAGCTGAGGACGGTGCTGGCTACGCTCGCGTGGTCACACTCCCTCCTCCCGCTTCAGGAGCCCGCGTAGATCGCCGAGTGGGCCAAGGTGGCGTAGCTTATCTGGGTTGACGATCGAGCTCACGGCGCAGACCTGCCCGCCGGCGATGTCGAGTGCCATCACGCCCATCAGCTTCCCGGTGGTGTCGAGCATGAGGGCGCCGGGCTGCCCGTTCACTTCAACCTGCTGCACGCTCGCTTGGCCGGCCCGCAGGCCCTGACGCGCCCAGGCCAGGAGTGCGTGCGCCACGCGGCTGCGGCCGTGCAGCGACCGTGCCAGGGCCGGCACCTTGCCACCGCCGTCGCCGCGCAGCACCACATCTTCGGCCAGCAGCGCCTCCAGCCCCTGGAGGTCGCCCTGGTGGGCAGCCGCGAAGAAGCGCTGCGCCAGCTCGTCGCGCTGCTCGCGCGAGGCCGCGAAGCGTGGCCGCCGCTCCGCGACCTGGCGGCGCGCCCGTGCGGCCAGCTGGCGCGCGTTGGCCTCGCTCGTGTCGAGCAGTGCCGCGATCTCGTCGTAGGCGTAGTCGAAGACATCGCGCAGCAGCAGGGCGGCGCGCTGATCGGGGGACAGGCGCTCCAGAATGATCAGGAACGCGAGCGCGAGCGAGTCGACCAGCTCGGCCCGCGCCGCGGGGTCCGCGTCGGGGTCGGTGACGATCGGCTCCGGCAGCCATTCGCCCACGTACTGCTCGCGGCGCGCCCGCGCCGAGCGCAGCTCGTCCAGCGCGAGGCGGGCGGTCACCGTTGCCAGATAGGCGCGCGGCGAGGCAATGCGCTCGCCCTGCTCCAGCACCCGATGCAGCCGCAGCAGCGCCTCCTGGACGATGTCCTCGGCCTCGGCCACGCTCCCCAGCATGCGGTAGGCCAGCGCGAACGCCGCTGGCCGCAGCGATTCGAGAAGTTCTGCGCGCTGCTCGCTCATAGCGTCCTCTCCGCGAAGACACCGGCCAGGCTCGGGTGCCTGGGCGCCCAGCCGAGCTCGCGCCGGGCCTTGGCGTTGGAGGCGCCACGCTGGGTGGTCATCATCAGCGTCGCCACCTCGCCGCCGAGCAGATGCCCTAGCCAGCGGGGCACGCGTCGGGGCGGCTTGGCGCCGACCGCTCGCGCCAGCGCCGGCAGCCAGTCCGCCACGCGGGCGGGCTTGTCGTCGACGATGTTGTAGATGCCGCGGTGCCCCCGCTCCAGCGCCGCCAGCGTGGCCTCGGCGGCGTCCGCGACGTGGATGAACGACCAGACTCCGGCGCCGTCGCCGATCAGGGGGAACAGACGCCTGCGGATCGCCTCGACGTGCTCGCTCCCCGGCCCGTCGAGTGAGGTGCCCGGCCCGTAGAAGCCGCCGTAGCGCAGCACGATGCCCTCGGTCCACTCAGCACCGATGACCGCTTCCTCCAGGTGGCGGATGGCGTCGAGGGCCGCGCGCAGCGCAGCGGGCGACCGTGGGTCGAGTGGCGCCTGCTCGTTCTTAACCGGGCCACCGGTGCGGGCATAGGGCCAGCCGGCGAAGCTCTGGGCAAGAAAGCGGCGCACGCCGACGGCGCGGCCAGCGGCGAGGAGGTGGTCGGTGCCCGCAGTGCGCAAGCGGTTGGTTTCGGCGAACGCGCGGTCGAAGCGGCGCAGGTCGAGCCCACCCGACAGGGCGGTGAGCTGGTGGATGATCGCCTCCGGGCGCACCTCGGCCATAGCCCGCGTGACCTGCTCCGCGTCAAGCGCGTCGACGACGACCGGCGTCGCGCCCAGTGCGCGCAGGGCATCGCGCTTCGCCACGCTCCGCGTCATACCAACAACCTCGTGCCCAGCGGTGACGAGCTGCGGAACCAGCTGCTTCCCGAGCGCCCCAGTGGCACCAGCGACGAGAATCTTCATGGCGCCTCCGTAGCATTAGTTCTGCCACTATGACGAGATACCCAGCGTGACTGTGGCAATGGTAGCCGAAATCGGGATAGCAGAGGTGGGTCTGCGGACTTGAAAGATGCGCACCACGTGTCCAGCGACGCCTCGCCGGACGGCGCCGCAGCATCGTCGGTCGCCGCGCTGACCAGATTCAATGACACGTGACGCGACCACACCTCAGCGCTGAGCACGTCGGGGTCGGCTCGCTCCCCCTGGTGCGCGAAGTATGCCTCTACCCGCCGGGTATTGCGGGCGAAGATCTCCGCTCAAACTGGACCCAAGACTATGATGTTTCACATATACACATGCTTCCAGTCGCAGGGCATCATATCTCTATAGTCGCCACTGCATCCCACCCACCCGCCTCCCTTTGCACGCAGGAGATATTCTATGACTTCCTTCTTTGCCCGCTGTCTCGGTCTCGCCGGCGACCCAGAGCTGCCCCCCGAGGCGGCAATGTTGCTCGCTGAGCGCCACGGTCGGCTCTCGCGCAACGAGGCCCACGTCATCGTGAAGGACTACTTTGGGTCGAGTCGCGAGGAGCTGAGCGAGCAGTTAGAGGTGGCCACTGACACCATCCGCACCTATTGGCGGCGGATCTATCACAAAACGGGCTGTCACAGCAAGGATGAGGCGCGCGCGTGGTTGGAGAAGCTGCTCAAAGAGGCGTTGGGCGTAGACGAGGCGTAGCCATACGCGCTCGTCCATGCTTTGCACATGCCTATCCCCGCTTGTCTCCCACTTCGTCCCACGCGCTCGTCTCGTTCTTGCCCCGATCTTGTCCCCTTCCGGAGGCGCATGCACACCACTACACTACGAAACAGATGTTTCGCATCGATCGGAATAGGGATATGCAGCGCCTCCAGCTCGTTTGGTGGGTACGCAGCGCGCTCCTCATTGTGCTCTGGCACGTTTTCACGGCGTGCGGACCGGTGGTGAGCTACGCGGATGTCCAGCGCACCGCCGAGGCCGGCGGGTGCTGGCCGAACACGCCGGCCTATCCCACTCCTCCGCCGGTAACCGTCACCCCGGCGGTGCTGTCCACGCCGACGCCGCTGGGCTTCCGCTGGCCAACCGGGGTGCCCGCGCCGACGCGCTTGCCGACGACCACGCCGTTTCCGCGCTGCCCAGCAGCACCTGGCGAGGCGCTCGTCCCCTGGCCGACGCCGGTTCCGCCAGCACCGCCCTACCCGACGATGGTCGAGACACGGGCCGGCGGTGGAAGCGGACAGAAGACGACGCTGCAGCTGCCCGAGATCGTCCTCACCGTGGATGTCGCTACCCATCCGACCGAGGGCTGGGCCGCCGTGGCGGCCGCCGTCTGGTCGGGCAATGACAACCCCGAGCGCGCCTTCGTCAGCGTGCTCAACCCGCAAACCCGAACCTGGACGCCGGCCCATCAGGTCGACATCGGGCCTGCATCGCTCGGTCGCTACACCCGCACGGTCCAGGTGGCGATCGCGGGCGACGGCACGGTGTTCGCCCTCTGGGGCATGAGCGACCCTGACTTCGCCGATAACGACCCGCCGGGCCGGGTGTGGGCGGCCGAAAGTCACGACCATGGTCTGACGTGGAACGCGCCGACGCCGATCGGCGACGACTGCCGCCAGGTGATCGACGCCGCAGCCACGCTGGACGGCTGGCTTGTGGTCGGCCTCGGCTGTCACGCCGGCCCCAACCGTGTGCAGCCCGCCGTTGCCACGCGCAGCCCGCAAGGCGCCTGGTCGCTGGCGCGCCTGCCTGGCACGATCTGGTCCTTTAGCGAGGGCGCCGTTGCCATTGCTGACAACGGCGGAGCGAGCCGAGCGACTGTGCTCTTCCTCACCGGTCCTGATGGCGCGATGGTCTCGCCACCGCAGGCGCTGCTCTTCGCCAAGCAGCTCGGCACAAGCGAGGACTGGCGCCCGGCGGCGCAGGCCCTCGACGTCGCCGGTGGTACGACCGGGCCACGCCTCTGGCACGCCCAGGCCCTCGTGTATCGGCCTGCGGGCGCGCGCGTGGACGGCGTGAGCTTTCTGTTCGCCGACGCGGACACCGGGCGGGCCTACGCGCTGACCTCGCAGGATGCCGGTCGCACCTGGCTTGCGCCCGAACTGGTTGCGGCGCCAATGGGCGGTGGAGAGCATATTGGCTTCGCTGCGCCCGCCTACGACCCGGCCAGCAACCGCCTGGCTGCCATCTACACCTGCTGTGTGGAGGGGGGTTGGAGCGACGCCGCCGCGAGCACGCACTACCTCCGCTGGTCCACACCTGGCAGCGGCCGCTGGCGCGACCCCACACCGGGCCAGCGGGTGCCGCTCATTCTCGGTGCCCGTGCGACCGGCGCGACGGTGACGGCGCAGGCGCGCAACGCCCACACCATCTGGGTGGCATGGATCGAGGGCGGCAAGGCGGTCGAGGTGCGTTCGTTCGACCTTGCCACGGTGTTGCCGCAGGTGGGGAGGGACACGCCATGAAGCAGACCATTGCCATTGGTGCCGTCGTGCTCCTTGCGCTGCTGACGCTGGCCTGCGGTGCCGCAGGCGTGCTGGAAACGAGCGGTGCCCCCCGCTGGGCCTGCCCCAGCCCGACGCCACGCCCGTGGGGCACGGCGGGGCCGGTCAAAACCGTGATCAGCCACACGCGCCCGATCTCCGAGGGCGGCGATTGGGAGGAGCCGATCTTCTTCGAGCAGTGGGAGCAGGAGTACCCCGACGCCGGCGGCCCGCCCTTCCCCTCCCCAACGCCCTATGCCCGCGTTGGGGCGAACTACACCCTCGGCCAGCGTGTTGAGGTTGGCCCGCTGCACGTCGTCGTGGGTGCATCGGCTGGCCCCATTATCACCGGGCGCACCGGCATCCCGGACGGCACGCGCCAGCTCTTCTTCATCGACCTCACCTGGAGCAACCGGGCCGCCGTCGCCATCCCGATCAACTACACCGACCGCGTGCGGCTACGGGCGATCAAAACCCCTGGCGGCGCGGTCGTCTCCGACTCGACCTGGGCCTACTCGCGGACGGCCCACGAGCTCGCCGGCGGCGCTGAGCTGCCGCTGGCGATCCCACCAGGGGCGAGCCAGGTGCGCGTGCCCGTGCTCGCCCCGGTTGGGCAGCCCGAGACGGTGGATGTGATCTTTGTCGGCAACCCCGCCGCGTCCTACGCGTTTCCAACGGCGACGCCTGACCCAAACGCCACGACCGTGCCGGGCACGCCGACCGCAGTGCCCTCATCGACCCCTACGGGGAACATTGCGCTTCAGAACTTGAACCCCCAGTTCATCACGGTGCAGTGGACGGCGACGACCTGGGTGCCGCCAGGCGCTGCGCCCTGTGGCGATGCCGGAGCGCTCACCGATTGGGGCAGCGACCCAGCAGGCACGTGGGGCGAGCCGATCCTGGTGGGCGGGCCACCGCCGCCACCTGGGGCGGATCGCCTCATCCAGGTTGCGCTCGCGCAGGTCGGCAAGCGCTACGTCTGGGGCGCGAAAGGCCCCACAACGTTCGACTGTAGTGGCCTGTGCACCTGGAGCTACGCCCAGATTGGCCTGGGCATTCCCACTGGCTCGCGCGCCCAGTTCGCCGGGATGCAGTCGGTGGCCGTCGGCAATCTGCGGCCAGGTGACCTGATCTTCTTCTCGATCGCGGGGACGGACCGCATTGACCACGTCGGCCTGCTCGCCGATGTCAACGGCGATGGGGCCTGGGACCTTGTGCACGCCGCCAGCCCTGAGCTTGGCGTCCGGGTCGACTACAACGTCTTCGCGTCGGCCTACTACCAGCCGCGCATCCGTGGCTTTCGCACCGCACGGTGAGTACCATGACCAGACTGCACCGTCAACCGAGGCGCCTCGCACTTCGCACCCTGGCCGGGCTGCTGGCGGTGTGTGCCCTGCTGCCTGCCCTGGCCTTGGCTCAGGCGTTCACCCTGCGGGTCGCCCTCCACGATGCTGGCGGCCGCCCGGTGCCCGGTATCGCCGTGATCGCCCGCAGCGAGGCGGGCGCGGAGCTCGCCCGCCAGCCGACGAGCGGTGCGGGAACCGTCGCCTTCGTCGATCTCCCAGCAGTCGTGCGCGTCACCGTCGCGGGGCAGCCGCGTGGGGGGCTGCCGCTCTTCCAGCTTGGCGACGACGCGGCGGGCGTGCGCCTCGACCTCGGCCAGGCCGGCGCTGCACCACGCCTCGACCTGCGGGTCGAGCGCGATGGGCTGGTGCTCCCCGACCCGGCGACGATGATTACTCGCGAGGAGGGCGGCCCTGTCGTGGGCGTGAGAGAGCCGACCATTCCCACGGCTGCCCTCGCCACGCCCGTTCCGCTGCCCACTGCGCCTGCGGTCCCTGGCCTGCCCGTCGCGGGCGTGGGCGAGCCGGCCACCGCTGAGCCGCGCCAACCGGCCTGGGTGCCCTGGGCGACGGTGTTGATCATCGCGTTCGCTGCGGGGGTCATGCGGCTCGTGCAGCGTTGGAGGAACGCGCAATGAGCCGTATGGCAACCACCTGGCGGCTGCGGGCGGGCGCGGCTCTGCTGCTGCTCGTCGCCCTCGCCATCACGGCCGCGTTCCCGCGCCCCGCGTGGACCGCGTGCGGGCCGCTCGATCTCGGCGCGTGCGTCGACAACGCGGAATATAGCTTCTACCATCTGATCGCCTCGACCGCCTGGAACGTCAATCGCTGGCTGCTCCTGCTGGCCTACCAGCTCGACCAGTTGCGCGCCTGGCTGATTACCGTCGCCTTTACCAGCGCCTACCAGTGGCTCACCAGCTTCATTCAGCCGGTCTATGTTCCGGTCGCCACCGCCGCGCTGATGCTGGCGGCTATCCTCTTCATGCTCGTGCCCATCACAGGCGAGACGGGCTTCATCAACCTGCGCCACGTGCTCGTCTGGGCGGTGCTCACCCCGCTCGTGCTCACCGTCGCCGGGCAGCTGATCGGCCAGGCCGAACAAGTGCGCAGCGACGTCTCGGCGCGGCTCTTTGCCGAGATGAGCCGCGCCACGCCGGGCGCCATCTTCGGTGCACCGGGCTCCGACATGCCGGCGCCTGTGGCGATCTACCCGGCCAACCCCTGCGGCACCACGCTCGCCCGCGCCACGACGACCGGCATCGCGATGGACGCCCTGGCGGCCGCGCTGCTGTACGCCGATGCCGGCGATATCCACTGCCCCGACGCGCGCGGGCCGAGCCGCGACATCCCCGACGGCTTCTACAACAGCCCGCCCGCCTACGCCTACGACGGCTACGTTGGCGACCTGGACAGCTCCGTTGAGCGGCGTGGCTGGGTTGAGGGTATGCAGCGCGGCATGAACCGTCTGCTCCAGGGCATCATCCCGTCGTTCCTGGCCGTGCTGGAAAGCCTGATCCACCTGATCTTCTCGCTGAGCATGGCCGTGCTCTGGCTGTCGCTGCCCATCGGGCTGATCTTCGTCTGGTTCCAGCAGACCGCCTCGCCCGTCTCCACCGTGCTGCGCCGGGCCGCCGCGCTGCTGATTGTCTCGTGGATGTCCAGCCTGATCATGGGCGTGCTCAGCGCCGCCCTGGTTGCCGCCGCCGCGCTGGGCAATGCAGCGGCCTACACCGGCATGGCCTTTGGCGCGCTCTTTCTCATGGGCTACCTCTGCCTCGTCGCCTTCTCGACACTTTGGAAGAGCATTGCGACGGTGGAGCAGACCGCGCTGAGTGTCGTCGGCATGTCGCTGACCCAGCCGCTCCAGACGGCTGCCCAGCTCACGACGACCGCAGCAGCCGGGGCCGCTGCGGGGGTGATGTCCGGCGGGGCCGCGTATCTGGGCCTGGCCGCTGCGGGCAGTGCCGCGTTTGCCCAGTCGGACGGCGGGTCCCTCGGCCAGCGTGCGGCCTACACGGCGAGTGCCATGGTTGGTCGGCTACCTGGCGCGGGTGCGATCGGCGAAGTCGCCGCCGCGATGGGCTGGCTCGACACCGAGGGTGCTGTGTACGAGGGTGTCTACGCTGGCGAGCGCAGCCACCACGGCTGGCGCTCCGCACGGCTTCAGATGGAGCGCGATAGTGCGGACCTGCATGCCGCAGCTGCGCCGCCAACGGGCGGGGGGAGCGCAGGATCATCAAGTAGCCCTCCGTCGTCGCCGGCCCAGCACTTCCCCCGCAGGCCAAGCGCGCCGCCACCGGGTTCAGCGAGTGGCGGTGGAAGGCTCCACACCGCGACTGCGCTGCCCCTGGGTGCTGGCGGCGCCCACACGACGCCGACGGTGCCCCCGCCGAGCCCTGTCGGGAGTACCCCGGTCACGTCAGCAACGACGCACCTCACTCCATCGGTGGCTGGGTTGCCAGCGGGTGCTCCCAGCGCGCCATCGGCAGGCGCAGCTGCCCTGGGTGCTGGCGGCTCGACGGTGATGTCCGGTAGTGCCACGCCACCGCGCGCTCCCGGCGCATCAGGAGCGCTGGGAGCGGTTGCACAGCTTCCACCCACGCCACCGCACGCTCGCGCCGCATCGGGAGCGCAGGAACCAGTTGCCCAGCTTTCACCCACCAACCTGCATGCCGCCTACGCCGGCGCCCAGATCGGCTCGCTGCCCAACCCGGCCACCGGCGCTGACTGGCAGTACGTCGGCTCCATCCAGAGCGCTGACGGCTACCGCCACGCCTTCCAGCATCCTGCGCACCCGCTTACCAACCGCGTCGAGACGCGCTGGGTTGTGTCCACCGCCGCCGATGTCGCCGCCGCCCAGGCCGCGCAGACGAAAGGCCACCCATGAGCCGGTCACTGCTGCCGCTTCTCGTCGTTGTGCTCGGCTTCCTCGGCCAGTCGCTGCCATTCCTGCCCACGCGGCTCAGCGCGCAGCTGGAGCAGACGCCGATGCTTGGCGAGCCCGTCATGATGACGCCCCTAGGCACGCCAGCGGCCATGACGCCATCAGATGGAGACGCGTCACCTGAGCCCGTTGGGACGACGCCCGCACCGTCACGCCCCACGACCAACCGCGCACCCGACGCCTGCGAGCCGAACGATGCCCCAGCACAGGCCTGCCCGCTGCCGCTCGACGCGGTGAGCGGCCCCTTCACCGTCGTACCCGAGCATGACCAGGACTTCTTCCAGCTCACTCTTCCCCAGGAGCCAGCGATTCAGACCGTCATCACCGTGCGGGCGACCGCAGGCCTGGACCTCGTGCTCGCGGTGCGCCAGGGCGAAACCCTGGTCGCGCGCGGGGCTGCTTCGCTCACCCTCGCGCCCACCGTCGTGGGCCCGGTCGTGCTGCGCGTCGAGAATCGCGACCCGCGACCCGCCGCAGGCGAGCAGTATCGTATCGAGGTGCGCCGGGAGATCGTTCCGCCAAGCGAGACTAACCTAGTGGCGGCCGACACCCCAGCGCCGGACGCGCTGGAGAACAACTGGTCTTTCGCCACCGCTGCCCCGATCGCCGTTGGGATGGTCTACGATCTCTCCTTTGTCTGCCCAGACCCACGCCCGGATGCCTGCCCTGGCGGCGATCACGACTACCTTCAGGTGCCGGTGAAAGCGGGGGTGCGCTACCTCGTCGCGACCTTTGACCTCACCCCCGGTGTCGACCCTGTGGTCGAGCTGTTTTGGCACGAGCGCACTGCCGCCGTGGTCGGCAACGACGACTACGGACCAGGCGGGATGCTCGCTGCCCTCACCTGGACCGCGCCTCAGGATGGCATGCTGCACGTTCGGGTGGCGCCACGCAATGGCGGGATGGTGCCCATACTCGCCGAGGAGACCACCGCCAGCTATCGCTTCGCCGTCGCAGCAGGGGCGAGCGAGCTTGCCCACAAGCTGGCGGCGACGATCCGCCAGCAAGCCAACCTGCCCACGCCCACCGCGCTGCCGACCCGCATTGTGCCGTCGCCAAGTGGCAGCGGCGGCTCCAGCACCGGCGCCTCCTCGCCAGTCACGCCTACGGGCAGCGGCGCGCAGGAAACGATCGCGGCTGGCCCGGCGGTCATCGTCCAGGAAACGGTCCTCCGCCGCGAGCCGTTCGCGGACGCACCAGCCCTTGCGACGCTCGTCGCCGAGGCGCCGGTCACGGTACGCGGCCCGGTGCGCGGGCTCTGGGTGAGCGTCGAGAGCGCGGCAAGCATCCTCCCCGGCTGGGTGCGCTTCTCCGACATTCAGCGGGCCAGTGCGGCGGTCGAGGCGCATGCAACGCCGGGAACCGCGACCCCGCCTTCGCAACTCGCCGCTGGAACCGCGTCTGCGACGGCGACCATGCCGTCAGCGGTGCCAACCAGCGCGCCCGGAGCGCCCGCTGCCGCAGCGCAGGTCGTTGTCACGGCACTCGACCCGGCCCTTCCCGCGCCGGGACCCGCGCCCGCAAGTCGGCTGCCCTACACCCTTGCCGTCACGGTCGTCGCCACGAATCGGCCGCCCGGCAGTGGGGGCACGCTCGGCTTCGCCACGCCCGCGCCCGACATGCGCCAGCCGGTTGGCCGGGTGCGCGTCCAGCTCGTGTCGGTCTTTGGCGACGTGCTCGCCGAGGGCCTGACCGATGCGGCGGGCACCGTCCAGCTGCGCCGTGACGTGCGTCCCGGCGCTGCGCTCCACGTCCGCATGCCTGCCTGGGGCGTGGAACTGCCGGTAGAGCCCGATCAGACCACGCTCATTGTGACCATTCCGGAGGAGCTGCTATGAGCACGATCGACCAGCGCGAGGAGGCCCGCTACCGCCAAGATGTGCTCGGCTCCTACCGGGCCTGGATCGCGTATCTGGAGGCGCAGCAGACCCTGCTGGCCGCATCCGCCGAGGACCAGACCGGTCTTGACCCGTTCGAGGGCGTCACCAGCACCCAGGAGCGCGCGGAGGGCGCGCGGCGGCGGATCGCCGCTCTGCCCGCCGACAAGCGCGAGCTCTTCGACGCCATCTATGAGCAGGACCGCCAGCGCATCCAGCGGCAGCTTGATGCTGAGGCGCCGCTGCGTGGCGGCACCGTCAAGCGCACCGACCCTGATGACGTTGCCCGCCGCGCGCTTACCCACCTGCACGAAGAGGCGCGCGGCCTGCACCGCGACGACCGGCGCAGCCTCGTGCCCCGTGGCAAGCCCGACGCGGTGAAGTGGCTCGCCATCGATCTCGCCGAGATCGAACAAGCTCCGCCGAGCGAGACGGATTACCAGCTCTCCGCCGGGCGCACCCACAAACGGCGCGGCATGTTCGTCAACCTTGGCATGGCCGCGCTTGCCGTCATCGCCATCCCGGTGCTGATCGCCCTGCTTCAACAGCCGGGGCAGCCGGCAGCAGCCTCGGGTCTACCCAGCGCCAACGGCGCCACGCGCAGCCCCTGGCCAATCACGGTGGTGAGCGATGGAGCGGGATCGTGGACCCTCCCCGTCGATACGGTCACTACGCGCTGGCCGTCCGCCTGCGCCGACGCCGCGACGGGCGGGGCGTGCTGGCTACGCGACAGCTTTCGCCCCATCGAGCTCTGCCTGTCCGCTCCCAACCTCCGCGCACTCACCACGCTGCGGGTTGCGGCAGCGGATGGCGTGCCAACCCGACTGTTTACCCTTGCGCCCGGCAACGACGCGCAGGCCGACCTCCGTGTCAGCCCGTGTGGCGATGAGGCTGATGCGCCCGAGCCGCGTGTTGGCCGCCTCCAGGCCGTTGAGGCCTCGCCCGTTCTCGCACCTCCTGCGACTGCCCCAGGCGGCTTCCAGGTCGCCGCGATCACCGCACAGGGCCGGGGCGAGGACCCAACCATCGCCGAGGGCTCGCTCAGACTGTCCGTCGTGATCCACGACGACGACGTGCGCCGTGACTGGGGCGCCCTCGCCCCCACGGTCCTGCTCGTCGACGGCAGCACGGCGTCGCCGAGCGGCACCGCCCGCGCCGGGGCTGAGCGCCGCCTCGACTATCTCATCGTGGATCAGACCGAGCCCTTTGATGTGCTGTGGCAGGTGGCAGCGGCGGACCAGGTCGTCCGCTATCGCGCCACCCTGGAGCCCCCGCCGGCCCGCGAC
>Ga0105047_10004346_pt1 | contig 24703 bp, 28 predicted proteins | sample MAT04_FD_78384 | JGI IMG/M metagenome (GOLD analysis project Ga0105047, IMG submission 78384) | Freshwater microbial communities from Lake Fryxell liftoff mats and glacier meltwater in Antarctica - MAT-04 (megahit assembly) | ecosystem: Environmental > Aquatic > Freshwater > Ice > Liftoff...
AACTTACCGGAATGATCCAGCGCCCGGTGGAGTGAGTGATGCCATTATTCACCCAGACGTTTTGGATATTCCCCGGAATGGAGTGCGGTCCGCTCCAGGTTTTGCCGCCATCCTGGCTGACCGCCCGGAAGCTGTTCAATTGAGTCATCCAGACCCCCAGGTCATACGTCTGCAAAAAGGCGTGGATCTCTCCGGGACGGGGGATAAACAGCTCGGTGGTAAAGAGACCCTTGCAGGAATGGCGAAACAACACCTGGGGTTCAGACCAGATCAGCCCATCATCCTCACTATAGGCGGCCATGGTCAAATTGCCGGGCGCGGGTTCGCTGAAACCGCCCGTGGTCCAGGTGCAGATTAAGCGGCCCTGATCCACCCGGCGCAGGATTCCTTCACGAGTCCACAAGCGGAGGCCGGTTTTTGCCCACGGATACCCCCCGGGGCCTGGCCAGAGTTCATATTGTTTGACGGCTGGATGAAAGGTTCGGGTTAAGGATTGCATATTCCTCACTGCTTATGAGATTCGATTTCCCGTAGAAAGAATTCCCAACTGGAATTTTCCCAGGTTTCTCTGGCCTTTTGAAGAGCCTTCAGAAGAACCACCCGCGATTCGTGGCTGTCGACAATCGGGTCGTTTTCGAAGAAATGCTGTAGATCATTAATTTTTTGGATGCAGTCCGTCTGGGCCTTGCGTCCCAGGCTCGCCAACGCTGCGGGGTCGGCGCCTTTTGCAACCAGTTCGGCCTGTTTTACCTGGTGAGGACGAATCCATTGGGGCGGAATTTTTTCTTCGTTCACAATGATTTCCGCGGCGCGCATCCTGAATTCCACGGAACCGGCCACCGCCTGGGTGGCAAAGCGCGTCAGGACCTGGAAAAGAAAGGTGGCCAGACCAATCGTGAATCCCAGCAGCAAGACCAGTTCAAACATTTATTTCTCCGCGCCTTGCAGGCTTAACGTACTGGCGAAATGACATACGGAAAAATGACCTGGCTCGGTTTCAATTTTTGGCGGCGCCTCCTTGTGGCAGATCTCCTGGACATATTTGCAGCGCGGATGAAAATAGCAGCCTGTCGGAGGGTTGGCCGGATTGGCGATCTCTCCCTGCAGTTGAATTTCGTGCAGCGGGTTGGCAGGGTCGGGCTTGGGGGCCGCCGAGAGCAGCGCTTCGGTGTAGGGGTGTTTGGGGTGTAGAAACAAGTCTTCCGTATCCGCCTGCTCCACAATCTTGCCCACATACATGACAGCCACCTGGTCGGAGATATGCTCCACCACGCTCAAGTCATGCGCCACAAACAGATAGGTAAGGTGAAATTTCTCCTGCAAATCCTGAAAGAGGTTGAGAATTTGGGCCTGCACGGAGACATCCAGGGCAGAAACCGCTTCGTCACACACGATCAATTTGGGATTTAAGCTCAAGGCGCGGGCGATGCCGATGCGCTGACGCTGACCGCCGCTGAAGGCATGCGGGTAGCGGTGCAGATATTTCACATCCAACCCGACCACTTCCATCAAATCTTTCACCCGGTTTCTAAGATCGTCGCCGCTGGCCATTTTGTTAAGCCGCAGCGGTTCGCCCACGATATCCAGAATGGTTTTGCGCGGATCGAGGCTGGAATAGGGATCTTGAAAAACCATCTGCATATGACGGCGGACAGCGCGCATATCGTGAGCATTGAGAGCGGTGATGTCGATCTTATTCCCATCCACATTGAGGAGAATCTGTCCTTTGGTGGGCTCAATGGCGCGCAAGATGCAGCGCCCGAGGGTCGTTTTCCCGCAGCCGGACTCGCCGACCAGGCTGATGGTTTTCCCCTCGGGAATCGTCAGGCTGACATCATCGACCGCCCGGACATGCCCGACTACTTTGCGGAAGAAACCTTTTTCAATCGGAAAGAACTTGCTTAACCCGCGCACGTCTAGCAACATTTCAGGTTCGGTTTGAGGTGAGGTGATTGGTCCGGTCATGGTTTCATCCCTAAAGTTTTCTGGCCTGTTTCCTCGTATAGCACACAGCGAACGTGATGCGCTGGTTCGGTCTCGATCAAATCCGGGACGCGGGCATCACAGCGATCCTTGATAAATTGGCTGCAGCGGGGGGCAAAAGGACAGGTTTCGGGCGGATTGATTGGCACCGGAACATTGCCCGAAATGGCCTGCAGGCGCACCCGCATCTTTCGCCCCACTTTGGGGATTGAACGCATCAGAGCCTGGGTGTAGGGATGCTGAGGATTTTGGAATACCTGGAAGACACTGCCAGCTTCAACCACCCGACCCAAATACATCACAACCACATCGTTGGCCATGTTGGCCACCACGCCCAAATTATGGGTGATAAAGATGATCGACATGCCCATCTCGGCCTGCAGATCCTTCATCAACCTTAAAATCTGGGCCTGGATGGTGACATCCAGCGCGGTAGTCGGTTCGTCGGCAATCAGGACCCGGGGTTTCAAGATCAACGCCATGGCGATCATGGCGCGCTGGCGCATGCCACCTGAAAGCTGGCTGGGGTATTCATTCAAACGCTGCTCAGGGTTGGAAATGCCCACTTTTCGGAGCATTTCAATGGCGCGGGAGCGGGCATTATCTTTGGAAACATTTTCATGCACCAGGACGGCTTCAGTGATCTGCTCGCCGATGGTATGGATCGGTGAAAAGGCCGTCATCGGTTCTTGAAAAACCATGGCGATCTCTTTGCCACGAATGTTGCGCAGGATTTCGCTGTTCGCAGGCAGGTCGGCCAGATTTAGAATCTCCTGGTCGCGATGCAGGATAATATCGCCTGTGACTTTTCCAGGAGGCGGAACGATGCGCAGAATAGCCTGCGCGGTGACGCTTTTTCCGCAGCCTGATTCGCCAACAATCCCCAGGGTGCTGTTTTTACGCAGGATAAAGGAAACATCATTAACTGCTTTGAGCATACCTTCATCCAATTTGAAGAAGGTTTGCAGGTTGCGGACTTCGAGCACTAAGTCTTTGGTTTGCATGGTTTTCTGCCTATCGATACGGATCGGCCGCGTCACGCATGCCGTCGCCCAGGAAGTTGTAGAGCAGCACGGCCAGGATGACCATCAGCCCGGGGATGAGCATCCAGGGTTGGGTGGCGACGCTGTGCACGTTTTGCGCATCTTGAATGAGCACCCCCCAACTCACCGCGGGGGCGCGGATGCCCAGCCCCAGGAAGGATAGGGCGGTCTCCCCCAGGATCATGTTGGGAATGGCCAGGGTCAGGTTGACGATCAGGTAGCTCATGAAGCCGGGCAGCAGATGGTCGAGGATGATCTGGAAATCGGTGGCGCCGCCCACCTTGGCCGCCATGACATAATCGTTTTCACGCAGCTCGAGCAATTTGCCGCGCACCACCCGGGCCAGGCCCGCCCAGCCGATGATCGAGAGGATGAGGGTAATTGCAAAATACGTCTGAAGCGATGACCAATTGTTGGGCACTGCCGCGCTGAGCGCCATCCAGATGGGAATGGTCGGGATCGAGATGGCGAACTCGATCAGGCGTTGAATGAGGACATCCACCGTTCCACCGAAGTAACCTGAAATGCCCCCCAGCAGGCATCCCAGGATAAAACTGAGGAACACCCCGATCAAACCCACCGTCAGGCTGATGCGCGACCCGGCGAGGGTGCGTGAAAAGAGATCCCGTCCCAACTTGTCGGTGCCGAACAGGAATATCTTGCCTTCGCCGGCGCTGAAAAAATGCAGATTGGCTTTCCAGGCCCCCCAGAAATAATACTCATCACCCTGGGCAAAGAAACGGAGCGGAAAAACCTGGCTCTGATCCTCCACATAATCCCGCATAAAGGTGTCAAAATTAATTTTTCCACTCAATCCATAGACAAACGGCCCGCGAAATTTACCGTCCTGATCAAAAAGATGGATGGATGTTGGGGGCACGCTGATGTAATCCAGGCGCTGTTCATCGATGCCGTAAGGGGCCCAAAATTCGTAGGTGAAGGCCAAAAAGTATAACAGCCCAAGCAAGAACAGCGCCGCATAAGCCAGGCGGTGTTTTTTAAACTTACGCCACATCAACTGCCATTGAGACGCCATGAAATAGCGTTCTTCAGCGGTCAAATCGGCATACGTCTTTGTGGTGTGGACGGGTTCATCGATCATGTCAGGATTTCCTTTCAAAGCGGATGCGTGGATCCACTACCACCAACAGGATATCGGAGATCAATGTGCCGACCAATGTCAGAATCCCTAAAATCATCACGATGCTGCCTGACATGAACATATCCTGGCTGATCAGGGCCCCATAGAGCAGCGGCCCGGTGGTGGGCAGCGCCAGGACGATGGCGGTGATGGTCTCGCCGGAGATGATGCGCGGGAGCTGCCAGCCAATGGTGCTGGCGATGGGGTTCAAGGCCACGCGCACCGGGTAGCGGAAGAGCAGCTTGCCTTCCGGCACGCCTTTGGCCCGGGCCGTGATCACGTACTGCTTGCCCAGTTCATCCAACAGCGTGCCGCGCATCACGCGGATGATGCCCGCGGTACCCCCCAGGCCGATGACCAGGATCGGCAGCAGCAAATGGCGCGCCAAATCTTCAATCTTGCCCAGGCTCCAGGGCGCGCTGACAAATTCTGGAGAAAATAAACCGCCGACGCTCATTCCAAAGTATCGAAACAGGATATACATTAAGATCAAGGCCAGCATAAAGTTTGGGGTGGCCAGCCCGGCAAACCCAATCACCGAAAGGGCGTAATCGGCAAAACTATACTGGTGGGTGGCCGCATAGATTCCGATCGGCACCGCCACCAGATAGGTAAATATTAACGTCAGGAGCGAAAGCAAGATGGTATAGGGCAGGCGTTCGGCCAGCAGATCAGAGACCGGACGGAACTGCCATTGGAAGGAAGGTCCCAAATCGCCCTGGACGAACTTAGAAAACCACAGAAAATATTGTTCTGGAAAGGATTTATCCAATCCATAGGCTTGCCGAAGCATGGTTGCCTGGGATTGATCCACGGATGTTCCCTGGGAAGATTGCGCCGCGATATAACTGGTTAGAAAATCCCCCGGTGGAAGTTGAATAACAATGAACACCAGAATACTCAACATCCAGATGGTGACCAACATGTACAATAGTCTCTTAATTAAATAACTGATCATGTCACCTCGCGGATTGATCGATCAAAATCTTGTTTCAACAAGGGGCGCAGCGAGACATCCATGAAAAAACCATCATGCCATCGCTGCGCCCCGTTCATCTGTTTACAATTGTCTGGTCAAAACCAGATCGAGAGAAAGCTTATCGATTTATTTCCAGATTAACTCTTGAAGAACCACTGCTGCGGCGTGTACGGAGCGTAGAAGTTGGTATCAGAACTCCAGTAAATATCCTTCTCCGGGACATTGCGCAGCTTGCTGTTGACGACCATGGGGACTACCTCGAGCCCCACCGTGCCAATCATGGGGATTTCCTCGGCGAAGTAAGCAAAGTATTCTGCTCCCAAGCTGTTAAATTCTGGGGAACCAATTGCCGACTGGCGCCACTTATCGTGGATTCCCTTGATCTTCTTGATCTCAGCCGGTGGTTCCATGCCTTCTTTCCCGTCGGTGCTAAACCACAGCGCCCACTGACCACCCCAGCGTTGTTGAGTAGGGTTGTCCCAGCCATAGAATAATGGGTCAGCGCGGCCGAACATGCCGGAGCGGTCAAGGTGCCAGGTAGGCACGATCAATTCGTTTGCGAGATGTTTCTGGTTAAACAATGCACCGTCATAGAACTTGACCTGGGCTTCGATGCCGATCTTTTCCCAATCCTTCTTGACCATCTCCATCATTTCCTGCTTTGGACCTTCGGTCACGCCAATCTCTAACAGCAGGCTGATGCGGCCTTTGCCATCCGAACGCAGGCGGAAACCTTGGGCATCTTTGTCCTTCAAACCCAGCCCGTCCAGCAGTGAATTGGCTTTGGTCACATCCAATTCGGTATACATAGATGCCCATTCTTTCTTATAGAAGGGGAAGAAGGGGCTGCACGTCGCGGCATGCGGGGTCGCCAGTCCGAAGAAGATCGTGTCTGCCATGGCTTTGCGGTTAATACCCAGCGAAAGCGCAACGCGGAAATCTTTCTTGTTGAACAGGTCTCTCAAAACCAGATCTGGGGTGTTGCGATTGGGCATCAGGGCGCACTGGCTGACACGCATGCTTTTTGCCTGCAGCACACGGAAACCGCCTTTTTGTTCGTTCTGCTTGTAAACCGGCATGTTCTTCAGGGCAGTGTAGTAAGACTCGAAATCAAACTCGCCTGCACTGGTCTTGAGCGCCTGCACATCCAGGTTGCCGGTGATGACCGCGTCCATCTTGTCGATGTAGGGCAACTGGTTGCCTTCCGGGTCTACCGCATAAAAATACGGGTTGCGGACATAAGAGGTACGCTCAGCCGTTTTGCTCTCGACCAACCATGAGAACAACATGGGGCGTCCAATTTCGAGCGGGGTGGAGGGATTGATTGGGGCTAAATGAGCGATGAAGGCCTTCGTCCAGCCTTCGAATTTTTCTTCTTTCGCAACATCATCCGCCTTGGCGTTGTATTTGATATGCCACTTAGACAGGAATGCCTTGGGTGCCATAAAGTTGGTATCCGAAGAGAACCAGCTTCGTCCGAGCCGGTCGACCACCACCGGGTAAGGTACCGCAAAGGTGATCTCAAGCGTGGTATCGCTAATCTTTTTAAATTCCGCGGGCTTGCCACCGGGCCGCCAGAATTTATCGGGGGTGGGGGTCAGTTCCTTGTTGTTCTGAATATCTTCCCACCAAAATAGGATATCATCCACGGTGAAGGGTGAACCATCGGACCATTTGTGCCCTTCACGCAATTCGAGGGTCAAAACCTTACCATCCGGTGAGAATTTATAAGACTTCGCCATATCGAGCGAGACTTCTGTGTTGGTCTGGTTGTATTTAAATAAACCAGTGCAGCGTAAGCAGGTGATGCTCCACAAGGGAGTACTGGTGTCGCCCAGGCGCAGGGTGCCGCCGTACTTACCCGTTTCTTCAACGGGCTTGAACACAGCCGGGCTCTTTGGCAGGCGCTGATCCACCGTAGGCAGCTTGCCGGCTTTGACCAGTTCCGCCAACATGGGTGATTCTTTATACGCAGATGGAACGACCGCCTTGGTTGGCACGGCTGTGGCGACAGAAGACTGTGTTGCGGCCGGAGCCTGGGTGGCAGCCGGGGGAGTCGTCGGGGTGCAGGCTGCCAGGGCAGCGCCGCCCACCGCGAAAGCCGATAGCTTTAGAAACGATCGACGTGAGAGAGACTTGCTCATTACATCCTCCTGAGAAATAGGGTCTGGTAGGGTTGGGGTATGCGTGAAAAGAGCTACGGTTGGCTCAAAGCACCTGATTGAACGATCAACATGGAACGGTGGAGGGCATTATCGAGATGGCGGGCAATACTTTCCCCGGCGCACAGCGGGTCTCCTGAATTGATACTGCTGACCAGGTCTTCATGCAAATTCAGTGTATCGCCCCAATTGAAATGCTCGGCATTGTTGGCGATAAACATAAAGATGGGGCCAATCATCGCATTCAGCGCTTTTAACAGATGGGGATTATCGGCCTGGCACCAGATCGTGCGGTGCATCTCCACATCCAGCTCCACATAACGGTGGTGATCTTTTCTGGTAACTGCCGCAGCCAATTCTTGCTGCAATTTGATGAGCTGCTGGGCGTTTTGGGGACTGGTCTTTTCAGCTGCCATTTCAACAGCGCCGCGTTCCAGGATCAAACGCACTTTATACAAATCCCGGATGTCGCGTTGGGTGATTTCGATGACATAGTGTCCATCTGGCCGGGTGATAACCAGGCCTTCTCTTTCCAACTGCGTTAATGCAATCTGGATCGGCATACGACTGATCCCAAGATGATCGGCCAACTCGCGTTCAACCAGTTTTGTGCCAGGCTCGATCTCTCCTTTGATAATCAAATCACGGATCGCATCCGTTGCCTGGTCTTTGAGGAGGCTGCGGTCGAGGCGGGAAGAGGTGACTGTCTTATTTGCTAGGAAGGCCATATTAAAATCTCTGCGCAAAGTAGTGTAATTGGAATACAGCGTGTAGCATGTGGTATGTGGCATTCCACAAAGTTCATTATAACGAATCCAGGATTAAAGTCAAGTACCCAATCTACTTTCGGGGTCATTAATTCACTCTGCCCAAGCAACCATGCAGTGTGAAATACGCCGGCGGCATTTCTCACAGAAAGTAACACCTGGACAAAGCATTACCCTCCAACCCGGCAGTACCCGCTGTTTAGGCCCCTATAGGAGAAGTGCCATCCTTTCAGAGAGCGCATCTCCCGTTCAATTTGTTTACGACCCGAAAACAATATCCAAATAGATGTGATTTTAAGCAAGAAATGTGGATATAGATTCTCTAAAAGGAAAATAAAAAAACGTATAAAGCTAAAATGACATGCATGCGTTTTGCATTTCTGTTGACATTATTGCATAAATTTCGTAAAATACCATTAACTGTTGCGATTTTATTGAACAAGTTCTTTTTTGTTGCGAAAGGAATTCTATGTTAATCGAATTCAAAGTCAAGAATTTTCGCTCTTTCCATGAAGAAGCTGTGCTTTCCATGGTGGCCGGTCCGGATAAATCGCTCCCAGAAAACATACGACTTATCCCTGCTTTTGGCAATCGGAGCTTGTTGCTAAGTACGGTTATTTATGGCGCCAATGCTGCCGGAAAAACAAATCTAATTTCTGCCGCCAGTTTTGTGGATAATTTCGTAAACAAGTCCACTGAGCGGAAAATCAATACGCCGATTGACGTAAAACCTTACCTGCTGACCACCGAGCCTAATTTGGAACCATCCGAATTTGAAGTAACTTTTATGGATGATGAAAACGTGCGGTATCAGTATGGATTTCAGTTGACCCGGGAGCGAATTGTGCGCGAATGGTTGGTGGCATACCCCAAGGGTTTACCCCAGACCTGGTTTGAACGCGAATATTCAGATGAAGCTAACGCCGAACCCAGTTGGTATTTTGGGCGTAATTTGAAAGGTCAGAACAATCAGATCGCAGACTTGACTCGCCCCGATGTGTTGTTTCTCTCCAATGCAGCCAATTTAAATCATCGCCAGTTAAGTCAAGTGTTCAGATGGTTTCAGAAAAGCATCCGGGTGATGGATGTCAGTGAACTCAGCCCGCTCCTCTTTACCTATTCTGCTGCCAAAGCTAAAGAAGACGAAGGACTGCGTCTGGATATTCGGCGTCTGTTAGAAGCGGCCGATTTTGGTATAAGCGATTTTGAGATGCGTGAGGAAACGTATACCGATCAGGATTTTCCGGAAGACATGCCGGCCGAGCTTCGCAAACAATTGATCAACAAAAAACACCTGAATGTGACCATGCGTCATCCAATTAACGATGAAGCAGAGGTGTCCTTGCCGCTGGAGGAGGAATCGAGCGGCACACAGCGGTTTTTTGCCTTGAGCGGTCCCCTGGCCGAAGTCCTGGAAAATGGTTGGACGCTTTTTGTCGATGAACTTGATTCTAGCTTGCATCCCTTGTTAGTCCTCTACCTGGTCAAATTATTCCAAAATACTCTGACCAATCCAAAAGGGGCACAGCTCATCTTCAATACGCACGATACTACCCTGATGGACACCAGTTTATTCCGGCGTGACCAGATCTGGTTTGTAGAAAAAGATCGTCAGGGTTGTTCTCACTTGTATTCACTTTTGGAATACAGCCCGCGTAAAGGCGAATCTTTGGCCAAAGGTTACTTACAGGGACGTTATGGGGCAATTCCGTTTTTAGGCGAATTGGAATGGGGGGAGTTGGTCCATGTCGAAGCATGAGCCATCTAGAAAACCGACCCGCAGATATGAGCGTTCGTCCAATACGTATAATCGCCAGGCAGGGAAAACTATTCCAGGCCGGTGCATTCTGATTGTATGTGAAGGGGCTGAGACGGAACCGAATTATTTCCAGGAGTTGAAAAAGTACCTTAAGTTATCCTTGATTGAAGTAGACATTGAAGGCCGTGCTGGTGCACCTATCTCCCTGGTGAATAAAGCCCTGCAGTTGGTGACTCAGCGCATTAATGAAATTCAGGCTAACAAGACAAATGCCAATCCATTCGAAGCCGTGTGGAAAGACGCCCGGTTTGAGAAAAACGCATAAATTGCATCCAATACAGCCTCAAGTGGCAAAATTGGGAGCTAACGAATTGGTTTTTGTCTGCCGTGCCAAGAATCCTTTGGGCAAATGCCCTGTTTCTGAGTTCTTTTTGCGAAGTTGCCCTGAAAGTGGGCCATCTGTCGGAAATGGCTTGCCGATCAAGGTGCGTGGAAAGCGTCCTGGGGTTCTTTTCGGTTTGCGATCCCAAAAACCCGTGGCAGAATCCAGAAGTGGGTGCGGTTTCGCTATTAAAGTGGGTCTGTTTTCGCTTGCAAAAAACAGCGAGGGTGATGTTTTCTTCCGATGAAAGAGATTTTAATGCGCTGTCCAGACCTATCGCTGTGATGTAAAAATTAGCAAAGGAAGTGCGAGAAGTAGTTTCACCAGCGCTGAAGCCACGCGCTTTCCGAATAGCGTCCAAGTCAGCATCGGACAAATCGGCGCACATGCTGGAAAGCAGTTGTTGAACAGACATGCAACGATTGTACGGGGGAGGCACAGGAGTGTCAACCTGAAATTGGTATGGGGATTCCGCAGTAAGTACAATAATAGAAGAGGAGAGGAGGGAGAAGGAAAGAGCAGGAGGGAAAAAAGAGTTGGAGGAAAAAAAGGAGGAAAAAGCAGGGCAGAGCGAGGCAAAAAGCGCAGTAAGTCAAAGGTAATGCGAATTGTCGCAGAGAGGTTAAGCTCATTAATCTTGCTGCCTTGTCACTTCCTGCTAAACCATTTATAATGCTAAGCAAAAATAAGATATTGCTTAGCATTTTGGAGGCAGGAATGACCAACTCGACCACCGTCAAAGTTAGCAAACGCTACCAGATCGCCGTACCCGCGCTGGCTCGCCAGTTATTGAATATCCAAAGCGGTGATCGCTTGCTGGTGGACATTCAGGATGGGATGATCGTCTTGATCCCCAGGCCGGACAGTTATACAGACACCCTGGCTGGTCTGCACCAGGAAATCTGGCGCGGCGTAGACGCTCAAAAATACATCGATGAGGAGCGGGATGCATGGGCCAGCTCAACAAAAGGCTAAGCAATTTCTCGAAAGTTGGTCTGGATACTGCCTTATTCATTTACCACTTCGAGAGGCACCCGATTTACTTTCCATTAACGCAGGAGCTGCTCGCTGGGATTGAAAAGGGCGAACGAAAAGGGATTACTTCTACGATTACGCTGATGGAGATCATCGTAAAACCGCTTTCATTGGGAATGCCTGAAATCGCTCGAAAGTATGAGGCATTGTTGATGAACTTTCCAAACCTGGAGGTCGTTGATCTTGACCGGAATGTGATTCGCCAGGCTGCCCGGCTGCGAGCAGACTATCGGATCAAGCCGCCGGATGCCCTGCAAGTCAGCGCCTGTTTGCTGCGTGGGGCGCAGGTTTTTATTACCAACGATCGCCAGATCGATCGATTAAAAGATAAATTGGAAATCGTTATTCTGGATGATATTCTCAGTTAAAAAACGGCTTGACCAGAAAAGTCCCCTATTTTTCAAGCAGGGGACTTTTTTTGCGCGCCCAGCATGGGTGTTGCGTACCCTGGATGAGGATGGCTTTCGCATTGACCTGGAAGAAAACTTCTTGGATGATAAATCCGCTGGTTTCCAACTGGAATCCAGTAAAATCCGCACGGCGGATGCGCTTGCCCGCTTGGGTCTGATCCTGGCACAGCCACGCTCTATCTGGTAAGTACCGGTACAGCCGTCGTCACTCAGGGCCTGCGTACCCGAATTGACACTCACTGGCAACTGGGCCTGAGTTATTTTCAGATCGGTTGGCGTTGGACCCGGTTTGCCCTTGCTCATTGTAAGTTCCTGGTCTCCTCTTTTTGCTTTGAACCTGGTCCTGACCCTTTCCCTGCCTTTGCTTCTAAAATCCAGGCTGCCAGACCCATCGCTTCCCTTTTTGAACTCCGTTTAGAGATTACGTAAGATTTGTCAGTCAATCAGGTAACACGTCACTAGGATACGTTTAGTGACGTGTTACGAATTTTTCCTGGTATCACAGGGTAAAATCATTTACCACAGCCGTTTTTTGCTGCACGGGTTGATTCACTCCGGCATCAAATTCGGCCTTTCGCACTTCTTGGAGCGGAACCCCAGGTTGTCCATCGGGCTGAAGCGGTGGTGCACCTTTTTCACATCGCCTGAGTCTAAATCCGCCACTTCACTCACGATTGCAAATATCCAGAACATGAACTCGGTTCCTCGAAGCTCGAAACCCGCTCCAACGGCAGAGAGATCATAAAAAATTGGCGGCCTCCCGGTTTTGCTCAGCCGGGAACGGTTTATGGAACTGGCCTATAACGTGCCAAGAAAATCGACCGGCTGCATCACCGGCAGCAGTGAGACCGGGTAATCCTTCACGTTGCGGATAATCAGATAGTCTGCATTGCATGGCAGCGATCATCTGAACCGCGTCTTCAAAATCACGAAAATTCAGGTTGAGCGCCTGTGCGATGCTGCTTTGATCCACAGGTACGATTTGGATGAATTGCAGCAGGTTGGTAAACGCCGCACGGGCTTCGCCAGTAGACCGGTTTTTTTGCACCAGGTAAAACAAAGTGGTGATGCTGTGCGCAGCCAAAAACCCTGGCACCAGTCCGGTTTCCACCGCTGCCAGCAATCCCGCGGAGGTAGCATAAAACGGATCGCGCTTTTGTAACACGTCCAGCCCGACGTGGATGTCAATCGGCACCGCCGGTTTATTGGCCATATTTTTTGTCCAGGTGGTCCTTGTAATCCTGGAGGCTGACCTCCGGCGATAGAATGCCGCTCAACCGGCGTACAATCGGGGCGTCTCCCAGCGGATATTGAGCCGGAATGCGTCGCAGATAGGCTTCAATCAGCGCGGTCAGGGTGGTATGGTTTAGCGTGGCATACCGTTTTACATTTTCCAACAGGTCACGCGATACCCCGCACGGTCAATTTGGTTTCTTCCATTTCGGCTCTCCTGCCGTACATAATTATCGTATTATGTACGGCAGGAGAGCCACCTTTATCAGCAATGCGTGTATCGCCATATTTCTTGTTGTGGCCATTGAATTCGCGGTTTTCAAAGCCCAGTTTGGTCGGCTCTTCGGCGATGTGTCCCATCGCGCTGATGGGGAAAAGTTGCCGGTCATCGCAAATCACCACATTCTACGTGATTATTTTCTCATAATCTGAGTTATCGTCTGTGCCATGTTCCCTTAGATATTGGGTGACCTGGTCAATATCCATGAGGATTGTCTCCGACAACAGGGCGGATATCCAGGCATGCATCTCCCGCATCATAGACCTCCCGATTTGCGTTTGCTGCGAGCCCATTGCCTCTGCCAGCGCATCACAGAGCGGTTCCAGGATGTCCCAACCTGTGACGATTCGTTCTGCTTCAAATGGGTTATAAGCCCGCAAACCTTTTAGGAAAAAAAGCAGGTAACAAAAATCCTTATCATTCATCATGGCCGCGATCGCATCGACCGACTTTTCAAAACCCACTGACGACAGTTCAGAAAACTCCGGTAATTCCTTTACATTCACGCCGTTGGCAGCCAAAATGCCCAGAAATTCCATTCCCAGCACCATCTGAGAGGCCCAGATGCCAGGCAATAATTGGCTTACCTGGGGAGCGGTGATCCATTTCACCAGATTTTGGTCCTTCAGGGTGAACCTTGATAATAGAAAAATTAGCTGATCTGGTTTTAAATTTTTCAAAGTGGCTGGTTTGATATACTCTTGAAGGGCTCGTAACCAATCTTTATTGAGATTTTCTGGCACACATCCTTCTACCAGTTCAATAAAATGGAACCGCCGGATTAAGGATTTATTGGTCAACCACGGATTATGGGTGGACGGCCCAATGCCTTCGGGTGATCTTTTCCAAAAATACCACGATAAAGCAAAGTTAAGTTTTCCTTTTTCATGGTATCCTATGCATATGATTGAGCGTAAAGAGTATTTCGATTCAATTCAAATTGCGTTGAACCGCAGTCGGGGGCGTCGCATTGGGATTGAGTGTAAAAGGGTAGATGCCCCACGAATAACACCTTTTATGAGCACAACCCTACAATCTCTCAAACTAGACCAACTGTATGTTGTTTATCCGGGTCCCATGGCTTATCCAATTGCCGAGAATATTTCTGCACTGCCCATCACTCATCTGGCTAGCTCGAATCCAGCCAGTTTCTGATGGTTGTTGTGCATGCTCATCACCTTAATTCACGTTAGGAAGGAATTCGAATGGATCAACTCAAACTCACGATCTACTCCGATTTTGTCTGACCATGGTGCTATGTCGGCCAGGGTGTGGTCGCAAAGTTGGTAGAACAACACAACGCGCAAGTGGAATGGATGCCGTTCTATCTGCGCCCGGATACCCCTCCCGAAGGGATGGAATTACCCCAATATATCAAGGACAAGATGGCCGATGCCAATCCGCGCCTTGCCGGTATGGCTGCACAGCATGGCATGCCCATGGTCTTTGCCACCCGGATTCCAAATACGCGCCTTGCGCATGAAGCCACTGAATACGCCCGCGAAAAGGGTAAGCACCTGGAATTCCATCACGCCGTTTTCGATGCGTTCTACGGCCAGGGCAAGGACCTTAGCCAGTGGGAGGTTCTGCGTCAGGCAGCCATCACCGCCGGCCTGGATCCCGATGAGATGGAGCAGCAAGTGCAAGCCGGTAAGTACACGCAGCGGGTGAACCAAATGGTGGAGGAGGCCCAGCAGATCGGTGTGCACAGCGTACCCATGTACGTGCTCAATGATCGATACGCCATCTCCGGCGCGCAGCCCTATGAGGTGTTCAAGCAGGTGATCGAAAAGCACCGACTATAACGATAGTTCAATTTTTTCAGAAGATTGCCCACCCCATAAGAAATCTTCAAATCCAGGTGTTGGATATCGTCCAATAATCCATGTATCGGACAACCCATGTTTCTGAGCAATCCGCCTCAGTTTCTGAGCGTCATTTACAACGGGGTGGTATTTTACTTCCAATCCTGCCGGCTGTTGTCCCGGTTGAGTCAGAACAAAATCAACCTCATTCTCATTGGTTTTTGATAAATAAGCCAGGTCGCCATATCTCGCATTGATTAAAAATTGCATTCTCGAACAATGCGCCATCTCCCAGTTGGGCAAGGATGCCAACGATCCCATTATCCCGGAAGTACAATTTCTTCCCTAATACAGCCGCGTTATCTGGACCCGTGTAAGCGGGTAACCGGTAGATCACATAGGTTTTTTCAAGGAACTCCAGATATTCGTTCAAAGTGGGGCGGGAGATCCCTACTACCTGGGAAAGGTTGGTGGTTTCTAATTTGTTACCCACCCGCAGAGCCAACACTTTCATAAGCTGCTGCAATTCACCGATTTTTTTGAAAAATCGAAAACCAGCGCTACCACGCGACGGGTTTGAAAGAAATCGTCAAAGAAAGCGGCGCGCCCAAGGGGGCCATCTATTATTACTTTCCGGATGGCAAGGAAGGCATTACCGCTGAAGCGGTCTTGTTTACCGGGAGAGGGGTGGCGGAACGCATCCGCATCCACCTGGCCGAAAAGAGTGATCTGGCTGAAGCCGTCCAATCCTTTGTGGAAATGATCGCCCATTTTGTCGAATCGTCTGGTTTCCGTTCCGGTGGGCCGCTGACCATCGTGGCTTCTGAAACCGCGACGACCAGCGAGAAGTTGAACCTGATCTGTCGGGAAGCCTATACCATGGTGCGGGAAGCGTTTCAGGCAAAGCTACTAGAAAGCGGATTTTCCGAGGAACGGTCCGCCAGCCTGGCCTGGATGATGACCTCCGCGACCGAAGGTGGGATCATCCTCAGCCGCACCTATCACAGCGGCGATCCGCTGCGAGCGGTAGCCAAAGAGCTGGCCAGCCTGATCCGCAGCTGCGAGCGTTAATTTTAAGAAAGACCATTCGAGAAAGGAAAACGAAATGAAAATTGCAATTTTTGGTGGTTCAGGCCGCACTGGCCAACATTTGGTGAAGCAAGCACTGGAAAAAGGGCACCAGGTGGTAGTGCTGGCGCGTAACCCTGGCAAGTTAACGATTAAAAACCCTGGTTTGACCACGATCCAGGGGGATGTGAAAGATGCAAATGCTGTGCGGCAAACCATTGTGGGAGTGGATGCAGTAATCAGTGTGTTGGGACCCACCAATAATGAACCCACCTTCGAAGTCAGCCAGGGCATGACCAACATCCTGAGCGTGATGAAAAAGAAAGGTGTGCGCCGCCTGGTCATCTCGGCCGGAGCAGGCGTGGGCGATCCTAATGATGCCCCCAAGCTCTTCAACCACGTGATGAACTTCCTGCTTAAGCTGATGGCCAAGAACGTCCTGGCCGATATGACAAAAGTGGTTGAGATGGTGCGCTCCTCCGCCCAGGATTGGACCGTGGTGCGCCTGCCAATGCTGACGGATGCCCCCAAGACGGGCAGCGTCAAGGTGGGCTATGTCGGCAAGGGCATGGGCTTGCGCATCGCGCGCGGGGATATCGCCGATTTCATGCTGGCGCAGCTATCGGACAAGACCTACGTCCGTAAGTCGCCTGCTATCAGCAATTAAACTTCATCAGTCAAGGCGCAGTGGATGGTATCAGCAATGTGCCATCCTGTGTGTCTCATTCGGATTCGAGGTGAAGATATGAGTCTTCAATCCGTAGTTTCAGGCGTTTATCAGGTCTCTTTCGGGATGGGTAGCGCCTATTAGATTGACGACGATGGCCGGACATAAGGTCCACCCTTTACCGACTGAGGGTGTGCCCAATCGATCATGCAGGGCGTCAACACCGCGGCAAAAAGCGTTGATCCGTCTCGCCTGAAAATTAATGAGAATTAGTCATGCGATAAAGAATTACATTTTAACTTTCACGATCCCGCGAATGTCTTATACCGCGAAGAACGTTCCCCGAAGTTTCGCACGCAGTGGACGATGCCTGGCAAGGTACGCTTGCATTGCATCAATCGCGTGTTCAGAATGATTTTCACGCTGGCGTCCATACTTGCGCGCGACGCCTTGTTCGGTGAAAAACGCCGTGTGGTAAGTTTGCGCCGGTTTTATTTCTTCATTGCCCACGAACACTCGCTGGATGCGCTGCCCAGACGGATTCTCGATTTTCAAGTAAACGGTGAGACCGAGACCGCGTTTGACATACCCACCCATCTGGTCGTAGGGATCGGAGGCAAACGTCCGCTCTAGATTCTCCTCCAACATCGCGACCAATTCCTCGCCCGTCAATTCGACCGTTGAGATAGGCGGGTTCATCGGAATGATATTGTAAAGATCGTTCCGCGTGACCTTCCCAGGAATGATCGGCGCGCCAAAGCGCCAACCATTTGAGAACGCTAATTGCGCGTCTGTGCTTTCCAGCAGCGCTTGCAATAAAAAATTGTCCATCGTTGCTTCCAGCATGGTCGCCCGGTTGAGTGCGGTCGCTGTTTCACCCACAACCGTAGAGAGTTCATCTTGATAAGGCGCAAGCGCTTGACGTATGAGATCATCCACCGCGGGATCAGGGTTTATGTTGGCTTTCACTTCAATCAGTTGATGCTGATAGTCAACGACTTGCCCGCCCTCTACGTCCAAATCCAGGCAACCCAAGAAGGAACCATGACAGCCCGACTGAATCACCAGCGTTTTTCCCTGGAGGACTGGTTTATGAAGTCGGTTATGAGTGTGACCGCTCAAGCAAACGTCAATACCCTTCACCTCCGATAAAAGTTTCATATCTTGAGGAAATCCGAGATGCGAGATGAGAACGATCAGGTCTACTTTCTCCTGGGTGCGTAAAACATCGATGATCGGAGGGAGTTCTTCTCGACCAAGGGAAAAGTGCAGCCCTTCGCTAAAAGAAGGTGGCATGGTCTTATCAACAATATTGGAAGCAGCACCCACGAGACCAATTCGCAACCCGCCGATCTCTTTTACACAGTATGGAGGGAAAAGGAGTTCCTTTGTCGCCTGGTTATAAATGTTGATTGCAAGCATCGGATAGTTGAGTTCCGCTGCGCGCTGCTTGAAGGTCGTGGGACCGTAAGCAAACTCCCAATGGGCTGTCATCGCATCGAGACCCAACGCATTTAGAATTGGGATCATTGCCTGGCCCTGAGTCTTTAAGGCAGGATAGGTGCCGTGGAGCGTATCGCCGCAATCGCAAAAGAGCATACGCTCTTGACTCTCAGCCCGAATCTGCTTGATGAGTGTGGCAATACGGGCATAACCTCCCGCCGGACGATAGACTGCCTGATCGCCCTGCCAGAACATCTCCTGGTGTAGATCAAAATAGGCATGGCTGTCGTTCAGTTGTACAATTGTCAGTTTCTTACTGCCGATCATTCTTCTCTCCTTCTTCCCACAGGAAGGTCCTTTCATCTGCCATGTGAATAAAGTGATTATGAACTGCTACCGAGCGCCGTCATCAGCATCAAGGCATGCAGTGAATTTTTCGAGGGGCCTTCATGCGCCAGTCTCAGGCATGCGCGCCGGTAACTAACGATCGCGTAAACAAAGATGCTTGCCCCCCAAATCACAAGCAACCCGCCAACCACATGCGCTGCTACCTGGTGCGCATAACTTTGGAAGACGAGCGCACGTGCAATCGCCAGGCCGCCGCCTACTCCCGCTAAACCAGTCCGAATCCAGGCGGAGAATGTCCGTTCGGCCGCCAATAGCGTCCGTTCTGAGGCGAGTGCATCGCGATCTTGATAAGGTTGCATTGTATCTTTCCTTTCCTACGCTGTTGTGGGACGGGCCGCACGCCAGACTTGGCTCATGTTTCATACCATGGTTGGGCGGTCTGTGGGCAGTGTTCAACTTCGACTCCTCGATTGCTTTTTCAACTTCCTTTATTTGCGAAAGCCTTCCACCACCTGGACCAAACCCCAGCGTACATCTTCTGGCAGGTTATTGAATGGAACCATGAGCGTACCTGGGTAGCCGTTGGTGATCACCTCGAAGCTGCGTTGGGGCGTTAGCGAATAGCGCGTCAGATCCGGCGGCGGCGGGGCAAAGCCTTTAGAGAATATGGTACCCGCCCGGCCATCCCCGCCGTGACAGTTCGAACAGGTCCCGTAATACACGCCGGTTGCCTTCTGAACATCTGTCTGAATGGCTTGCCCTTGCGCTGGCTGCGGTTTTTCCAACATCTGGTACTGGCTGTTCAAATACCCAAACAACGCGTCTACCTGACTGCTGATGAGAAAGGTGAAGTAGGGCATACCCGTTCCCAGAACGCCGGCCCGCAGCAACTGGTCGAGATAGCCCCGGTCGGCTCGCACCGCCGCCAGGACTTCCGGTGGAACGGTCAGCTTGCTGGCTTCCTGTCCCTGTCCATTCGCCTGCTCGCCGTGGCAAAATGCGCACGAACGAGCGTAGATTGCCTCGCCGCTGTCATAGCGCATATTGAGATTGGCTTCGTAGGCTTGCAGCGCCTGCGGGCTATACTGGGCAATGGTTTCCCGGTAGACTGCCGCATTCTGCTCCAATTGGACATTGAACGCCAGCGTGCCCTGATCTTGGAGCGCCTGGCGCGTCAACAGCATAGGCAGCAGTACAAAAAGAAGCAGAGGAACGGTGGCGTGCATGGGCATCGATTGCCGGAAGGTGACCGTCCACACGAGAATGCCGGCCGCGGTGACCGCCACCACGATTAGCAGATTGATGAGCATATCGGGCCGGCGGGGCAGCGAAGCGTATAGCAGGATACCCAGCACGAACTGCACCAGTATGCCTGCCACGACCCAGCGAAGCATCTCCGCCCGCTTTTGTCGTTGATCCGCCGAGGAGAGGAAGTAATGCAGCGCCCCGCCAAAGACCAGCGATGCGCCGATCACATGCACATAGCGGAACAGCCAGTGCAGCGACAACACACCCGGCAGCCGGTAATTGTTGTTAATGATCGCCTGCCAGTATTCTGGGTGTTCCATGGTTGTCAGCACGGCGACGAAAACCCCCGGCACGGCCAGCAAGAACAACAGCCCAACCATACCCATTCCCAGGTGCAGATACGGACGAATGTCCCAATTCTGGCCGATCAGGTCCAGCGTCAGGAAAGCGATAATCAGGAAAACGATGATCAGCAGCCAGTAGGGCGCCAGCAGGTTGATGGCGGTAAAGAATGGTACCGTCAAACCCAACTCGATCAGCAGCAATGCCCCTACTCCGAAAGCCACGGCCAGGCTCTTGACACCCAGAAAGCTGTATAAGATCTGTTTGCCCCAGGCATATTCTTTCTCGTGGGCCGCAACGGCGCTGGTAGGAAGCGGCTCGCTGGTGGGCATCTCCTGGTCAGTGTTGGGCAGTGTTCGGATCATTGACCTGCCGGTTTGATTCGTCGGCAAGGGGTTGCTCTTCATTGGTTGGTCGCCATCGGGAGTGTGTGATGTGCGGCCCCATCGATAGCGAATAAAGTAAAAGACACTTTGCAGCGCCGTGCCGATGGTAAAGAGGACGAACAGGAAGTGCAGCGCGAACAAGATGAACAACAGCAGCCGGACCACAACTTCCGCCATAGGCCGGTTCAGGAGCGCATCAAACAGGCTGCTCATGGTTTAACCTCCTGCATCATCACGTTGAGAAAGCGCCCAGTATGGGTGAACTGGATGCGTCCCTCGCCCAATTGGTAAAGGAAGCTGGCCAACAGATCTTTTTCTTGCTGGGTGCCGGAGAAGGGCGTCATGAAGGGGACCATATCATGGGTGTGCGCCACAATGACCCGAATGCCGTCCAGGCTGCGCCCACGCACCCGGCCCTGAATATCGTTGATCCCGCCAATGGTATGGCAAACGGAGCAGTTCTGGCCGAAGAGATACAGCCCTTGATCCAACGATCCCTGATGGTCACTGGCATTGAACCAGTAGCTATTGGGCAGGACGCCCGCCTGGCTATAGTAAGGCGCTTCTTTAAGCAGTACCTGATTGGCATACATATAGCCCGGCATGATGTATGGACCGCGAATAAACTCGCGGATACGCTCGAATTCGGTAAAAAAGCCCATCATCAGCAGGACTGCTGGTAGGATAACGATCTGCACGCCCAATTTCACTTTCCGCAAAGCCAGCAACGCCGCCAATACAATAACCGCCAGGGCAATCCCGTTCACCACCCAAAACAGGCCGGATAGCTGGGTCAGGTTGCTAGTGATAACGGCAAAGATAGAGAAGACCCGGAAGGCAGGCGGCACATTATAGAAGTACCAGACCGCAGAAACGACCGCAACTGCGCCGGCGATCAAGATCACTTTCCCAAAAAAGGCCAGCGCTTCGCCATGGAATGGCACATTTCGTTTCGTAAAAATCAGGAAAGCAATGGTAATCAGAGTGCCCAGCACGTATCCCATCGCAATGCGCATGATGAGTTGCGGCAGGAAAGTGGGGTTAAAGAACGCCCCCCAAAAGTTCCCCTGCCATGGCCAGCCATCTGGGGTGAGCATAAAGCCCAGGATGCCTGTGACCGCCAGCGCCGCAAATGCACCGATCGCCATATAGGCGAACGCCAGGATGACATGCCCCCGGCGATGATGCGCGGCCCAGCCTTCCCAAGTGTAGTAGTAAACCACCAGAACGATTACCTCGGCAGTAAAGGCTACCCACTCCAAGAACCAGGGCCAGAAGAACACCCGCAGCATATCCGCCGTGCCGCGTGGTTCGAGTGTTCCAATGGTAAACCAGATGCCCACGCCCGTCACCGCGCCAATGCCGGTAATGAGGATGGCGGCGAACTTGAGCAGGTCATGGGAAAAGGCGGTCCACTGGGGCGAGTTGCGCCGATAGCCGATATACTCGCTGATGGCAATCATCCCAAATACGCCAATGGCAAAACCGTGACTAAAGAAGACATGGATGACAGCATTCAGCGCAATCGTCATCCCGTTTCCCAAACCCGGAACCTGAAAAGGCGGGAACTGCATGGTGCACCTCCCTATTTCTGATAATGCGGTCTCGGCTGGCTGTCGACAAAGGCAGCCACGTTGGTTGCTTCTTCCGGGGTAAGGATGGGGTTGCCGCGCGGCATATTATAGAATGCAAACGAGGTCAGTGTTTCTGCTTTGGCCATACCGGCCCCATCGTTGTACGAACGATCCCCCCAGACAGCCGGGGCGATGTTTGTACCCATTCCATCCGGCCCATGGCATGCCGAGCATCGGCTGGCATATACCTGTTGGCCTGCGTTCTTATCCGGCTGCTGCGCGCTCTTTACAGGCGGCGCGCCCAGCCAGGGAACATCTTCATAAATGGGAACACCCGTTGAAATCCACTTGTAATAGGTAAGAATCGCCACCATCTCTTTGCTATCGGCTGGTAGAGGTTTCCCATTCTGGCTGCGCGTAAAACAGTCGTTGGTGCGAGTCACCAGGTCGACGGCGTAATTTTGGCGGCTGCGGTATTTTGGATACGCGGCAGCCACCCCCACCAGGGAAAGTCCGCCATTTTTCCCGCCCGGTGCAATGCCAGCGTTGAAATGGCAATTGGTGCAATTGAGACCATTGCCGGTATAGTCGGCAGCATATTGCTTCGTATTGCTGAGAATATTGTGTCCTAGCATCACCGCATCGCGGATGTCTTTGGGCGCATCTTCAGGCCGGGGTGGGTTATACAAGATTTGCGGCTGCGCTGGGTGGGGCGTATTGGCCACGATGATTGGGGCAGCCGGTTTTCCCCCGCTTGCGTCAGAGGCCATGGCTCCTCGCAAATCAACAAAATTGGAGAAAATGATTGAAAGCACCCCACTAACAATAACGAGTCCAATGATCAGCACCAACGAAAAGGTAAGTCCAGACTGTTTCATATGCCCTCCCATCCCCAAAAAAGCTAGTTCTCGCTTCCTTACCCGAACCAATTCTATAAAATATTTTACGTCGAATCAATATATTTTTGCAACTAATCGCAAAATATTCCCCAGTAGGAATATCCCTATTGAAGTTAAGGGATTTCCCTAGCGTAACGGTTGTGCAATCAGATAATCTAGCCTCCTAAAGTTGGTTTACATTACTTACCGATCATCCATATTAAAGAAATTCGGCGCTCATACCCCTTCCCGAAGTGGGACGCTCGTCAGCGCACACTCCTGGAGTGCACCCCAGGGGCGCCCGAAGGCAACTGTGGGTGGTAATCAATTCGAGGACCGTGGTAGCCCGCCGGGCTCATGGTGGTTTGGATAAAATTTAACATGCGGGGGTCTCCGTCGGGTAGATAAAGTTGGTTAATGCTTGATGGAATCGTTTACTAGCCACCAAGTGGTATGTCTTGTTCCTGATACCATTTTAGTGCTTGAAAAAAATGCTCCGGTTTGAAATCAGGCCAGTATTCTGTAACTTCATTTTACGACCTCCTTTAATCGTGTCTGCCTTTGCAACAGGTTTGCATGTGCCATGCTGAGCCTGATTTCATTTTTTGCACCATAAGTTTTCTTGAACGCTTTATTTGCGAAGGCGGACGGATCAGCCGCCTGGCTTGTGGCTCTGATATTTCCCTTGTCGCTATGGGCTCGTCGCCGTCACGCACCAGATCGTGTTTCCAACATCGTCAGCCACCAACAATGCGCCGCGTTGGTCGATGGCAACACCCACTGGCCGTCCCATCGCATCGCCATCATCTCCGACGAAGCCTGTCAGAACGTCCAGCGGCTCGCCTGATGGAACTCCTGCCGTGAACGGCACAAAGATCACTTTATAGCCGCTGAGCGGCTTGCGATTCCACGAACCATGCTGTCCAACAAACATTCCATTCGCAAAGCGAACAGGCAACTTGTTGCCCAGCGAGGAGGCGAGTCCTAATGAGGCTGTATGCGCTCCCAGTGCGTAATCGGGCGCAATGGCCTTCGCTACCAGTTCGGGGTTCTGCGGTGCAACCCGCGTGTCGACGTGATTCCCATAATAGCTGTATGGCCAACCGTAGAAGGCGCCATCGCGGAGCGCAGTCATGTAATCTGGCACCAGATCGCTGCCCAACTCGTCGCGTTCATTTACAGAGACCCATAACGCTCCAGATTCCGGCTCCCAGGCCATGCCAACGGGGTTGCGCAAGCCGGAAGCAAAGATGCGGTGGTTACCAGTTTGCGGATCGACTTCCCAGATGGCCGCTCGCTCCTTTTCCTGCTCAATGCCATTTTCCGCGACGTTGCTGTTGGAGCCAACGGACACATACAGCCTGGAACCATCCGCGTTGGCAACGACATTTTTGGTCCAATGATGATTGATCAGGCCTGCGGGAAGCTCCGTTACTTTTGTAGCGGCAGCAGTGATTTCCGTCTGGCCTTCCGTATACGGAAACCAGACGAGCGCGTCGGTATTTGCCACATAGAGCTTATTTCCCACCAGAACCATCCCAAAAGGTGAGTTCAGCCCCGCGAGGAAGGCTGTGCGTGTCTCCGCGACGCCGTCACCATCTGCATCGCGCAACAGCGTGATGCGATTTGCGGTGGGAACTGCGGCTCCGGACTTCTTCTGCAATTGCTTGAAGATCCAGCCCTTGATTCCTTTTGCGTCTTCAGGCTGGGGCGGCGCATTGGTTTCCGCAACCAGTACGTCGCCATTAGGAAGCACATACAGCCAGCGGG
>Ga0105047_10004348_pt1 | contig 24700 bp, 16 predicted proteins | sample MAT04_FD_78384 | JGI IMG/M metagenome (GOLD analysis project Ga0105047, IMG submission 78384) | Freshwater microbial communities from Lake Fryxell liftoff mats and glacier meltwater in Antarctica - MAT-04 (megahit assembly) | ecosystem: Environmental > Aquatic > Freshwater > Ice > Liftoff...
TCGCAGGGACATTTCGACGACTGATCACTGCTGCTATCGTGAGTGTCCGCGGGGGCAGTCGGCAAACTCTCTTGCTGGCAGCACGACTTCGGAGCGGTCGGCGCAGCGTGGTCGCCCTTCGGAGCCGCAACGGCAACCGTGCAGCAGCACAACGACGGCCCCATGACCGCCGTCAACGCGAACCAGAAGGTGAAAGCAACCTGCCACATATTGGGATTATCGACTGACATCGAGAGAAAGTCAACTCGGATCAGTGACCTCGCACTGCCGCTTGCAGTATTCCTCAACCCGATTGCTGTTACGACTTCAACGCGGCCGGTACCTTCGGCTTGTTCGAGTACAGCCGCACACGGATCGACTTGGCTTCATTGACATGCGCATCAGCGGTCGACATATCGCCAAGGCGGATGTGGACCTCAGCCAGCAGTTCGTGGGTGTGCAGTTTCGCTTGCAGCAAATCGACCCCGCCGGTTGTAATTGTCAATAACTCCAACCGCCGCCGCAGGAGCATCACTGCCACGTGGTCGTCTTCCATCGATTCGCGTTCCAGGTGCATGCGGGCCAACTTCAAGAGCGACATGCACAAGTCGAACCGCCAGCGCGGCGACTCGCTGTCCTGCTCGACGATCCATTCACGCAGTTGCCGGCTGGTGGTCTGCTCGTTCCAGCTTCCCGATTCATCATTGAATTGCCGATGCATCTCACTGGTGCGGTCGTGCACGGCGGCGAGATCGCCCCAGTTCGACAGTGTGGCCGACGGCTGGCGCACCGCCTCGCGGGCCAGCTTTCGGGCGTGGTTGAGGTACGCGCGGGCTTCATCGGGCTGATTCTGTGCCAGCAGCGCATCGGCGGCGCGAAGCTGCGCCCAGACGTCATCCGGTTCGCTCTCGGCCAGCTTCAACCACTCGCCGGGGGCGGTCTGGCTGTCTTTCAGCAGGCCGCGCAGGTTGCGGTTACGGCTCTTCTCCTGCTCGGTCAGTTCTTCCAGCTGGTGCGTCTTCACTTCCAGTTGCGCGTTGCTGTATTTCAGTCGGCCCAGCAGCGTCTGCACTGTCGCCAGGTATATGACCAGACCGGTGAACAGCATGAAGCCGCCGACCGTGGCGATCGCCTCAGTCGGCCGCCGCCGGGCCCACTTCATCGTCCGCCCCGGTAGGCCGACAGGTCGGGCCAGCACGGGGTGTTTGTTCAGGAACCGTTCGAGGTCAAGTGCCAAGTCGTGAGCGCTCGCATACCGGCGCGACGGCTCTTTCTCCAGGCACTTCAGGCAGATCGTTTCGAGATCGCGGGGCACCTTGCGGTTCAGCCGGCCTGGCGGGACGGGTTCCTCGCGGCGGACCAGCTGTACGGTCTCCAGGATGGTGTCGCCTTCGAATGGCGGTCGGCCGGTCAGCATCTCGTAGAGGATCGTGCCCAGGCCGTAGATGTCGGCCGGCTTGCCGACCTGATCGCTTTTCCCGGCCGCCTGCTCGGGGGCCATGTAGCTGGGCGTGCCGATCGCCATGCCCGATTGCGTCTGCCGGTTGGCGTCAGTCAGCAGGCGGGCCAGGCCGAAATCGGTGATCTTGGGAACGCGCGTCAGCGGCGGCACCTGACGCGAATTCATCGTCGATGATTCACCCGGGAAGTGCTTCGGCGTATGGCCGTCGGGTCGGGTATTCGGCTCAGCGCTCAGCAGGATGTTGCCAGGCTTCAGATCACGGTGAATGATCTGCCGATCATGCGCGAACTGTATCGCCTCGGCCAGTTGCTGGGCGATTCGCGCGGCATGCTTGACCGGCAACGGCCGTCCGCCGATGTGCCGACTCAGGGTGCCGCCCGAGATGTACTCCAGCGCGAGGAAGGGGGCCCCGTCCGTCTCGCCGACTTCGAAGATCTGCACGATGTTCGGGTGCTGCAGCGACGCGATCGACTGGGCTTCCTTGCGGAAGCGTTCGCGCTGGGCCGGATCGTCCCAGTCTTCGCGCTTGATCATCTTGATCGCCACGCGACGTTTGAGCTTCAGGTGGCTGGCAAGGTAGACCGTGCTCATGCCGCCCTGGCCGAGCACGTGCATGATCTCGTACCCGGCAATGCGCGGAAGGCCGACGTAACCTGCCGGCGGTTTGACAACGAGGGCGGAGCGCAGCGGCACCGTCAGCGCCTGAACTGGCTCAGGTGCCGGCGATTCAAGGCCGGGTCGCGGTTCGCGAACGGTGGACATACTCAAGCGTAGATCGCGATTTCGGGCGGTGCCGGAAAAAAGCGGTTTGGAAAGCGGGAACATCAACCGCCAAGACGCAGAGCCGCCGAGAAGGCGACGGCAGTTTCAACAGTGAAATCCATTGCTTTGCATGACTTCGTGCTTGGTTTTCCTGGTGCCTTTGCATCTTGGCAGTTGATTCTCTTCAGTATGCCACGTGCATCCCGCCGGGATGCACGCTAAACGCTGATGTTACCCTGCCGGGTGCGTCCACGGTGCGCGGTACGGGCGTTTCAGCAGTTTGTTCGCCTCTGCATCGTTCGTGGTCTGCGTTGCCGGGTCCCATGTCAGCGTACGGCCCAGTTCCATTGCCAGGTTCGCGAGGATGCACGAGGCGGTTGAGATGTGGCCCTGTTCGATGTCGGCCACGGGCTTGCCGCGGTTGGCGATCGCTTTCAGGAAGTCCTGCATGTGCCAGCGGATGGCGGAAGCGACATGCTTTTCGAGGTCCTGCTCGGTCTTGTCTTCGGGGAACTTGTCGAGTTCGCTCAGGAAATCGCCATGCAGCGGCTCGCCTTTGCCGACCGGCGTGAAGTCGTAGCTCAGCACGCTGCAGCGAAGCGTGCCCTTGTCGCCGTGGAACGTCGCACCCCAGGGATACTTCGGGTCGACCGGATTGCCCCAGCTGCGGTGCTGCCAGTTGACCTGCAACTTGCCGAAATCAAACGTGGCTGACTGAGTATCCGAGATGTTCGATTTCGCTTCCTTCTGCACCTGGATGCCGCCGGCGGACGAGATGCGCGTCGGCCAGCCGAGGTCGAGCATCCAGCGCACCATGTCGAGCATGTGGATGCACATGTCGCCGACGATGCCGTTGCCGTACTCCTTGAAGGCACGCCACCAGCGGCGATGCGGCAGCGACACGCCATTGGCATCGGCCGGGGCGTCGTACGGCCGCAGCGGTGCAGGGCCTGTCCACATCTCGTAGTCGAAGAACTTGGGCGGCTTCGTCACCGGCGGGTTCACGACACCGTTGCGCATGTGGTAGTAGCAGTAGACTTCGACCAGGCCGACGTTCCCCAGCAGGCCCGGCTTGATGACTTTCTCGATGGCTTCGATCAGGTGCGGCGTGCTGCGCCGCTGGGTGCCGACCTGCACCACGCGCTTGTGCTTCCGGGCGGCGTCGAGCATCGCCTTGCCCTCGGCCACGTCCACGCTGATCGGCTTCTGCACGTACACATCGGCCCCGGCTTCAACGGCGGCGATCATCGGCAGCGCGTGCCAGTGATCGGGCGTGTGTACCAGCACGATGTCGAGGTCTTTCTCCTTCAGCATCTCGCGGTAGTCGGTGTACTGCCGCGGCTTCTTCGTCGAGACCTGCCGCTGCGCGACCATCTCGGCCGCATTGTCGAGCATCTTCGTGTCGACATCGCACAGCGAGACGACGTCAACCGGCGCGACCTGGATGAGCCGAAACAGATCGCACTTGCCGTACCAGCCGGTGCCGATCAGCCCGACACGCGGCGGCTTGTCCGCGAAGGCGGCAAACGCATCAAATGCGGGTAGCGCCAACCCCGCGACGGAGCCGGCAGCGAGAAACTTGCGACGATCCATGGGAGAGGTCTCGTGAGACAGAGTTATCGGATCGGAGCAGGTTAGCGTGCATCCCGAAGGGATGCAAGGACTCACCAGAACAGTTCCGCCACATCGATCTCGAACCCCGGCAGGTGCGGTTCAGCGGAAAGGCGGCCGCGGGAGTTCACCAGCATTGGCTCTTCGCCCGGTCGGCGGATTTCGACAGTCTTGCGGCTGGCATTGACGATCCAGACGAGCGGGACGCCGGCCGCGCGATAGACGTTGATCTTCTCGCTGATCTCCGCTTCTGTGTCATTGAGTGATGGAATCTCAACGATCAGGTCGGGCGTTTGATCGATCATCGGGCAAGATGGCGTCTGGAGCTTGGCCCGTGCGGGAGAAACATAGGCGACTGCCACTCCGACAAGCGATTCCCGCGGACCAGTGAAAATCACCCCCGCGCCACCCCCGTACACCACGCCACGCGGCCGTTGCTGCCGGTTGTTCCAGTCGCCGAGTGCTGAAGCGATTTTGGTCAACGCAATGCTGCTGAATCGATCTCGGTACTCGATCGGCTTCTCTCTCAACTCACCGTTGATCAGCCAGCGGTCCGTGCCGTTGTCAGGCAGCGAAAGGAACTCGTCGGCGGTCATCGGCGGTGTTTCGAGCAGCGCCGGCATGGTGCGTTACTCTCCCTCTTCAACGACTCAAGCGGGCAAGATGTACCGTGCAGCAGCAGCGTTCACCACGGTCTCGATCAGTTCCTCGTAGGGCATCCCCATATACTTGGCGATCAGCACGATATCGCCTGTCTCCGCATTCAGGCCCGGCAGCGGGTTTGCTTCGATGAAGTACGGCTGACCGTCGCGGATGCGGAAGTCGATGCGCGTGATGTCCCGGCAGCCGAGGACGTGATATGCGTGCAGCGCGGCATCTTCGATGGCGTTGATTGTCGCGGCGGGCAGCTTCGGCGGGCATTCGTACTCGACGCGGTTTTCCCAGTCGCGCTTTACTTCCACACTGTAGACGAAGCGATCAGTCGGCTGCTTTGGCAGAATGCGCATCATACCGAGGACGCCGGCCGGGTCGTTGCCGACAAGGCCGACGGTAACCTCATCGCCGGCGATGAACTCTTCGAGAAGAACGTCCTGCTTGTAGTCGTTCCACAGCGACACCACAACCGGACCCAGGTCATCGAGTCGCTCGATCAGGCATTTGCTGCGGATCCCTTTGCTTGATCCTTCGCAGACCGGTTTGGCGATCAATGGGAGCGTCAGGCCGCTCTCGGCCACGATTGCGGCGAACTCCGCGAAGTCCCCCTCGTACTCCGCGACGGCGGGAAGCATCAGCCCTTGCGGAATCACGATGCCGGCTTCCGACACGAGTCGACGACAGATGTCTTTTTCCAGTGCGACCGCGAGCGTCAAAGCGTCGGACCCGGTGCAGGGGATGTTCAACATCTCACACACGGCCGGTACGCGCGCTTCGCGGTTGCGCGAAGTGCCGGTGCCTTCGGCGATGTTGAAGACCAGGTCAGGCGGCGATGCCAGAAGCTTCTCCAAAAGCTGCCGGCCATTGCCAAGCTCGCTGACATTATGCCCCAGCGACTCGAGCGCGGCGCGCAGGTGGGCGATGGTCGCGGGGCTGTCGAACTCCTCATGGAGATCGTCAGGAGCGCCGGCAGGCAGCGGCGCTTTCGGTTTCAGGTCGAACGCGATGCCGATGTTTCGAATGCGGAATTCGGAACTCGGAATGTGGAATTCAGAGTGCGTAGTGGGAATGGAATTCATGAGTTGAATGATAGCGGAATGCGGATCTCATTCCGCATTCCGCATTCCGAATTACTTCTTAGCGCGGCGGCGCGTCTTCACGGGTGCCGGGACGGCGGCAGCCAGTTCTTCTTCGTGCGAGTCGCAGCAGCTTTCTTCTTCCTCGACCGCATCGACTTTGATGACCTGCAGCGCCTTGCGGCGGGCCATCCGTTCGTTGCCTTCGGGGATGATGGCTGAGCGCGTGCCCTGCAACAGCGAACTGACACCCCGGTTGAGGGTCGGTTCGATGGTGTTCGGCTTGTCCTGCGACTGGTAGCGAACCAGCATGCCCTCGTAGTTCCGCAGGACGATGGCATCGTCTGAAGCGGAGACGAGGTAGTTCGGCATGACCGGGATCTTGCCGCCGCCGTGCGGACTGTCGACGACGTAGGTCGGGATGCCCAGGCCGGACATATGCCCGCGCAGGCCTTCCATGATCTCGATGCCCTTCCACACGGAGGTGCGGAAGTGCCCTGCCCCGATGACCGGGTCGCAGTGGAACAGGTAGTACGGGCGTACCTTGATGCGAAGCAGTGCCCGCATCAGTTGCCGCATGGTGGCGAGGTCATCGTTGACCCCGGCCAGCAGCACGGTGTGGTTATTGACCGGCATGCCGGCCTTCAAGAGCGACAGACAGACACGGGCCGCCTCGGGCGTGACTTCGCGCGGGTGGTTGAAGTGCGTCTGAATCCAGACTTTGCCGCTGGAGGCGAGCAGTTCGATCAGTTCGGGGTCGTAGAGCTTCTGCGGCAGCGTGACGGGAGTACGCGTGCCGATGCGGATGACATCGACATGCGGAATCCGCGACAGGTTGTCGAGGAAGAACTTCAACTTGGCCGTCGGCAGCGTGATCGGGTCGCCGCCCGAAACGATCACGTCGCGGATCTCCGGATGGGATTCGACGTAGTCGATCATCCGGCGGTCGTTGCGGCTGATCGCATCCCAGCCGCCGCGGACCATGGTGGCGCGCTTGCGGGTGCAAAAGCGGCAGTACATGGTGCAGACGTGGGTGGTGACCAGCAGGGCGCGATCGGGGTAGCGGTGCGTCAGGCCGGGAACGGGGGAGTCCTTGTCCTCTTCGAGGGGGTCTTCCAGTTCATAGCCGGACGGATTCTCCGCTTCGAGCGGGGAGGTAACGGACTGCAGGCGGATCGGATCGCGGGGGTTGCCCGTATCGATCAGGGAGAAGTAGTACGGGGGGATCGCCAGCTTGTATTCGCTCTCAAGCCGTCCGATCGCTTCGAGTTCTTCATTCGTGAAGGGGAGCAGGGTCCGCAGCTGGCGAACCGAGCGGACGGAATTCTGCGACTGCCAGCGCCAGTCATCCCACTGATGGTCGGGAACGTCGGCCCACGTGTGGTGCCGACGCGGCTGACTCGGGGGTTCGTCGTCGTCGCTGAATGGTCCCATGGTCTGCGGGACCGGTGGGTAAGCAAGGGTGCTTCGCGATTCGGGTTCGCTCATACAGGTTGCGATGACCTCCAGGTCATGTTGAGCTCGTGCCGTTTGGCTCCGCAGTCAGCGGCAGCGAGCGTGGCCTGCGGACGCATCGATCATTGATGCGTCCGCCTTAATAGCCGGTATCGTAACGTCGCGCGTTAAAATTACAAGTTCTTCCGACTCAATTTCTTCATCCTTTTCGCCCCCTTCTGCCGCCTTTGCCGGGCACCGACTTCCACACGCGCCGATTCACCTGTTTTCGTGGTCATTTGGAATCTATATATGCTTATCTGTTGTTATGTTGATGCCGATCTTTTTCGCGATTCGCCCTCCCGTTCGATGCTGTCGGCGCATTTTTCCGCGCGTGTCCGATGCTTCTTCGCGCGATACAACAGCCCGCATCACGCTCGGGAGGCTTCTGATGGAACAGGTTCAAGGCTACGTTCTGGGTCACGACGCTCACGCCGGCAGACGGCTCGCCGTGCAGGATGCGCACTTCGCCGAAGTCTCGGAACGGCTGCTCGACGCGTTGGCCATCCGCTCGCAGGATCATGTGGTCGAACTCGGCTGCGGTGCCGGCGGCTTGAGCAGGCGCATCTTTCGCCGGCTGGGCATCGGCGGCACGCTGGTCAGCGTCGACCGCACGCCGGGGCTGCTCGAACAGGCGGCCGCGCTGGTCGTCGATACGGGCCCCGCGAACTTCTCCCCCATCGCCGCCGACCTGACCGAACTGGGTCCCTGGCTCGACGGCGCGACGGTGGTGCTGGGCCGGGCGGTGCTGCATCATGTGCCGATGGCCGAGATCTTCATCGGCCGGCTGAAGCAGCGCCTGAAGCCCGGTACGCGCGTCGGCTTCATCGAGCCCGACTTCCGCTCGGTGCTCGGCCGTATCGCGGTGCTGGAAGCGCAGGGGCATGACCTCGAGCCGTTGCGCGAATGGGCCATCGTCATCAACACGCTGTACCAGATCAACCGGATCTCGCCCGACGTGGGGGCGACGCTGGGACGCACCATGGAGTTGGCCGGGTTCCAGCAGGTGAAGTCGGATTGGCAGGAGTGTAAGTCGGATTCGTTGATGATCGAGAACCTGGTGATGTTCTACGACGAGGTGCGCGACCGCCTCGGTTCCCTGGGTCTGATGACCTCCGACCAGGTGACGCGCCAGCAGCAATTGCTGAAGGCACTGCCCGAAGGTTCACCCGCGGCATGGGCCAGCTTTCGCGTGACGGGGATTGCGTAGTGTTTTGTCAGCATTGACACTCGATCAGCGCCACTCCGCAATCAGCGATGCCACCAGTGCGGTCCAGCCGGTTTGGTGCGAAGCGCCGAGGCCCTCGCCGGTCTCGGCATGGAAGTACTCGTGGAACAATATCAGGTCGCGCCAGTGCGGGTCGTCGCGAAACTCTGTTCGCGCGCCGTCGCAGGGGCGCATGCCGTCGGGCTTGCGGCGGAACAGGCGGATGAGTCCGTCGGCCAGGCCGCGGGCCAACTCACGGAGATTCCCAGGCGCGCCGCCCGGTACCGGGAACGTGAAGTGCTCGCCGTACACATCGGCGAGCTTCTTCAACGACTCGATCAGCAAATAGGTCGTCGGGAACCAGACCGGCCCGCGCCAGTTCGAGTTGCCGCCCTTGATGCGCGAGATCGCTTCGGCCGGCTCGTAGCCGACCTTCGCGCCGTTGTACTCGAAGGGGTGTTCCTCATGGTGCTTCGACAAACTGCGCAGCCCGTACGGGCTGAAGAACTCGGCCGGGTCGGCCACCGCCCCCAGCACCCGGCACAGTTGCTGATCGCTGACCAGCTTCAATACGTAATCGCGCTGACCATCGCGGTTGATCGGCGTGATGCAGCGGTCGGCCATCTCCGCGCGATTCCGCATGAACCATTCGACGTTCAGCTTGAAGTCCGGGAACTCCGCCAGCGTCTTCGCGTCGAGCACTTCGACGGCGAACAGCGGGATCAAGCCCACCAGTGAGCGCACGCGGAACTTGTGATAGCTGCCGTCGGGCCAGATCAGCACGTCGTAGTAGAACCCCTCCCGTTCGCTCCAGAGCGCGAAGAACCGCTCGCTGTGCTTGCGGTTCAGCGCCGCCCCGATGTAGGCGAAGTGCTGGAAGAACTTCGTCGCCATCCCCAGATACGCGGCATTGGTGCGCGACAGTTCCAAAGCGATGCGCATCAGGTTCAGGCAGAACATCCCCATCCAGCCCGTGGCATCGGACTGCTGGAGCTTTGTTCCCGGCGCGAACGGCACACTGCGATCGACGAGTGTGATATTGTCCAGCCCCAGGAAGCCGCCTTCAAACAAGTTGTTGCCATCGGTATCGACGCGGTTGACCCACCAGGCGAAGTTGATCAGCAGCTTGTGGAAACACTTCGAAAGAAACACGTTGTCGCCCGTGCCGGTGCGCTCTTTCTCCATCGAGTAGACGCGCCAGACGGCCCAGGCGTGCACCGGCGGGTTCATGTCGGCGAAGTCCCATTCGTAGGCCGGGATCTGGCCGTTGGGATGCTGGAACTGTTCGAACAGCATCAGCCAGAGTTGTTCCTTGGCGAACTCGACATCGACGAGCGCCATCGGCACCATGTGGAATGCCAGGTCCCATGCGGCGAACCACGGGTATTCCCAGCGGTCCGGCATCGACAGCACGCGCATCGAATTCAAGTGCTGCCAATGCTCGTTGCGGTTCTTGCGGCGCGATGCGGGCGGCGGCAGGTCGGGCCGATCGCCATCGATCCATTGATGTACGTCAAACAGGTAGATCTGCTTGCTCCACAACAGGCCCGCGAGCGCCTGCCGCTGGATCGCTTTTTCTTCCGCTGTTGCATCTGCCGGGGCCAGCGGCGCGTAGAACTCATCTGCTTCGCGCTTGCGCTCAGCCACCAGCCGATCAATATCGTTCAGCGCCTTCTCAAGCGGGGAGTTCGTCAAGCGCAACCGCCAGACCTGCGACTGCCCAGGGGGTATCGTCGCGGTATAGTGCACGGCCGACTTGGTGCCGATGTTTGCCGGGTTGGTGCTTGATTCGCCGTTCACAATGCGCCGGTGGAAGGCATCGCGCATGTATTCGCTGCGCGCGACTGCCTTCGGGCCGAACAGCAGCCGGGCGTTGGTTTCGTTGTCGGTGAACAGCGGTTGCCCGCCGGGAGAGGCGTACAGATAGCGCTTGCCCAGCTTGTACTCGGTCATCAGGTTCTTCAGCGGTTCCATCTTCGCTTCATCGGCCAGCAGGCAGATGGCGTCCTTCGTGTCCTGATGAAGGGAGATGACAGGCGTCGGCCCCTGCTCGATGCCCCAGGACCAGCGGTTGCGGAACAGCAGTTGCGGCAGCAGGTGCAGTGTGGCCGGGTCCGGCCCGCGGTTGAACGCTTCGATCCGGCAGACCCAATCCTCGGGCCCCGCTTTGGCGTACTCGATGACGATGTCGAAGTAGCGGTTGCCCGCGAACGCCGGGGTGTCGAGCAGTTCGTACTCCGGCTCGGTCACCAGGCGTTGGCGGTTCACCTTCAGCAGATCCGCATACGGGTACTCGCCCTGCGGGTACTTGTAAAGAAATCGCTGGTACGAGTGGGTCGGCGTCGCATCGAGGTGGAAGTAGTACTCCTTCACATCTTCGCCATGATTCGCCTCCGCGGGGATGAGGCCGAACAGACGCTCCTTCAGGATCGGGTCACGGCCGTTCCAGAATGCCGGCGCGAACACCAGCAGTTGATAGCGGTCGCACCACCCGGCAATCGCATCCTCGCCCCAGCGATAGACGCGGCTGCGGGCCATTTCGTGCGGGAAGTAGCCCCAGGCGTTGCCGTCCGCGCTGTAGTCCTCGCGTACCGTGCCCCATGATCGGTCCGAGACGTACGGCCCCCAGTGGCGCCAGTTGGCGCGTCCGGCCTTCGTATCATCAAGCCGTTTCTGCTCCGCACTGACTGGGGGCATGGGGAATAGTCTCCGTCGCCTGAGGGGGGATGCGTGACAGAACAAGTTACCGCAGTGCCGCGCAAGAAGTAAGCAGATTCGCCCGACCGCTTACTTCGTGCGCGGTTCGTTCACAAGATCGACCGTGTTGATCGCATCGAGCGTCAGTTGCGACCAGGTTTCGTACCGGGCCCGGTCGCGCGCGACTTCCGTCAGTTCGACGAACGCCGCTTCGGCGAGCGCGTCTTCCCGGGCGCTGGCCCGGGGCTCATCCAGGTCGAACAGATGCACGATGCCCAGGTGGACGGTGCCGACGGGTGTACCCGGGTCGTAGATGAAGCCGAGCAGCAGTTCGCGGCAGGGCGAATCGATCGACACTTCCTCCCGAAGTTCACGCCGCATGCCGACAAGGTACGCATCAGCATGCGTTGCTGCATCTTCATCGCTGATATGCCCGCCGATGCCGATCGAACCGAGCGCCCGCAGCCGGGCTTCGCCGCCGCTCTGGCCCCGCGTGTAGCGGAAGACGCGTGAACCCGAGCGCAGCACGACGTACGGAATCAGCTGCTTGAAAGCGGGGTCGTCTTCCACCTCGCCGCGCGGGCGGAATTCATAACCGACCGGGTCGAGCAGAAGCCGTCGGGTGCTCTCGTCGAACGGTCGAAAACCGGTGAATGCCCCGGCGGCGCGCCATCGTTCTTCAGGAATCACCAGAACGCGTTCACGGGCTTTGATCGGGTCCATGCCGCTGGTTCCTACTTGATGGCGAGCCCGAAGATTTGCACACCGATGGCCAGACCGATCATCACCACGATGATGATGAGCGCCAGGCGGATCATGTCGGAGGTGGTCTTGCGGGCCAGCTTCTGTTCGAGCAGGCGCTGGTCGCCGGTCTCGATGGCGAGCTGCAGTTCGCGTTCGTAACGGCACTCGGGGTACTCGCGCACCTGATCCTCGCTGAGTACGCCCGGGGCGGATGCCGCCGGCGGCACAGGCAGGACCGCGAAATCGAATTCGAGATCGTTGTCGGGCGCGAACGTGGCGGGGTTGAGAATCCTGCGGACGCTGTCGGGCAGCAGTGCCCAGGTCTCGCGTACCATACGGGGTTCCGGCACGGGCCGAACGAGGATCACCTTGCTGCCGTCGACCAGCGTCTGCGCTGCCCCGAACAGAAACGGGCCATCGCCTTCGCGCGTCATGACGTTCAGAGCCCCGACGGTTCGCGGCGGCAGCGGTTCCGGCGGCCAGTCGAGATCCGGCAGACTGCCGCGCGCATCGTAGTTCACCGGATAACGGTCCGCGATGGCGAACGGGTCGTGCAGCAGGTTGTAAAGCTCCCTGCCCATGATCAGCAGATGCAACCGCCCGTGCCGTCCCCGGCCGATGATGACGTGCATCTTGCCGAGCGGCCGGGCGAACAGCGCTTCCTCGTCACCGGGGTGACGCCAGCGGCCGTGGAGATCAATCAGTGCCTGCTCATGTTCGTCAGGCACGTTCGACGACCGGGCGCGCACGACGGCACCGTCGAGAAGCAACTGCTGAATCGTTAAGTCGATGACTGGCATACCGTGCCATGATACGGACTGGTCACCGCAGTGCCCGCTGCAGCGCCTCGGCCAGCGTCCGCAATGCGAACGGTTTACCCAGAATCTCGGCGAAGCCCGAACGGGCGGCCTGGTCCCCGTCGATCGCCCCGCTGTAGCCGCTGGTGAGAATGACCGGCAGATTCGGCCGCAGCCGATGCAGGGCCTGGGCCAGTTCGGTGCCGGTCATCTTCGGCATGGTCAAGTCGGTGATGACCGCCTTGAAGCGGTCGGGCTCATTCTGAAACGCGTCGAACGCCTTGACCGGATCGGTGAACGAGACAGGCATGTAACCGATCTGTTCCAGCACCGCGGTCGCCAGGGAGACGATACCCGCTTCGTCATCCACGAACAACACTGCCTCGCCATTGCCTTGCGGCACGTCGGGCCGTTCGGCCACGCGCGAATCGGGGATGCTGCCCGATACGGGGAAGTAGACCTGAAACATCGTCCCTTCGCCGGTCCGACTGTCGACCGAAATCGTCCCGTCATGCCCGCGGACGACGCCGTGCACGACCGCGAGCCCCAGCCCCGTGCCTGAGCCGGTCGGCTTCGTGGTGAAGAACGGTTCGAACAGATGCTCCATAGCCGTGGATTCGATACCCGTGCCGGTATCGCCGACCGACAGGCGGATGAACTCGCCTTCGCTCAGGGGCGGATGATTGCGCGCGAATCCCGAATCGACGACGACCGTTTCAAGCGACAGGCTCAGCTTCCCCTGATCGCCCATCGCCTGCACGGCGTTGGTGCAAAGGTTGATCACTACCTGATGAAGCTGCGTCGGATCGCCGACCAAGGGCGGCAAGTCGGACGCGATGAACGCCTCGACGCGGATGCCCGACGGGGCGGAAGCGCGAATCAGCTGGATCGCCTCGCGCACGATCGGTTCAAAGTAAATCGGCTTGCGTTCGGGCGTTTCGCGCCGGCTGAACGCCAAAATCTGCTTGACGAGGTCCTTCGCGCGGTTGGCCGCATGCAGCACTTGTTCGATATGCTCCGGCACGCGCGCATTGCCGGACGCCTTGATCAGTTCGGCATAGCCGATGATGCCGGTCAACAGGTTGTTGAAGTCATGCGCGATGCCGCCGGCCAGTTGCCCCAGCGCTTCGAGCTTGCGCGATTGCTGCAGCTGGGATTCGAGCAACTGTTGCCGTTCCTGTGCTTCCTTGCGGCTGCTGATGTCCCGACAGGACCAGAGCAGGTTGCGCGTCCCGGCGTCGGCATCGGCCACGGGGGTGAAGGTGATCTCCGCGTGAAGCCGCCGGCCGGGCAGCGTGAAGAACGTTTCGAACAATTGCGGCCGGCCTTCGCTCATCGCCTGATCGGCCCGATCGCGCAATGAGCGCGTCGCTTCCGGGGTACAGGCGAAGACAGTGTCCGCCATCTCTTCGAGCCGTCGGCCGGGAATCGTTGCCGGCCCGGTCGGGCCGAGCGTCTGCTCGACAAAATCGAGGAACTTGCGGTTGGTCGAGGTGATGCGGTAGCTGTCGTCCGGCAGGGCGGAGAACAGCACCAGTTTGTCCGGTGTCGCGTTATAGATCAGCGACAGCATCCCCTGGCTTTCCCGCAGGGACACCAATGCCCGGCGATGCGTACGCCGTTCAGCCGCCTCGCGCATGGCCCGGTTCACCGCGGGCACGAAGCGGATCAGGTTCCCTTTCATCAGGTAGTCGCTGGCACCGGCCTTGATCGACTCGACGGCGATATCCTCGCCGACGGTGCCGGAGACCAGGATGAACGGCACATCGGCCGCGATCTCATGATGGATGGCCAGTGCCTGCATGCCATTGAAGCGGGGCATCGAATAGTCGGAAATTACCAGATCCCACTCTTCATCGTTCAACGCCGTACGGAAGGCGTCAGCCGTTTCCACGCGGATCGGTTGCGAATCGTAGCCGCCGCGATTGAGTTCACGCAACAGCAGCGCGCAGTCGTCCTCGGAGTCTTCGACGAACAGAACTCGCAGTGGTACGGACATCACATGGCCTCGTCCTGCGGGGGCGGTGTCTCATTCAACAGGAGCCAGTAAATCCCGAGCTGGCCCATCGCCGTCATGAAGCTGTCGAAATCGACCGGCTTGCGGATATAGCTGTTCGCACCTAACTTGTAGCACTGCAAAATGTCCTGCTCTTCCTTGGACGACGTCAGGACAACGACACGGATCAGCGCAGTGCGCGGATCGTTTCGCAGGCGCTTGAGCACCTCCCGCCCGTCGAGCCGCGGCAACTTCAGATCGAGCAGCATGACTGACGGCAGGATCGACGTATCGCGGCCCTGGTGCAAACCGGTACCGAACAGAAAATCGAGTGCTTCGACTCCATCGCGGGCAACCACTACTTCATTAAGGATGTGGTTGCGCTTGAACGCCCGCATTGTCAGCGCGACGTCGTCCGGATTGTCTTCCACCAGAAGGATCGGCCCGTTATTCAAGTGTCAGTTCTCCATGGGCATTTTCGCTCAAAGTGAAGTAAAAACAGGCACCGTGCCCCGGCTTGCCGTCGGCCCAGAGGCGTCCCCCGTGCCGATGCACGACGCGCTGGGCCGTCGCCAGGCCAATGCCGTGGCCATCGAACTCATCCGGCCGGTGCAGCCGTTGAAACGGCTGGAACAGCTTGTCCACATAGGTCATGTCGAACCCGGCCCCGTTGTCGCGCACGAACAGCACCTGTCGGCCGTTCTCGTCCCGGCTGCCGAACTCGATGTAGGCGCGTTCTTTTCTGCCGGTGTACTTGAATGCGTTGCCCAGCAGGTTCTCGAGCAGCACACGCAGCAGGTTCTTGTCGCCATCGGTCGAAATGTTCGGCACGATGGTCCAGTCAACCTGCCGATCGGGATTCGCGGTCTGCAACCCGTCCGCGATCTTGCGGGCCAGCGTGGAAAGGTCGACATGCGACCGCCGCAACTCGGCCCGGTTGATTCGCGACAGGTTCAGCAAGTCGTCGATCAGTTCGCCCATGCGCTGGCTGGCGGCCCGCACCCGGCGAAGGTAATCCTGCCCGTCGGCATCGAGATGCTCGTGGCAGTCTTCCAGCAGCGCCTTGCTGAAGCCGTCGATCGACCGCAGCGGCGCCCGCAGATCATGCGATACCGAATAACAGAATGCCTCGAGTTCCCGGTTGGCATCCGCCAGCTGCGCCGTGCGCTCGGCCACGCGCAGTTCGAGATCGTGGTTCGCCCGGCGGATGAATTCCTCATTCCGGCGATTCGCGGTCACGTCCTGCACCGTCGACGCCACGCCGATGGTGCGGCCGTCCTCATCGATCAGGGGCGTATTATACCATTCGCATTCGATATAAACGCCGTCCTTGCGCACGTTCTGGTTCGTGCTGCGCATGCCGCCCCGCTGCGTTATCAGCGCACTCCAGATTGCGTCAACTTGCGGCCGAACTTCGATCGGGATAATCAAGTTCAGATGACGGCCGAACGCTTCCCGCTCGCTGTAACCGAAGATCCGTTCGGACGCGGCGTTCCACGACACCACGCGTCCCCCGATGCTCCATTCGATCACGCCCAGCGGTGTCTGCTGAATGTGCAGCAGCCGCCGCTGTTCACTTTCACGCAATCGGTCCACTGCGGAGCGATGATCGGTAATGTCGCGCGCCATGCAGGCGATCCAATGGATCTGTCCCGCCTCGTTCGGCAACGGCACCAGCACCGTGTTGAACCAGCGCGTGCCGACCGGCAGTTCGAGCGCGTGTTCGCGCGTGATTACTTCCTTGCCGCTCTGGCACGAACGGAACGCGGCCACCAGCGATTCAGGGATCCCCGCGGGCAGCATCGCGCAGGCATCGCGGCCAATCATGTCGATCTTGTTGAACCCGGTGATCTGCTCGCAGGCGGGGTTCATGGTCTCGCATACCCACTCCCGCCCGCGCTGCGCCAGGATCAGCACCGCGTCGCTGGTGTGCTCGAACAGTTCAAGGCAACGCAACTCGGTTTCGCGAAGCGTCATCTCGATACCATGCCGCTCGCTGGCTTCCATCGCCAGGGATACAAGATCGGCCAGTGCCGCGGCGAACAACTCCTCTTCCGCCGTCCATGTCCGGGCCGGACCGACGTGCTCCAGACAGACGACCCCGCGCAGTTGCCCCCGGCAGCGGACCGCGGCATCCATCATCGACGTGATGCCCAGTGGAACCAGGTAGTGGTCCTTGTACTCGCGCGTGCGCGGGTCGCCGCGGGCATCGTGCGCGACGATCAGCCGCTGTTGTTCCATCGCCAGAAAATAGGCCGGGTGCTGGCGAAATTCGAGTTCCGTGCCGTCGGAATGCACCCCCGCGCTGTAATCGAACAAATCGATGCAGCGGATCTTCGAGCGGGGCTCGTCATAGAACCAGATGCTGCTGCGATCCACATCCATCGCGCTGCCGGCTACTTCCGTGATCTGCCGCAGGTCGTCGATGAGGTTGTCGCCCAGAAACGAGCGCGTGCGCGTTAAATGCAACAACGCGGAGGTCGCCCACTGCAGTTGGCCCTCCCCGCGAATGCCGGACGGGCGCGACCAGCGCAGGTTGGCCGTCCGCAGTTCGCGCGCCACGGACGGCAGCAGCCGTTCCATGTGCAGCAGATCAATCGCTTCGGAAGCCCCGATGCGAACAGCCTCCAGGGCAGACAACTCGGTGGTGCCCGTGCATAGCACGAAAATCGGAGTTTCGAGCCCGGCCAACGCCCGTTCGGCCATGATGATGACCGGCGTCAGGTCGGTTTCGGTATCGGTGAACAGAAGCTGGTATTTGCTCTCGCGAAGTGCTTTCTTCAGCTCGACCCGAGTGGTCACAGTGATCGACTCGGGAGCGTATTCACGCGCAAGCCGCTCCGTCACGGCCATTTGGGCCGTCTCGGTGCAACACACGAACATCACTTCCAGGGGCGGTTTCATGCAGGCAGCCCGGGCAGGCGAGATTCAAACTGACAAAGTATACGACGCAAACGGGAGGAGGGGTTCCCCGAAAGTGTAGGCCATGTAAGGTAGTTCATCCACGGAGATTGCGGATTTCGGATTGTGGATTTCGGATTTCGGACAAAGAACTCAATCCGGCGCGTAGACCGTGCGGCCACCGTCGACCGGCAGGCAGACCCCGGTGATGAAATCGTTCTCGATCAATGCGATTGCCGCCTGCGCGATGTTTAGCGGGCTGCCTTCGCGCTTGACGAGTGTCGCGTTGATCGCCTGCTGCTTCTCGTCTTCGGGAAGATCGGGCGGCAGCATCACGGGCCCGGGCAGGATGCAGTTGACGCGTACCTTCGGGTTGCGGCTGGCCAGTTCCACGGCCATGCACCGCGACAAGGTGCTGACGGCCCCTTTGGAAGGGAAATAGGCCGCGTAGTTGAGATAGGGCCGTACTTCCGCCCAATCGCCGACATTGATGATCACGCCACCTTCAGGCTGCTTCACCATCGCCAGACCCGCATGCTGGCAGCACAGAAACGTGCCGAGGGTGTTAATGTCGAAATGCTCGCGCACATCGGCCGCAGTCACTTCTTCGAGCTTCTTGCTCTTCCAGATCGCGGCACAGTTGACGAGGACATCGAGTTGACCGAACGCCGCCAGCACATCAGTGACCAGTTTTCGCACCGCGGATTCATCGGCCAAGTCGGCCTGGAACGCTCGCGCGTTCACACCCTTCTTGTTCAGCAGCGCCACCAGCTCGGCGGCATCGGCGGAACTCGATCGGTAGTGGATGGCCAGCGAATAGCCACGCTCGGCGAGGGCTTCAGCGACATGCGAGCCGACCCGGCGCTTGCCGCTGCCGGTGACGAGGGCGACTTTAAGGGAACGCATCGAACAACTCCGGTTGCGGTCGGGACGACGCCGCAAGCGGCGCGGCGTCAGATGATCTTGCCGATGGGGTAAACGCTGCTCGGCATGATCGGGTTGGGCCGGCCCGCGACGTCGTAGACCATCGCGTGCGGATCGATCCCAAGGTTATGGTAGACCGTGGCCAGCACGTTCGGGTAAGGAATCGGGTCATCCTTGGCGTCGGACGCCTGCGAGTCGGTCGAGCCGATCACCTGGCCGACCTTCATGTCGCCGCCGGCGAACAGCGCGCTGTTGACGCGCGCCCAGTGGTCGCGGCCCGCGTCCTTGTTGATCTTCGGCGTGCGGCCGAACTCGCCCCAGACCAGTACCGTGCAGTCGCGATCCATGCCGCGGGCGTAGATGTCTTCAATCAGGGCTGAGATGCCCTGGTCGAACAGCGGCAGCTGCTTCTTGAGCGACTTGAAGTTGTTGCCGTGCGTATCCCAGAAACCGTACGCGACCGTGACGACACGTGCCCCCGCTTCCACCATCCGGCGGGCCATCAGCAGTTGATCGTTCCACTGCGGCGCCCCGTCCCCCTGATGCTTCGACGAGCCCCGGCCGTAGCGATCGCGCACCGTCACCGGTTCGCGCGTCACGTCGAGGGCATCGACCATCTTGCTGGAGAAGAGGACATCGAACGCCTTGTCGTGGAACGTGTCCATGCCGTTGCGGTCAGTCGAATCGGCCCGACGGCGATACGCATCAAGCGATTCAAGCAACCCCTTGCGATCGCCGAGGCGGTCGACCGGGACGCTCAGGTTCTTCATCAGTGCGACTTCGTCGCCATCCACCCGCACGGGGGCGGCGTTGCGGCCCAGGTTGCCCGGGTGCGGGCTGTTGTACGGCTTGTGCTGCATCGTCGGGAACAGGTCGACAAACGGCGGAATCAGCGGATCGACCGGCCCCTGCATCTTGGCGATCACCGAGCCCATGTGCGGCTTCATGTCGCGCTTGGCGTTGCTCATGCCGGTGCCGACCATGTTCTGCCAGCTCGAATGTTCGTCGGCCAGACCGGTGATCGAACGCAGCAGCGCGATCCGGTTCATCGACTTCGCCAGCATCGGCAGCAGTTCACAGACCTGCAGACCGGGCACGCTGGAAGCGATCGGGTTGAACTCGCCGCGGACTTCACCGGGGGCGTTCGGCTTCATGTCGAACGTATCCTGATGGGCCAGCCCGCCCGACAGGTAGACCATGATCACCGACTTGTGCGACCGCCCCTTGCCCGCCGCCGCCTCGGTGCGCAGCAGCCCCGGCAGCGTCAGCCCGCCCAGGCCCAGCGTGCCTGCACGCAGGAAGCCACGTCGCGAAAGGCCATCGCAGTAACGGGACGACGGGCCGGTGATTGTCAGCATGATCTACCTTCTCTGAACGGAGGTCGCAGCATCTCTTCGGGATGCTCGCTAACGTCACACGCATCACTGGTTGAAGATAAACTCTTTCGTATTGATCAGCGCCCACAGGATGTTCTCGTAGGCGCCCTTCTTGTTCGACTCGTACTTCTTCAAGTGGTCGAGCGCTGCCTTCATGTCCTCGGGGGTCGCCTTGCGGGCAAAGGCCCAGAGGAACAGTTCGTCGATCTTCTCGGTGTCGGGCCGGGCATCCTTCGCGCCGGAGAGCAGTTCGGCGCGGGCCCCGGCGCGGGACAGTTTGCCCTGTACCTCATCCGAGTTCAGCAGATGCAGTGCCTGGGCCAGGTTCGCCTCGCTCACACGTTCGCATTCGCAGGCGCTGATGCGTTGCGGGCGGCCGAACACGTCGAGGAAGTACGACGAGTACGATTCATCCGGCAGCTGGATCGCCCGCTTCGGGGCGTACCTGTCGCCGGGCAGGCCGGTGAACTGGGTCGGGCTGTCGGTCACCTGGCACAGCGCGTCGAGCAGCACTTCAGCGCTCAGGCGTTTCGGATAGTAGCGGGCGTAGGCCTGCTTGTCGTGCTTGTTGAACTCGTTGGGCACGGCACTCAACTGGTAGGTTCGGCTCTTCACGATCGTCCTGATCAGCGACTTCAGGCTGTACTTGTTGTCGATGAAGTCCTTGGCCAGCCCATCCAGCAACTCGGGGTTCGAGGGCGGGTTGGTCACGCGCATGTCATCCAGCGGGTCGACGATGCCCCGGCCGAAGAAGTGCGCCCAGTAGCGGTTGGCGACTGCCTTGGCGAAGTACGGGTTCTTCGGATCGACCATCCAATCGACGAGTTTCACACGCGGGTCGTCGTCGGAGGTCAGGTCCATCGGCTCGCCATCGAGCGGCTTGATGCGGGCGACCTGGCCGGTGCGCTTGTTGTTCACGCTGCCCGATCCCTTGGTGAAGATCACCTGCAGGTTGGCGTTCTGCTGGGCGGCCCCCTGAATGGGGATCTGCTTCTTGCCGATGCGGGCGAAGAACGCGGCCATGCCCCAATAGTCGTCCTGGCCCCACTTCTCGTACGGATGATGGTGGCAGTTCGCACAGGCGATCCGCAGGCCGAGGAACACCTGGGCGGTGTCGTCCACGAACTGCTCGGGGTTGGCAAGGTCCTTGTACCAGACGGTCGGCGGGTTCTTCGTCTCGTCGCCTGTGGCACCGAGGATATCGCGAACGAAGTCGTCATAACGCTTATCGGACGCGATCGCTTCGCGAATCCAGTTGTGGAACGCGAACGTCCCCTGGGCGCGGGCGGCGTTGGTGGTGTCCTTGCCGCGCTTCACCCGCAGAATATCGGCCCATTTGCTTGCGAAGTAGAAGGAATACTCCGGCGAATCGAGCAGGCGGTCGATGAGATTGTCCCGCTTGTGCGAATCCTTTTCGTTCAGGAACCCGGTTACCTGTCCCGGCGTCGGCAGTGAGCCGGTCAGGTCGAGGTACAGCCGGCGGACGAACGTGGCATCGCCTGCCAACTCCGAAGGCACCAGGCCCAGGTCTTTCCACTTCTGCGCGGTGAACTTGTCGACGACCGTCTGGGCCGGGAAGTCCCACGCGGGCGTCTTCTGGCCCAGCGGCACCGTGGTGCGGAAGGTGATCACATGACCCTGGTAGCGGGCCATGATCGCTGCTTCGCCGCTGAGGCCGAGCGTGTTCACCTGGCCATTGCTGTCGACCGTTGCGATTTCCTGGTCGTTGCTCTCGTACTGCGCCCGGCGGGTGATGTCTTCGACCATGCCGTTCGTGTAGTGGGCGTAGACAGCGAACTGCTGCTTGTTGTGCCGGACCATCACGCGATGTTCGGGGTAGATGCTGATGCGGGCAACGGTCGGGTCGCTCGGTTGGCCGAACGGGGCACCCATCGCGACCCAGCGGCGAACGAGTTTGTACTCGTCGCTGTCCTTTTCCATCTTCTTGCCGCCGCCATGAGCGACCGTGCCGACGGCCTTCTCGAGCAGCAGGCTGTGTTCGGCCGATGACGGCTGCAACCGTCGACCCCGGGCTTCCTTCACCACCGAGGCGAAGTCGCTCTCCGGTTCAAAGCCGAGCAGTGACAGCTTGAAGCCGTTCTGGCCGCTGGCCTTGCCGTGGCAGCCGCCGCTGTTGCAGGAGTTCTTGGTGAAGATCGGCACGATCTGGTTGGTGAAGTTGATCGGCAGCGCTTCGTTCAGACTGGTCGATTCAACGGGGATCATCACCGACTGACCGGCAAAGCTGGCCACGATGTCGGTCTTGCCGTCGGCCATCGGGATCACTCGTCCAGCCGGCGTGACGCGGATGGTCGATGTGTTACCCGCGGTGTACTTGACGTCGCCGGTCAGGTCCTGCAGACGGCCGTCGTTCAGCGTGGCTGTGACGATCACCTGCGCGGCATCGTCCGAACCCTTCAAAGTGATTTTGGCCGGGTAAGCCGCGAGGCTTTTGATCTCACCCGCCTTGGGAAGCACGATCGTGCCGGGCATTGCGGGCACCGCCGCCTCGGCCGCATGGAGCGTTACCGGGATGAACAGACCGAACGCTGCGAGTAGCGCAGGCCAATGCTTCAGGATAGCTGGCATAATTTCGACCCTGCTTGGTGAGAACGCGGGCGTGTAGGGAGGGCTGTCCGGCAGTTCTGGTATTCTGGCGGAGAAGCGGGGCAAGTGCAAGCGCTAATTTAAACAGGCGACGCGGCAAGCTGAAGAAAATGCATGTTCCGCCGCTGTTGCTGAAACGATCATCGAGAAGGACGTCTGACAAAGGCATGGACTAGGAAAGTGACTGCGAGGAGGCAGAATGGGGAACGTGCACGCCATACTCCCCGGGACGTCGCGTTTCTGCCAACGCTGCGCACGTCACGATATCCCCGCTGATTCGCTGAAACTCCTATTTCGCGAAAGATGCGTTCGCCCTTAAACCTCCGACTCTCAAAAACCGATTCAACTAACAGGTATTAAAATCGCTATTGACGAACTGTTCGATACGGTTTGCTGGACCCCTAAGTCCCGAAGAACCGTTGTCACGCGAACTGTCTGTCAGGAGGCTTCCCCATGGCAAAGCGTTTGTTCGCTGCATTACTCCTTGCGACCGCGTTCACACGGGCGTCTCTCGGCGGAGACGAGACACAACGTGAACCCTCGCATCTGTCGCCGTTCATTCCGGTGACTCAGGAGTCGTACGCGACTTCGGGCCTGCTTAAGCAGGAACAGTCCGACCCGACGCCGGTCCGCCAATCCAAGTTTGAGCAGATCCGCCCGTCAGCAGTCCCAACTTACCAGCCGGTGCGAGCCCAATCGAAGTTGACGGAGCGCGTATCTGTCGAGCCGATTCCAGGCACTGACAGTACCGCGCCCGTCAGCGCAGCGACGGTCGGGTCGAGTGACAGTTTCACCGATGCGTTCCGGCCGTGTGCGCCCGCAAGCTGCTTCTGGGTAAGAGGGGAATACTTGCTCTGGTGGACAAAAGGCAGCTACGTCCCGCCACTGATTACGACCGGTGTAGCGGGGACTTCGGCGTTGCCGGGCGTTCTCGGGCAACCGGATACTACCGTTCTGTTCGGCGGCTCCCGCATTAATAATGGTGTAGGATCGGGCGGCAGGTTCACCGGCGGTCTCTGGCTCGACCATTCGCAGTCGATCGGGCTCGAAGGCAGCTATTTCTTCCTCGGTTCACGCTCGACACGCTTCGACAGCGCCTCCAACGGTGCGCTGGGATCCCCGGTTATTGCGCGCCCTTTCTTCGATGTATCAAGCGGCATCCCGAATGCGCAACTCGTTGCTTTTCCCGGCCTGGCGAGCGGTGAGATTCACCTGTCGGCCACCAGCCGCTTTCAGGGGGCGGAGCTCAACCTGACCTGCAACCCCTGCTGCACGCCCTGCGACGACATGTGCGCCGACCAGGTTTGCCTGAGTGAGAATGCCGCGAAGCATTCGCGACATGGCGGCAATTGCGACTTCGGGTTCAATCTGCTGGGCGGCTTCCGCTACTTACAACTGGATGAGCGACTTGCCATCACGGAGAACAGCCGCGTGAACTCGGCACTGCCGGCGGGTAACCTGATCTCCGGTGGCAGCATCATCACCATCAACGACCAGTTCGACGCGCGCAACTCCTTTTACGGCGGACAGGTCGGTGCACAGGCGTGGTGGTGCTGCGGACGAATGTTTGTGAACGTCGTGGGCAAGGTCGCTCTGGGTGCCACGCATCAGGTCGTTGACATTCACGGTTCGACGTCGATCACTTCCCCCGCCGGATCGACCGTATCGACACCGATCGGATTTTTGGCATCGGGAAGCAACAGCGGCCAGTTCACCCGTGACCGATTTGCTGTGGTCCCCGAAGTCGGAATCAACGTCGGCTACCAGATCACCCGGCACATGCGCGCTTCGCTCGGGTACACGTGCCTGTACTGGAGTTCGGTTGTCCGTGCGGGAGATCAAGTTGACACGGGGCTGAGCGGAACCCAGATTCCGACTGACAGCCGCTTCAATCCCCAGGCAGGGCCGGATCGCCCGACGGTCCTCCTGAATGACAGCGCGTTCTGGGCACAGGGCATCAATTTCGGCGTGGAATACCGCTACTAACTATGGGGGAAGCAGGCCTGTCTGCTCCCTGTACAGAAGCATTCGATTAACCTTGCGTGCCGTCACGGCTCTTTTGCCGCGCGAGACAGCGCGCCTATGGAGATGCAATCTCATGGAACTTTCACTGCGCAAGCTGCTGAATCGTTACTTTGAAAAGGCCCCCATCAACCGCACAGCGCCGCATAGCCCCCGCTTTCGGCCGTTACTGGAATGTCTGGAAGACCGGTTGGCACCGGCGCTCATCGTGACTGATATTCCCCTCGCGTTTCTGTTTCCGCCCGATGTGCTCGTCGGAAGCCCGGGACCGGCGGGCCCCCAGGGAACTCAGGGTCTGACGGGCGTTACGGGGCCGGCGGGGCCGACAGGCACTACCGGTGCCGCGGGCACCGCCGGCGTTGCCGGCCCGGCCGGTGCAACGGGCGCAACA
>Ga0105047_10004349_pt1 | contig 24694 bp, 21 predicted proteins | sample MAT04_FD_78384 | JGI IMG/M metagenome (GOLD analysis project Ga0105047, IMG submission 78384) | Freshwater microbial communities from Lake Fryxell liftoff mats and glacier meltwater in Antarctica - MAT-04 (megahit assembly) | ecosystem: Environmental > Aquatic > Freshwater > Ice > Liftoff...
CTACGCCTCCCACGGCTACCGGGTGCTCGACACCCTGCCCGAGCACCTCGTGCCCGTCTGGCAGGGTCAGGAACGCTTCGGCCTGGCCCGGCACGGCGCCCGGGTCGCGATGGTGCGAGACCTGCCCTGACGTGGCCGACGCGTCAGGAGGTGCGACGGCTGCCCGATGGCACGGCCTACCTCGACATCGCCCGGTGGGAGGCCAGGCTGGTGGTCGAGGTCGAGGTCGAGGTCGAGGTCGAGGTCGAGGTCGAGGTCGACGGCGCGGGTCGTGTCCGCGGACTGCAGATGGTCGGCGACGACCTCCGCCAGAACCAGGTCCAGCTGGGGGATGAGCTGGTGCTGCGGGAATCGCTCGTGGGGTGGCGCCTCGTGCCGGATGCCTACCTCCACCAGGTCGGCGCGGCCTGCTGGTCGCGGGTCGGCGGCCGGTTCTGACCCGCCGGGCCGGCTGATTCGAGGTGATCCTCTGGTGCGGGAGGCCGGAGTTTCACCTCGACCCGGATGGCGCCTGACTGGTTGGAGGTGATCCGCTGGCCTGCGAGACCAGCGTTTCACCTCGAATCCGGTCAGGATGGGTCGACCACCGGGGTCAGGTGCCGGCGGCGGCGAAGACCACCTCGGGCCACGGTGAGCTCGCCAGCCAGCGGCGACGCGTTTCGGCGTCGGCGTCCTTGGGCGGGAAGAGCGGCTGCACCCTGAACCCGGGGGAGAGGGCGGCGACCTGGGCGGAGGCGTCGGCGCACCGCGCACCGCGGGGGTCCGTCGTGGCGGGAATGTGCACGGTGGGCCTCCTTCGCGGCGCGGTGCGGGTGCAACGGTTCGTGCAACCATTGCATCACGTCATGTTTGGTCATGCATAGCCCTGTGTTATAGGTTTCTCGCGATCCGGACTCCGCCGGGTCTTCCGGCCGCGCCAACCGCGGTGGTGCACTGGTGCCCATGACGCATGCGGGGCAGTCGTTGGCCGAGGCCGTGGCCGCCAAGGACCACGACGCCGTGCGGGCGCTGCTCGCCACCGACGTCGACTTCCGGGCCCTCACCCCGGGACGCCCCTGGGAGGCCAGCACGCCCGACGAGGTGCTCGAGATCCTCTTCGGCCGGTGGTTCGACGACCAGGACGAGATCGTCGCGCTGCTGGCCGTCGACACCGGCGACCCGGTCGAGGACACCGAGCGGGTCGCCTACCGCCTCGCCCTGCGCACCCCGGACGGCGACTTCACCGCCGAGCAGCAGGCCTACTTCCGCACCGCCGACGGCCGCATCACGCACCTGCGGATGCTCTGCTCCGGGTTCCGGCCGTCCGCACCGCGAGCCGGGGCCCACCCCGTGGAGGCCACCCCGTAGAGTGGGCACCGCATTCCGGCATCCTTTAACGACCTGTCCCGTGAGGCAGGGAAGGAGGTCCGCGTCTTGACGCGCGCCGACAGCACCGCGCCCCCCGGGCACCCCCTCGACCCGTCCGGTCGTACCGTCCTCACCGCGAGCGACGTGTCCCGGGCCCTGCGTCGCATCGCCCACGAAGTGCTCGAGCACAACAAGGGTGCCGACGACCTCGTGCTGCTCGGCATCCCGAGCCGCGGCGTCGAGCTGGCCCACCGCCTCGCCGGCCTGGTCCGCGAGGTCGAGGGCGCCGAGGTGCCCGTGGGCAGCCTCGACATCACGATGCACCGCGACGACCTGCGCTCCCAGCCCACCCGGGCGCCGATGCACACCACCATCCCGCCCGGTGGCATCGACGACAGGGTGGTCGTGCTGGTCGACGACGTGCTGTACTCCGGCCGCACCATCCGCGCCGCCCTCGACGCCCTGTCCGACCTCGGCCGCCCGCGCGCCGTGCGCCTGGCGGTGCTCGTCGACCGCGGCCACCGCGAGCTGCCGATCCGCGCCGACCACGTCGGCAAGAACCTCCCGACCAGCCACAGCGAGAAGGTGCAGGTGCGCCTGGCCGGGTTCGACGGCATCGACGACGTCGTGCGCATCGCCGGAGGGGACGCCCGATGAACCGCCACCTGCTCTCCAGCGCCGACCTCACCCGCGACGACGTGCGGATGCTGCTCGCGACGGCATCCGAGATGCACGAGGTGCAGCGCCGCGACGTCAAGAAGCTGCCCACCCTGCGCGGCCGCACGGTGATCAACCTCTTCTTCGAGGACTCCACCCGCACCCGCTCCAGCTTCGAGATCGCCGGCAAGTGGATGAGCGCCGACACGATCAACATCACCGGCAAGGGCAGCAGCGCCAGCAAGGGCGAGTCGCTGCGCGACACGGTGCGCACCATCGACGCGATGTCGGTCGACGCCATCGTCATCCGGCACATGGCCAGCGGCGCCGCCCACCAGGTGTCGCAGTGGGTCGACGCGAGCGTCATCAACGCCGGCGACGGCACCCACGAGCACCCCACGCAGGCCCTGCTCGACGCCTACACGATCGAGCAGCGACTCGGGAACCTCGACGGCGCCCGGGTCGCCATCGTCGGCGACCTCACCCACAGCCGGGTCTTCCGCTCCAACGCGATCACCCTGCGCACCCTCGGCGCCCACGTCACGCTCGTCGCCCCGCCGACCCTGATGCCGAGCGGCATCGGCCCCTGGGCCACCACCGACGGCCTGACGCTCACCGACGACCTCGACGCGGTGCTCGCCTCGGGCCCGGATGCCGTGATGATGCTGCGTGTGCAGCGCGAACGGATGAGCGGTGGCTACTTCCCGACCGCCCGCGAGTACACCGTCGGCTTCGGCCTCACCCGTGAGCGCCTGCGTGCGCTCTCCGACGCGAACCTGGAGGCCGTCATCTGCCACCCCGGCCCGATGAACCGCGGGCTCGAGATCAGCGCGGATGCCGCGGACGCCGCCCAGAGCCTCGTGCTCGAGCAGGTCTCGGCGGGGGTGGCGGTGCGGATGTCGGTCCTCTACCACCTGCTCGCCGGAGAGGGGGTGGCCGCGTGAGCACCCTGCTCCTCGCCGGGCCCACCTGGTACGCCGCCGACGGCACCCCCGGGCGCGGCGACGTCCTGCTGCGCGACGGAGTCGTCGCGCAGATCGGCACCGTCGACGCCCCGACCGGTGCCGAGCAGGTGGATGCCGACGGGCTCACCCTGCTGCCCGGCTTCGTCGACCTGCACACCCACCTGCGTGAGCCGGGTCGCGAGGACACCGAGACGATCGCCTCCGGCTCACGGGCCGCGGCGGTCGGCGGCTTCACGGCCGTGCTCGCCATGGCGAACACGACGCCGGTCACCGACACGGCCGAGGCGGCCGAGCGCATCCTCGACCTCGGCCGAGCCGCCGGCCTCGTCGACGTCGTGCCGGTCGGCGCCGTCACCAAGGGCCTCGAGGGCGCCGAGCTCGCCGAGCTCGGGCTGATGCACCGTAGCCGCGCCGGCGTGCAGGTCTTCTCCGACGACGGCCACTGCGTCGCCGACGGCCGGGTCATGCGCCGGGCCCTTGAGTACGTGCGGGCCTTCGGTGGTGTGGTGTCGCAGCACAGCCAGGACCCCGACCTGGCCGGCCCGCAGGCGTGCTGCCACGAGGGCGAGGTCTCCGGCCGGCTCGGCCTGCCCGGCTGGCCCCCGGTCGCCGAGGCGAGCATCATCGCCCGCGACGCGCTGCTCGCCGAGCACACCCGCAGCCGGGTGCACGTCGCCCACGTCAGCACCGCCGAAGGGCTCGACGTGGTGCGCTGGGCCAAGGCGCGCGGCATCGCCATGACGGCCGAGGTGACCCCGCACCACCTGGCCCTGGGCACCGACCTGCTGGCCGGCTACGACCCGGTCCACAAGGTCAACCCGCCGCTGCGCCCCGCCGAGGACCGCGAGGCGCTCGTCGAGGGCCTGCTCGACGGCACCATCGACGCCGTCGCCACCGACCACGCCCCGCACGCCCGGCACGACAAGGAGCAGGCCTTCGTCGACGCCGCGTTCGGCATGCTCGGCCTCGAGACCGCCTTCGCCGTGGTGCACGACCTGCTCGTCGCCGACGGCCGGCTCGGCTGGGCCGACCTCTCCCGGGTGATGTCGACCGGGCCGGCGCGCATCGCCGGGCTGGCCGGCCACGGCCACCCGGTCGCGGTCGGCGCCCCGGCCAACCTGGTGCTCGTCGACCCCACCGCCAGGGTCGGCGTCGACCGCGACGCCTCGCAGTCCCTGTCCCGCAACACCCCGTGGCACGGCCAGACCCTGACCGGCACCGTCCACACCACGATCCTGCGCGGCCGAGTCACGGCCCGTGGAGGGGAGCCCACCACATGCTGACCAGTCGCGAGCGCGCCGTGCTGATCCTCGAGGACGGCCGCACCTTCAGCGGCCGCGCCTACGGCCACCGGGGCTCCACCGTCGGTGAGGCGGTCTTCTCCACCGGCATGACCGGCTACCAGGAGACCCTCACCGACCCCAGCTACCACCGCCAGGTCGTCGTCATGACGGCCCCGCACGTCGGCAACACCGGCTGGAACGACGAGGACGACGAGTCCGGCCGCATCTGGGTCGCGGGCTACGTGGTGCGCGACCCCGCCCTGCGCCCGTCCAACTGGCGCTCGAAGCGGTCGCTGGAGGACGAGCTCGACGGCCAGGGCGTCGTCGGCATCTGCGACCTCGACACCCGCGCGCTCACCCGCCACCTGCGCGAGCGCGGGGCGATGCGGGTCGGCATCTTCTCCGGGGATGCCGCGACCTCGCCGCGCGAGCGGCTGCTCACCCAGGTCATCGACGCTCCGCCGATGGCCGGCGCGAGCCTCGCCGAGCAGGTCGCGACCGACACGGCCTACGTCGTGCCCGCAGTGGGGGAGCGGCGGTTCACCGTCGCCGTCGTCGACCTCGGCATCAAGGCGATGACGCCGCGGATGATGGCGCAGCGCGGCATCGAGGTGCACGTGCTGCCTGCCACCGCCACCATCACCGACGTCCGCGCCGTCGAGCCCGACGGGGTCTTCTTCTCCAACGGTCCGGGCGACCCCGCCACGGCGCAGCTGCAGGCCGAGCTGCTACAGGAGGTCCTGGCGCACGGCATCCCGTACTTCGGCATCTGCTTCGGCAACCAGATCCTGGGCAAGGCCCTCGGGTTCGGCACGTACAAGCTGAAGTACGGCCACCGCGGCATCAACCAGCCGGTCATGGACCGCACCACCGGCAAGGTCGAGGTGACCGCGCACAACCACGGCTTCGCGGTCGACGCCCCGCTCGACCGCGACACCGAGACGCCCTGGGGCACGGCGTCGGTCAGCCACGTCTGCCTCAACGACGATGTCGTGGAAGGGCTCGAGGTGCGCCGCGACGGGCGCTTGGTCGCCTTCTCGGTGCAGTACCACCCGGAGGCGGCAGCCGGCCCGCACGACGCCGCCTACCTCTTCGACAGGTTCGTCGATCTGATGCAAGCGAGCGCGGAGGTGGTGATCTGATGCCGAAACGTGACGACATCACGAGCGTGCTGGTCATCGGGTCCGGCCCGATCGTCATCGGCCAGGCCTGCGAGTTCGACTACTCCGGCACCCAGGCCTGCCGGGTGCTGCGCGAGGAGGGCATCCGCGTCATCCTGGTCAACTCCAACCCGGCCACGATCATGACCGACCCCGAGTTCGCCGACGCCACCTACGTCGAGCCGATCACCCCGGAGACCGTCGAGAAGATTCTCGCCAAGGAGCGGCCGGATGCCGTGCTCGCGACCCTGGGCGGCCAGACCGCCCTGAACTGCGCGATGGAGCTGCACGAGCGCGGCATCCTCGAGAAGTACGACTGCCCGCTCATCGGCGCCAACGTCGAGGCGATCATGCTCGGCGAGGACCGCGAGAAGTTCAAGGGCGTCGTCGCCCGATGCGGCGCGGAGTCGGCCCGCTCGTTCATCTGCCACTCGATCGACGAGGTCGTCACGGCGGCTGGCGACCTCGGCTACCCGGTCGTCGTGCGGCCCTCGTTCACGATGGGGGGCCTGGGTTCCGGCTTCGCCCACGACGAGGAGGAGCTGCGCCGCATCGCCGGTGCCGGGCTGCAGTACTCGCCGGTCACCGAGGTGCTGCTGGAGGAGTCGATCCTGGGCTGGAAGGAGTACGAGCTCGAGGTGATGCGCGACCACGCCGACAACGTCGTCGTCGTCTGCTCGATCGAGAACCTCGACCCCGTGGGCGTGCACACCGGCGACTCGATCACCGTCGCCCCGGCGCTCACCCTCACCGACCGCGAGTACCAGCGGCTGCGCGACATCTCCATCGCCGTGATCCGCGAGGTGGGCGTCGACACCGGCGGCTGCAACATCCAGTTCGCGGTCAACCCCGTCGACGGCCGGATCATCGTCATCGAGATGAACCCGCGCGTCTCGCGCTCCTCGGCTCTCGCGTCCAAGGCCACCGGCTTCCCGATCGCCAAGATCGCGGCGAAGATGGCCATCGGCTACACCCTCGACGAGGTCCCGAACGACATCACCTCCGGGGGGCTCCGCCTCCCGGACGCGCTGACCTCGAATCAGGGTCGCTCCGCTCGCGCTCCGTGGTACTCCTCCGCGTTCGAGCCGACGCTCGACTACGTCGTGGTCAAGGTGCCGCGGTTCGCGTTCGAGAAGTTCCCCGCCGCCGACGACACCCTCACGACCACGATGAAGTCGGTCGGCGAGGCGATGTCGATCGGGCGCAGCTTCACTGAGGCGCTGCAGAAGGCGCTGCGCTCGCTGGAGAAGGCGGGGAGCAGCTTCCACTGGGACGGCGAGCGGCCGACCACCGACGCGGCCCGCGCCATCCTCGACGTCGCCAGGCGACCCACCGACGGCCGCATCGTGCTCGTCCAACAGGCGCTGCGCGGCGGCCTGTCGGTCGAGGAGGTGCACGAGGCCACCGGTATCGACCCGTGGTTCCTCGACCAGATGGCCCTTCTCGAGGACGTCGCGGATGCCGTCGTCGAGGCCCCGGTGCTGACCCCCGACCTGCTCCGGCTCGCCAAGCGGCACGGCTTCAGCGACGCGCAGCTCGCGTCACTGCGGCGGATGCCGGAGGCCGTGGTCCGCGGGGTGCGGCACGCCCTGGGCGTGCGCCCGGTCTACAAGACGGTCGACACCTGCGCGGCCGAGTTCGCGGCCCTGACGCCCTACCACTACAGCACCTACGACGAGGAGAACGAGGTCGCACCGCGCGAGCGGCCGGCGGTGCTCATCCTCGGCTCCGGCCCCAACCGCATCGGCCAGGGTGTCGAGTTCGACTACTCCTGCGTGCACGCCAGCTTCGCCCTGCGCCACGCCGGCTACGACACGGTGATGGTCAACTGCAACCCCGAGACGGTCTCGACCGACTACGACACGAGCAGCCGGCTCTACTTCGAGCCGCTGACGCTGGAGGACGTGCTCGAGGTGGTGCACGCCGAGAGCCTCGCCGGCCCGATCGCCGGGGTGATCGTGCAGCTCGGTGGGCAGACCCCGCTGGGCCTGGCCAAGGCGCTCAAGGCCGAAGGGGTGCCGATCGTCGGTACCTCGCCGGAGGCGATCGACCTCGCCGAGGACCGCGGCGCGTTCGGACGGGTGCTGCACGAGGCCAACCTGCCGGCCCCCAAGCACGGCACCGCCTACAGCGCGCCCGAAGCGGTCGAGATCGCCCACGAGATCGGCTACCCGGTGCTCGTGCGGCCCTCCTACGTGCTCGGTGGCCGGGGCATGGAGATCGTCTACGACGACGAGACGCTGTCGGGCTACGTCGAGCGGGCGACCATCGCCGGCCCCGACCACCCGGTGCTCGTCGACCGCTTCCTCGACGACGCCATCGAGATCGACGTCGACGTGCTCTACGACGGCACCGACATGTACCTCGGCGGCATCATGGAGCACATCGAGGAGGCCGGCATCCACTCCGGCGACTCCTCGTGCACCCTGCCGCCGGTCACGCTCGGGGCGGCCGAGCTCGACCGGGTCCGCGAGTCCACGCTCAAGCTCGCCGAGGGCATCGGGGTGCGCGGCCTGATGAACGTGCAGTTCGCCCTGGCCCAGGACATCCTCTACGTGCTCGAGGCCAACCCGCGCGCCTCACGCACCGTGCCGTTCGTCGCGAAGGCGACCGGGGTGCCGCTGGCCAACGCCGCCGCTCGGATCATGCTCGGCGCGACCATCGCCGAGCTGCGTGCCGAGGGTGTGCTGCCAGCCCACACCGACGGCGGCCGGATGCCGGTGCACGCACCGATGTCGGTCAAGGAGGCGGTGCTGCCGTTCAAGCGGTTCCGCACCAAGGAGGGGCTCGTCGTCGACAGCCTGCTCGGGCCCGAGATGCGCTCCACGGGTGAGGTCATGGGCATCGACACCGACTTCGGGCGGGCGTTCGCCAAGGCGCAGCTCGGTGCGATCAGCGGGCTGCCCACCAAGGGAACGGTATTCGTGTCGGTGGCCAACCGCGACAAGCGCGCGATCATCTTCCCGGTCAAGCGCCTGGTCGACCTCGGGTTCCGCATCGTCTCGACCTCGGGCACTGCAGACGTGTTGCGGCGCAACTCGATCGAGGCCGAGGTCGTGCTCAAGCACGCCGAGCGCGGGCCCGAGGGGCGGTCCATCGTCGACTGGATCAACGCGGGAGAGATCGACATGGTGGTCAACAGCCCCAGCGGTCCGAGCGCCTCGGCCCGGGCCGACGGCTACGCCATCAGGGCAGCGACCACGGCGATGGACAAGCCGATCATCACCACGGTGCAGCAGCTCGCCGCGGCGGTGCAGGCGATCGAGGCGGTCATCACCGGCGACCTCGACGTCACCTCGCTGCAGGACCACGCGGCTGCCCTCGACCTGTACGGCGTGGAGGCCCCGGCGTGAGCGGTGTCGTCCAGGTCGCCGGCGAGCTCATCGCGACCCGTCGCGTCGGCGCCTACCACCACCTGACCCTGGTCGCGCCCGGCATCGCCGAGCTGGCCCACCCCGGCCAGTTCGTCGCGCTCGCGGTCGGTGGCCCCACGTCGGCGAACCTGCTGCGCCGCTGCTTCTCGATCCACAGGGTCAAGCCGTCGGGTACCCACGGCGGAACCGTCGACGTGGTCGTCGCGGCGCACGGCCCGGGCACGGTCTGGCTCACGGGCCGGCGTGCGCACGACCCGGTCGACGTCGTCGGCCCGCTCGGCCGGCCGTTCCCGCTGCCAGCCGCGCCGGTGCCGTGCGTGCTCGTCGGGGGCGGCTACGGGTCGGCGCCGCTGTTCTGGCTCGCTGAGGCGCTGCGCGAGCGCGGCTGCCACGTCGAGATGGTGCTCGGCGCGGCATCCGAGGACCGGCTGTTCGGGGTCGTCGAGGCGCGGCGCACCGCCGACGGGGTGACCGTGACGACCGATGACGGCTCCTCCGGGCGTCGCGGCTGGGTCTCCGACGTGCTCGGCGAGGTCATCGACCGCGCCGGTGCCGGCGTGGTCTACGGCTGCGGTCCGATGGCGATGCTGCGCTCGGTCACCGACATCGCCACGGCGCACGGTGCGGTGGCGCAGGTCGCCGTCGAGGAGTCGATGGCCTGCGGCGTCGGGGTGTGCATGACCTGCGTTCTGCCGGTCACCGGCAACGACGGTGTCACCCGCATGGTGCGCTCGTGCGTCGAGGGCCCGGTGTTCCGGGGCGACCGGGTGCGCTGGGACGCGTTCGGCGGCGGCATCTGCCGGGTGCCCGACGACGCCCTGGGCGCTCCACGAGAGGGTGGCCACTGATGGTGGACATGACCACCGCGCTGGGGTCGATGGTGCTTCCGAACCCGGTGATGACGGCATCCGGGTGCGCGGCGAACGGGCAGGAGCTCGACCGCTTCTTCCCGGTGTCCGACCTCGGGGCGTTCGTCACCAAGACGGTCATGGCCCAGCCGCGCTCGGGGCGGGGCACGCCGCGGATGGCGGAGACGGCATCCGGCATGCTCAACTCGATCGGCCTGCAGGGCCCCGGCATCGACGTGTTCGTCGAGAAGGACCTCGCCTGGCTGAAGTCGACGGGGGCGCGGGCGCTGGTGTCGATCGCCGGCACCACCGCCGAGGAGTTCGGCGACGTCGCGGAGCGGCTGGCCGCCAGCCCTGCCTACGACGCGGTCGTGGGCGTCGAGGTCAACATCTCGTGCCCCAATGTCGCGAACCGCGGGCTGGTGTTCGCGTGCGACGCGCTGTCGTCGGAGCGGGTGGTGCGGCTCGTGCGAGAGCGGCTGCCCTCCGGCACACCGATCTTCGCGAAGCTCACCCCCGACGTCACCGACATCGTCTTGATCGCGGGGGCCGCGATCAAGGCCGGCGCCGACGGCCTGACGATGATCAACACGCTGCTCGGCATGGTCATCGACACCGACCTGCTGCGCCCGCAGCTCGCCGGGGTCACCGGAGGGCTGTCCGGCCCGGCCGTGCGGCCGGTGGCTGTGCGGGCCCTGTGGCAGGTCACCGCCGCCATGCGCGAGGGCCGGCTGCCGACCCGTCCGCTGATCGGGGTCGGGGGAGTGCGCACCGGCCGCGACGCGCTCGAGCTGGTTGCCGCCGGTGCCTCGGCCGTGCAGGTCGGCACCGCAACCTTCAACGACCCCAGCGCGCCGCGCCGCGTCGTCGACGAGCTCGAGGCCGAGGTCGCCCGGCACGGCTTGGTCCGCTTCGCCGACGCCGTCGGCATCGCCCACGAGAGGATGGCCCGCCCATGAGCGACCCGCCCGCCGACCCGCCCGCCGACCCGCCCACCGCCACGCCCACCGCCACGCCCACCTACGGCGACCTGCTGCGCACCGCGATGGACGCCCTCGGACCGTTCTGCCCCGGCATCGACCCGCACGCGGCCCTGCTCGCGCAGTGGGGCCTGCCCGACACGGTCGGCGGGCTCGAGACGTTCGCGATGACCTGCGTCGAGGCCTTCGGGGGAGCCGTGGCCGCGGTCAAGCCGCAGTCGGCGTTCTTCGAGCGGTTCGGGTCGGCCGGCGTCGCAGTGCTCGAGCGCACCCTCGCCGGGCTGCGCGATGCCGGCACGCTGTCGCTGCTCGACGTCAAGCGCGGTGACATCGGCACCACGATGGCCGGCTACGCCCAGGCCTACCTGTCCGACGGCTCACCCCTTCGTGCCGACGCCATCACGGTGAGCCCCTACCTCGGCTACGAGTCGCTGCGCCCAGCGCTGGACCTCGCCGCGTCGACCGGTCGCGGGGTGTTCGTGCTGACGCTCACCTCGAACCCGGAGGGCCCGTCGGTGCAGCACGCGGCGCTCGACGGCGCCACCGTCGCGGCCTGCGTCGTGGCGGGGGTGGCGCGGGACAACGCGGCCGCGGCGGCATCCGGCCGGCTCGGCAGCGTCGGGATGGTGGTGGGCGCCACGGTGGGCAGCGCCGTGGCCGACCTCGGCCTCGACCTCGCGGGCGCGGCCGGCCCGCTGCTGGCGCCCGGGCTCGGCGCCCAGGGTGGCACTCCCGCAGCCCTGTGCGAGACGTTCGGTGCCGCGCTGCCGCAGGTGCTCGGCACCAGCAGCCGCGAGGTGCTGGTGGCCGGGCCCGACGTCACCGCACTGCGCGGCGCCGCCCGCCGCGCCGCCGACGACCTGGCCGCCGCCCTGGCCGGGTGAGCCGGCGCGGCGTGGGCCCGTTTCCGGGGCCCGCCCGGGCTGCGTTCGGCCCTCGTGACGAAAGGCCGCTGGTGTGATGTCGCGCCGGGGTCGGCGCGCTAGAGTCGGTACGCCCGGGTGTGGAGAAGCCAGCGCCCGCATTTCGAAGGACTCGATCCCGTGGCACTTCCGCCGCTCACCCCCGAACAGCGAGCCGCTGCCCTCGAGAAGGCCGCGGCCTCCCGGCGCGAGCGTGCAGAGGTCAAGCACCGGCTCAAGCACTCGGGCATCACCCTCGGTGCGGTCATCGCCGAGGGCAAGGCCAACGACGTCATCGGCAAGATGCGCGTCTCCGCCCTCCTGGAGTCCATGCCGGGAGTCGGTCGGGTGCGCGCCCGCCAGATCATGGAGGAGGTCGGCATCTCCGAGAGCCGACGCGTGCGCGGCCTGGGCCAGAACCAGGTGGCCGGGCTGCTCGATCGTTTCGGGCGGTCGTGACGGGGTCCTCCCGCCTCACCGTCCTCGCCGGTCCCACCGCCGTCGGCAAGGGGACCGTCGCAGCCTACGTCCGCCAGCACCACCGTGAGGTCTGGCTCTCCGTGTCGGCGACGACGCGCCGACCCCGCCCGGGCGAGGTCGACGGCGTCCACTACCACTTCGTCTCCGACGACGAGTTCGAGCGGATGGCCGCCGCCGGCGAGCTGCTGGAATGGGCCGTCGTGCACGGCCGGGCCAGGTACGGCACCCCCCGCGGCCCGGTGGAGCGGGCTCTCGCGGCCGGCCGGCCGGCGCTGCTCGAGATCGACCTGCAGGGCGCCCGGCAGGTGCGCGAGACCATGCCGGAGGCGCAGTTCGTCTTCCTGGCACCCCCGACCTGGGATGAGCTGGTGCGCCGGCTCGTCGGTCGCGGCACCGAGGACGAGGAGGAGCGCGAGGCCCGGCTGAGCACCGCGCGGGTCGAGCTGGCGGCCGCGCAGGAGTTCGACGTGACCGTGCTCAACGACGATGTCCGGCGGGCCGCCGAGGAACTCGTATCATTGATGAGATCACCCGTACCCGAAGCGAAGCGAGACTGACGCGTGTCCGGAACCAAGGCCGACCCCATCGGCATCACCAACCCGCCGATCGACGAGCTGCTGGAGCGCGCTGACTCCAAGTACGCGCTCGTGCTGTACTCGGCGAAGCGGGCCCGGCAGATCAACGCCTACTACGCCCAGCTGCAGGAGGGCCTGCTCGAGTACGTCGGCCCGCTGGTCGACTCCGAGGTGCACGAGAAGCCGATGTCCATCGCGCTGCGCGAGATCAACGAGGGGCTGCTGACCTCCACTCCCACCCAGGGGTGACCCCGTGAAGGTCGTCCTCGGCGTAGCCGGTGGAATCGCCGCGTACAAGGCCTGCTCGCTGTTGCGGCTGTTCACCGAGGCCGGCCACGACGTGACGGTCGTGCCGACGGCATCCGCCCTGCACTTCGTGGGGGAGGCCACCTGGTCGGCACTGTCCGGCAAGCCGGTGCACACCGACGTCTGGAGCGACATCACGACGGTGCCCCACGTGCGGATCGGCCAGGAGGCCGACCTCGTGGTCGTCGCCCCCGCGACCGCCGACCTGCTCGCGCGGGCCGCGGCCGGCCAGGCCGGCGACCTGCTCACCACCGTGCTGCTCACGGCGCGCTGCCCCGTGGTCATGGCCCCGGCCATGCACACGGAGATGTGGCAGCACCCGGCCACCCAGGCCAACGTCGCCACGCTGAGCGAGCGCGGCGTGCACATGGTGCCGCCGGCATCGGGGCGGCTCACCGGCCGAGACACCGGGCCGGGGCGGCTGCCCGAGCCCGAGGAGCTGTATGCCGTGTGCGAGCGAGAGCTCGCCCGGGCGGCGGCGGGGAGCCACGTTCCGGCCCCCACGCCCACCCGTCGCGACCTCGCCGGACGACGGGTCGTGGTCAGTGCCGGGGGCACCCGTGAGCCGCTCGACCCGGTGCGCTTCCTGGGCAACCGCAGCTCGGGGAAGCAGGGCTACGCCCTGGCCCGTGCCGCCGCCGAGCGCGGCGCCGAGGTCACCCTCGTCTCCTGCTCGTCGCTCCCTGCACCCGACGGCGTCACGGTGGTGCCCGTCGAGACCGCGCTCCAGCTGCAGGCCGCGGTGACGGATGCCGCCCGCGCCGCCGACGTCGTCGTCATGGCCGCCGCGGTGGCCGACTTCCGGCCCGCTGCCTACGCGGACACCAAGATCAAGAAGACCCACGTGGCCGGTGCCGACGCCTCGGCCGACGCCTCGGCGCCCACCGTGGCGCTCGTGCGCAACCCCGACGTGCTGGCCGGGCTGGTCGCCGCCCGGGGGAGCGACCCCTCCCCGGTCATCGTCGGGTTCGCGGCGGAGACCGGTGACGACGAGGGCTCGGTGCTCGACCACGCCCGGGCCAAGCTGGCCCGCAAGGGCTGCGACCTGCTGGTCGTCAACGAGGTCGGGGTCGACACGACCTTCGGCCACGACGACACCACCGTGCACGTCATGCGCCGCGGGTCCGACGACGCGACGCAGGTCGGCCCGGCCTCCAAGCTCCAGGTCGCGCACGTCGTCTGGGACGCCGTCCTGACGGTGCTCTGACCCGGTGCTCTGACCCGGTGCTCTGACCCGGTCCGCTGCGACCGACCGCGATCGTGGGTGAAGATCGTCGTCCAGGCGCGGACCTTCACCCGCGTTCGGTAGCAGGTCCTGAGGCGGCGCCGGCCTAGCGCTGGAAGACGGCGATGGTCCGGGCCGGCACGGTGAACTGGCCTGTGCTGCGGTCGTACGCGGCGGTCCGGACGACGGAGTCACGTCCGGTGGCCTGCACGGGGTGGAGGGTGTAGCCGGCGCGTGCGGTGCCCGGGACCTGCTGGGTCGTGGTTCGGCCGGAGGCGTTGAAGACCACCACGAGGCCCCTGCGCCTCGGGTCGATGTTCGGCCCGACCGTGTCGTCGATGCGCATCACGATGACACCGGGGGTCTGGGTGGGTCCACCATTCGGGAAGCTCAGCTTCTGCTCCACCAGCCGCGCGCTCCCCAGGCGGAACAGCGGGCTGCTGCGCCGGATCTCGAGCAGCTCCTCCGCCATCTTCTCGGCCTTGCGGATCTGCTGGGTGCCGGGGTCGAGGTCGGGGTCGGCGAGCAGGGGGCGCATGTAGTCCCACTTGCTCTCGTTGTCGGGTCGCGGCGGCAGCCCACGGCCGAAACCGTTGGTGCGGTGGCTGTAGTCGAGCACGTTGAACCAGTCGCCGCTGTCGTAGCTGTTGCGGTCCAGGGACTTGCTGCGCAGGATCTCACTGCCGGCGTGCCAGAAGGACACTCCCTGGCTGAGGGCCGTCGTCCCCAGCGACAGGGTCTGCATGCGGATGCGGTCGGCCATCGGCGTCGACTGGGGCAGCTTGTAGGCCAGGGCGTCGTACAGCGTCTCGTTGTCGTGTGCGTCGACGTAGGTGATCGCCTCCTGCGGGTCGGACGTGTACCCGGCCGGCTGGCCGTTGTAGTCGACCTGCGAGCCCTTGACCCGGGACCCGGTGCGGTCCACGAACGGGTAGTCCTCCAGGTTTCCCGTCAGGCCGACCTTGATCTGGTCCTGCACCAGCAACAGGCGGGCCTTCTGCTGGTCGGGAGTGCCGTTGACGGGGTCCCCGTTGGGGTCGGTGAACAGTCCGCTCCCGAAGCCTTGGATCCTGGGGTTGTCGTCGAAGGGGCCCCCGCCGCGAACGGCGTCACGGAGGCGATCGTTGAAGGTGCCGATCCCGGTGCCGGCCATGTTGAGCTGGCTGGCCTGCTCGAAGCGTGCGTCGTTGGCCACCTCGCCGAAGTTCCACCCCTCGCCGTAGAGGTAGATGCCCCTGCCGTCGACCCCGTCGTGCCTCAGGCTCAGCCGGTTCAGTCTCTTCCGCAGCTCGACCATGGCCGCCTTGGGCTGGTGGCCCATGAGGTCGAACCGGAACCCGTCGACCTTGTACGCCTTGGCCCAGGTGAGCACCGAGTCGCTCATCAGCTTGCCCATCATCGCGTGCTCGGTCGCGGTGTTCGCGCAGCACGTCGAGGTCTCGACGGACCCGATCTGCGGGTCGCGCCGGTGGTAGTACCCCGGGACGATGCGGTCCAGGTTGTTTCGGCCGGTCTGGCCGGCGTCGCTGGTGTGGTTGTAGACCACGTCGATCACCACTCGCAGGCCGATCCTGTTCAGGGCCGCCACCATCGTGCGGAACTCCAGCGTTCGCGCTCCACCCTCCGGATCGGTGGCGTAGGACCCTTCAGGGGTGCTGTAGTGCAGCGGGTCGTAGCCCCAGTTGAAGCCGTCCTGGCCGGCGACGGCCAGCACACACTCCTGCTGCTGTTCGCCGGCCGGCGGGAGCGAGTCCAGGTCGCAGCCCGGGGTCTCCTGCTGGTCCCGGCGCTCGTTGATCGTGGCGATGTCGTTGACCGGCAGCAGGTGCACCGTGGTCAGGCCCGCTGCGGCGAGCGCGCGAAGGTGCTTCATGCCGTTGCTCGAGCTGACGGTGAAGGCGTCGTACGTGCCACGCAACGGGGCAGGGACGGTGGCGTCGTCGATGGAGAAGTCGCGCGGGTGGAGCTCGGAGATCGACTGGGCCTCCGGGCTGGACAGTCGCGGTTTCCGCAGCGCGTGCCACCCGGCCGGCTCGAGCGTCCGGCTGTCGAGGTCGACGAGCAGGCTGCGCTCGGAGTTCGTCGACAGGCCGACGCTGTACGGGTCCGTGACCCAGTTGTGCTCCACCTGGTCGGTCTCGGGGACGTAGACCTCGACCTCGTAGAGGTAGTACCTGTTCTGCCAGGAGCGGTTCCCGTTGACGGTCCACACTCCGGTGGAAGCCCGGCGGAGTGGGACGCTGCGCAGGGCGGGGGCGTCTCCGCTGCCCGCCGCGAAGACGTGCACCGTGACGCTTCGCGCCGTGGGAGCCCACAGCGCCAACGTCGGGACTCCTCGCCGCCAGGTCGGACCGAGGTGGCGCCGCTGCGCATCCGCGTACACCGTGTCGATCACCCCCGGGGTCTGCACCCCCGTGACATCGACCAGCGCGTCGGCTCCGTCGAACGAGGCGACGAGCAGCTGCCCCTTGAGCAGCTCGGCCACCGTGCTGGTCGGCAGCCTGGGCGCACGGAGGGCGTCGAAGGCCGCCAGATGGGGGAACCGCTTGCGCAACGCCGCCGGCAGCCCGTCCGGGTCGTAGTCCAGTGGCAGCGGGGTGCCTCCCAGTACCTGCCCGTCGTCGACGGTCATTCCCCCGTCCGGCGCCGTGTAGAGCCGGTGGGTCTGCTCCTCGGGGTGGTCGCCGAGATCCGAGGCGAGCAGTCCCTTCGCGAGCCAGTGCGCACCGGACTCGGCGCCGAGGGCCGCAGGGGCGTCATCGCTGATCACCTGCGTGCTGTGGTCGTAGGTGAAGGTCACCGACCCGCCGGGAGCACGCAAGGGGATGTCGGCCCCGCCGGCCGCTCCGTTCGCGCCGTAGTTCTCGTCCCAGCTGTTGTTCAGTGCGACCTTGTACGCGTAGGCCCCGGCGGGGACGTCGAACGTGGCCTGCCAGAGGTCGGGTGATCCCGCAACCGGCGTGAGCCGGGTCTGCGGGCATTCCGGCTGCCAGTCGCCGGGGCACCCCAGCTCCTGCTGCAACGAACCCACCAGGGCGACCACGGACGGTGTCGGAGTGTGGTCGGCGAGCGCGGCCACCGGTTGCGCCAGCAGTGCCGCACCCAGCACCGCGGCAAGCGCCGTCAGGCGCACCCCATGGCTTCCCGGCATCCTCAACTGCCCCCGAGCCCGACCTGAACGTCGCATCTGCCCCACCCCTCGCAGCACCCGTGCTGATCCCTCAGGCAGACTTTGGTGGAGGGTCGACCTCGTGTCAAACGCTCGCGGGCTCGACTGCCGCGACTCCCGTCAGCGCCTCGCGCGTCGACCCGTCGGATACGCGGCCCCACACCGCAGACCCGGCCGAGAGCCACGGGCGGAGTCGGAGGTTCGGGACGCTCGCGGGTACATTGGCACGCGCACACCGCGGCTGTCGGCCGCGGCAGGCCACCCAACGAAGGAGTACGCGTGTCCGCACGCCTGTTCACGTCGGAGTCCGTGACCGAGGGCCACCCCGACAAGATCTGCGACCAGATCTCGGACGCGATCCTCGACGCGTTGCTCGCCCAGGACCCCCGCAGCCGGGTCGCCGTCGAGACGATGGTGACCACCGGCCTGGTCCACGTCGCCGGTGAGGTCACGACCGAGGCGTACGTGGAGATCCCGAAGATCGTGCGTGACACCGTGCTCACCATCGGCTACGACAGCTCGACCAAGGGCTTCGACGGTGCCTCGTGCGGCGTCAGCGCGTCGATCGGGCAGCAGAGCCCGGACATCGCCCAGGGCGTCGACACCGCCTTCGAGAGCCGCACCGGCGCCGTCGACCCGTTCGACAAGCAGGGCGCGGGCGACCAGGGCCTGATGTTCGGCTACGCGTGCGACGACACCGCCGAGCTGATGCCGCTGCCGATCTTCCTCGCGCACCGCCTGGCCGAGCGGCTCACCGCGGTCCGCAAGAGCGGCGAGCTGCCCTACCTGCGGCCCGACGGCAAGACCCAGGTCACCATCGCCTACGACGGAGACCGGGCCGTCTCGCTCGACGCCGTGGTGGTCTCCAGCCAGCACGCCGAGGACGTCTCGCTCGAGGGCCTGCTCGAGCCCGACGTGCACCAGCACGTGATCAACCCCGTGCTCGCCGAGCTGCACGACGCCGGCACCCAGCTGCGCACCGAGGGGTTCCGCGCCTACATCAACCCCACCGGCAAGTTCGTCATCGGTGGCCCGATGGGGGATGCCGGCCTCACCGGTCGCAAGATCATCGTCGACACCTACGGCGGCATGGCCCGCCACGGCGGTGGCGCCTTCTCCGGCAAGGACCCCAGCAAGGTCGACCGGTCGGGCGCCTACGCCACGCGCTGGGTCGCGAAGAACGTCGTCGCCGCGGGCCTGGCCCGCCGCTGCGAGGTGCAGGTGGCCTATGCCATCGGCAAGGCGCAGCCGGTCGGCCTGTACGTCGAGACCTTTGGCACCGAGACCGTCCCCGCAGAGAAGATCCAGGCAGCGATCCAGGCGACCTTCGACCTGCGTCCCGCCGCGATCCTGGAGGATCTCGACCTGCTCCGACCGATCTACAAGGCGACCGCGGCCTACGGTCACTTCGGCCGCACCCGCGCCGACGGCGTCGACCACGGTTTCACCTGGGAGCGCACCGACCGCGTCGAGGCGCTGCAGCGGGCGGTCCGGGGCTGACCTCCCCGTCGTCCACAGCGCGAGCCCACCGACCCCGCCCGGGTCGGTGGGCTCCGCTAGTTTCGGGCCCATGACGACGGCCGGCGACGCGGATGGCGGGGATCAGCTCGCGCTGCTCTCGCCGCGTGCGGCCCTGCGCCGACCGCGTCCGCGCCGGCTGGCCGGTGACGACCCCACCGCCGAGAACCTGCCGGTGGCGCTCGTGCAGGTCGACACCGGGCTGGCCCACCTCGACCGGCCCTTCGAGTACACCGTGCCGGCGTCGATGACCGACACCGCGGCCCCCGGCGTTCGGGTCAAGGTTCGCTTCGCGGGTCAGGATCTCGACGGCTTCGTGCTCGAGCGCCGCGCCGATGCCGAGCACGCGGGCCGGCTCAGCCCACTGCGTCGGGTGGTCTCGTCCGAGGCGGTGCTGACCCGGCAGGTGTTCACCACCGCCCGGGCGGTGGCCGACCGGTACGCCGGCTCGCTCGGCGACGTGCTGCGCCTCGCGGTCCCGCCGCGCCACGCCACGGCCGAGAAGGCGCTGGCGGTCCAGGCCCCCGAACCCCCCGCGCTGCCCCGGCGCTCGGCACGGGCGTGGTCGCCGTATGCCGCCGGGTCGGCGTTCCTCTCGCACCTCACCTCCGGTGGGGCCCCCACGGCGTCGGTGCTCGCCACACCGTCGGTGGTGTCCGCCGGCGACTGGCCCGCGCTGCTCGCCGAGGCGGCCCGGGCCGCCGTCGACGGCGGTCGTGGGGCCGTGCTCGTCGTGCCCGACCACCGTGACGTCGTGCGGGTCGACGCGGCGCTGCTCGAGGTGCTGGGGCCGGGTCGGCACACCCGGCTGACGGCCGACCAGGGGCCGCAGGCGAGGTACACCGCCTACCTCAAGGCGCTGCGCGGGCATGCCCAGGTGGTGGTCGGCACCCGGGCGGCCGCGTTCGCGCCCGTGCACGACCTCGGGCTCGTGGCGTGGTGGGACGACGGCGACGACCTGCTCGACGAGCCGCGGGCGCCCTACCCGCACGTGCGCGAGGTGCTGCTCGCGCGGGCCGGGGTGGAGGGTGCGGCGGTGCTGGCCGCCGGCTTCACCCGCTCGGTGGCGGTCGCCGACCTCGTCACCCGCGGGGCGCTCACGGCGCTCGAGGCCCCGAGGACCCTGCTGCGCCGGGCGGTGCCGTCGGTGCGGGTCGCGGGTGAGGGGCACGACGCCGACCGCGACCCCGCGGTCGCCGCCGCCCACCTGCCGACCCTCGCGTGGCGCACCGCCAAGGAGGCCCTCGAGCACGGCCCGGTGCTCGTGCAGGTACCGCGCCGGGGCTACCTTCCCTCGCTGTCCTGCCAGGAGTGCCGGCGTCCGGCGCGCTGCACCGTCTGCGCCGGCCCCCTCGGCCTGCCGGGCCCGCAGAGTCCGCCGGCCTGCCGGTGGTGTGGGCGCGTCGAGACCGGTTTCGAGTGCCCGGCCTGCGGCAGCCACCGGCTGCGCTCGTCGGTGGTCGGCGCGCGGCGCACCGCCGAGGAGCTCGGCCGCGCCTTCCCCGGCGTGCCCGTCGAGCGGTCGGGGGCCGGCACGGTGCTCGGCACCGTGGTCTCCGGGCCGAGGCTGGTCGTCTCGACCCCGGGGGCCGAACCGGTGGCTCCGCAGGGTTACGCCGCGGCCCTGCTTCTCGACGCGTGGGCCCTGATCGAGCGCCCGAGCCTGATGGCGGGGGAGGAGGCGCTGCGCCGCTGGCTGGCGGCCGCGGCGCTGGTGCGGCCGGCATCCGAGGGGGGCCGGGTCGTGCTGGCGGGCGCACCCACCGAGGTCTCGGTGCCCGCCGTCGAGGCGCTCGTGCGCTGGGACCCCGCCTGGTTCGCCGCGCGCGAGCTCGAGGAGCGGCGCGAGCTGTCGTTGCCCCCGGCGGCCCGGCTGGCGGTGCTCACCGGCCCTCGAACGGCGCTCGAGGCGGCCACCGCCGAGCTCGACCTGCCGGCCACGGCATCCGTGCTCGGGCCGCTGCCGCACGGGGCCCCCGACCGCTGGCGCACCCTGGTCACGGTGCCCCGGCACGACGGGGCCGCGATGACCGGCGAGCTCGCGGCGATGCGCGCCCGGGCGTCGGCCCGCAAGGACCCCGACCCCGTGTCGGTGCGGGTCGACCCCCCCGACCCCACGACGTGACCGTCCCCGGCCCACCGCGCCTAGACTTCCGGGCGTGAGCGTCACCCCGATCCGCCTCTTCGGCGACCCCGTCCTGCGCACGCCCGCGCAGCCGGTGGTCGACTTCGACGCCGAGCTGCGCCGTCTGGTCGGCGACCTCACCGACACCATGAGCGATGCCGGTGCCGCCGGCCTCGCTGCCCCGCAGCTGGGGGTCGGCCTTCGGGTGTTCACCTACGCCGTCGACGGCGTGGTCGGGCACTTGGTCAACCCCGGCCTGCGCCTCGGCGACGACGAGGAGGTGGCCCCCGAGGGGTGCCTGTCCCTTCCGGGCCTGCGGTTCGACACCCCCCGCGCCGTGCAGGTCGTCGCCCGAGGGTGGAATGCGTTCGGCGAGCCGGTCACGGTCGAGGGCACCCACCTGCTGGCGCGTGCCGTGCAGCACGAGACCGACCACCTCGACGGCATCCTCTTCGTCGACCGGCTCGACCCCGAACAGCGCCGCGAGGCGATGCGGCTGGTCCGCGAGGCCGACTGGGGTGCCGCCCCGCCCGTTGTCAGGGCCAGCCCCCACGCCGACGCGTTCGGCAGGCGCTGAGTGCGACTCGTCCTCGCCGGCACCCCCGACACCGCGGTGCCCTCGCTGCAGGCGCTGCTGGCCTCTCGCCACGAGGTGGTCGCCGTCGTCACCCGCCCGGACGCCCGCGCCGGCCGGGGACGCACGCTGGCCCCGTCCCCGGTGAAGCAGGTGGCGCTCGAGCGCGGCATCGAGGTGCTGGCACCGCCGACCCCGCGCGACCACGGCTTCCTGGCCCGGCTGCGCGAGCTCGCGCCCGACTGCTGCCCGGTGGTGGCCTACGGAGCCCTGGTGCCCCGGGCGGCGCTCGACGTGCCGCCGCACGGCTGGGTGAACCTGCACTTCTCGTTGCTGCCCGCCTGGCGGGGTGCCGCCCCCGTGCAGCGTGCCCTGATGGCCGGCGACGACGTCACGGGCGCGACGACGTTCGTGCTCGAGGAGGGCCTCGACACGGGGCCGGTGCTCGGCACCCTCACCGAGACCGTGCGCCCCGACGACACCGCGGGCACGCTGCTCGGGCGGCTCGCCTCGGCCGGTGCCGGGCTGCTGGTCGCGACGATCGACGGGCTCGCCGACGGCTCGCTGCACGCCGTGCCCCAGCCGGCCGACGGTGTCAGCCTCGCGCCCAAGCTGAGCACGCAGGAGGCGCAGGTGCGGTGGCGGCTGCCCGCCCACGTCGTCGACCGGCACGTGCGCGGCTGCGCCCCGGCCCCGGGCGCCTGGACCACCTTCCGCGACGAGCGGGTGAAGGTGGGGCCGGTGCGGCTCGCGCGGCGGGGCGACCCCACACGGGGTGCGCGACCGACGGGGCCCACCGACGTCAGGGCTGCCCCCGACGCCGTGGTGCTCGAGCCGGGCGAGCTGCAGGTCGGCAGGCACACGGTGATCGTCGGCACGGGGTCCGCCCCGGTCGAGCTCGGCGAGGTGCGGCCGCACGGCAAGAAGCCGATGGCCGCGGCCGACTGGGCCCGCGGCGTCCGCATCGCACCCGGGGAGCGCTTCGATGGTTGAGCACGGCGACCGCACACCAGACCGCACACCCGACCGCACACCCGATCGCCGGGGCCCCCGCGCCCCGGCCCGCACACCCCGGCAACGCAGCGTCACCGCTCCGTCCGAGCGCACGAGGCGCGCGGAGCCCTCCCGGTTCGCGGCCTACACCCTGCTGCGCGCCGTCGACGAGGGTGCCTACGCCAACCTCGAGATGCCGTCCATCCTGCGCCGCCACCGCCTCGAGGCGCGCGACGCCGCCTTCGCGACCGAGCTGGCCTTCGGCACCATCCGCTGGCAGGGCTTCTACGACGCCGTCATCGCCGAGGCGGCCGGTCGACCGACGACACGCATCGATCCACAGGTCCTCGACGTGCTGCGCCTGGGGGCGCACCAGCTGCTCGGCATGCGGGTCGCCACGCACGCCGCCGCGGACCAGACCGTGGGCCTGGCGAAGGTGGTGGCCGGTGCCGGCGCCGGCGGCTTCGTCAACGCCGTCGTGCGCCGCATCAGTGAGCGCTCCCTCGAGGACTGGCGCGATGCGGTGGTTCCCGAGGGCGGGGGAGTCCCGGCGCTCGCGGTGCGGCACAGCCACCCCGAGTGGGTCGTCACCGCGCTGCGCGCCGCCCTGCTCGGCCACGGCAGGGCCACGGCGCAGACCGTCGACGCCGAGCTGGCGGCATTGCTGACCGCCGACAACGACCCGCCGCGGGTGCAGGTCGTCGCGCGGCCCGGGCTCGTGACGGTCGACCAGCTGTGTGCCTACGACGACGTCGAGCCGAGCTCCACCTCGCCCTGGGGCGTGGTCCTCGGTTCCGGCGACCCGGGGCTCATCCCCGAGATCCGCGACGGCCGAGCCGCGGTGCAGGACGAGGGCTCCCAGCTCGTCGCGCTGGCACTCGCCGCGGCGGAGGTCGCCGACCACGTGCCGCCGCGCTGGCTCGACCTCTGCGCCGGACCAGGTGGCAAGGCCGGGGTGCTCGGCGCCCTGGCGGTCGCGATCGGCGCCGACCTCACCGCCGTCGAGGTCAGCCCGCACCGGGCCGACCTGGTGCGCAACACCCTGCGCGCGCTCATCCGCCACGCCAAGCGTCTCGGGCGTCAGGTCGAGGTGCGCACCGCTGACGGCCGGGTGGTCGGCGAGGACGAGCCGGGGGCCTACGGTCGGGTGCTGGTCGACGCGCCGTGCACCGGGCTGGGTGCGTTGCGCCGTCGCCCCGAGGCGCGCTGGCGCCGCCAGCCGTCCGACGTGGCCGAGCTGGCGCCGCTGCAACGTGCCCTGCTCGCCTCGGCGCTGGATGCCGTCGCGCCGGGCGGCGTCGTCGCCTACGCCACCTGCAGCCCGCACGTCGCCGAGACCCGGTTCGTCGTGAGCGACGTGCTGAAACGACGTCACGACATCGACGTGGTCGACGCCCGGCCGCTGTTCACCGACGCCGTCGGGCGTCCCCTCGAGGGGTTGGGGGAAGGGCCGTACGTGCAGCTGTGGCCGCACGTGCACGGCACCGACGCGATGTTCTTCGCGCTGCTGCGCAAGCACGGCTGACCCGGTCACTAGGGTGGCGCGCGTGCAGATCTCCCCGTCGATCCTCTCGGCCGACTTCGCCAACCTCGAGCGCGAGCTGGCCGCCGTCTCGAACGCCGACTGGGCGCACGTCGACGTCATGGACAACCACTTCGTGCCCAACCTGACCCTCGGGCTGCCGGTCGTCGAGGCGCTGGTGAAGGTGTCGCCGATCCCGGTCGACTGCCACCTGATGATCGAGGACCCCGACCGCTGGGCGCCCGGTTACGCAGAGGCCGGCGCCAGGTCCGTCACCTTCCACGTCGAGGCGGTTCGCGATGCCGTGGGCACGGCCCGGGCGATCCGCGCGGCGGGGGCTCGGGCCGCCTTCGCGGTGAAGCCCGGGACGCCCTTCGCGCCGTACGCCGACCTCCTGCCCGAGGTCGACATGGTGCTCGTGATGACGGTGGAGCCGGGCTTCGGCGGCCAGTCGTTCCTGTCCGACCAGATGCCCAAGGTGCGCGAGGTGCGAGCGGCCGTGCGACGCCACGGGGGCGAGATCTGGGTGCAGGTCGACGGTGGGGTGTCGGCGTCGACGATCGAGCAGTGCGCCGAGGCCGGGGCCGACGTGTTCGTGGCCGGCTCGGCCGTCTACGGCGCCGAGTCGGCGGCGGCGGCCGTCGACGAGCTTCGCGCCTTGGCCGCGCGACCCGGGCACGGGCACGGGCAC
>Ga0105047_10004351_pt1 | contig 24690 bp, 22 predicted proteins | sample MAT04_FD_78384 | JGI IMG/M metagenome (GOLD analysis project Ga0105047, IMG submission 78384) | Freshwater microbial communities from Lake Fryxell liftoff mats and glacier meltwater in Antarctica - MAT-04 (megahit assembly) | ecosystem: Environmental > Aquatic > Freshwater > Ice > Liftoff...
ACCGCATCAACACCGGCCCACGGGCCGTGCCGGCGGATCAACTCAGCCTTGTACAGACCGTTCACTGATTCCGCCAGAGCGTTGTCGTAACTGTCGGCAAGAGTGCCGATCAACGCAACCGCGCCAGCCTCATCAAGCCGTTCGGTGCACCGGATCGACCTGAACTGACTGCCAGCGTCGGAGTGCAACCGCAACCCGGTCAGCACCGTGCCACGCCGTAGTGTGGGGGTGCCGTAGGGCCCGCCCGACAATGACGTGGGTGTTTCGACGGCCGGATGACCCCACCTCCGGCGTCCTCGTCCTCGCCGCACAACCAAATGCGGCTGCGTGCTCGTCCTTGGTGGCAGCGACCCCGTACTCGCCGCAACACTTCCTGATGGCTCACCTCATTGTCGGGCGGGCCCTTACGTCTCTCGAAGGATGAATGGCTCTGGTCGCTCGGCTCCACTCCCGGGGACGCGCCGATGCAGAAGAAGTTGGAACATGAACTCTGGCAGCTCGCCCAAGAGACGTTGCGCCTTGGCCTCGGCGTCGTCCTCGATTTTGGGCTCTGGGCGCGGACTGAACGTGACGAGATGCGATCCGTGGCTCGTGGCCTCGGGGTCGGCGTCGAATTGCACTACCTCGACGTGCCGAGCAACGAACTCTGGCGGCGGATGATGAACGGAACTCGCAGCCCCCTGGGACGGCTGCCCAATCCGCCGCGCCGACCTCGACGGGTGGCTCACCATCTTTTAAGCGCCCGATGCTGCCGAGCTGGCCTTGTTTGACCCCCCACCAGAATCCAACTGAGCCACCACCCAGAACTTCCATCGTACGGATGAGGCCCCTCACACCTCGAAGCGATTGAGGTGGTCGCCGCGACACGTCGCCACGCCTCCCGAACAAGGCTCACCCTCGGACACACCTAGGTCCTCCATGGCACCGCCCATGGCACCACCGAGAAGACCCTGTGCCCCGACGCCAACCACCGTGCCCGCGTCGGAACGCTCATCAACGCTGGCCTGCTGCACCGCCCCAAGAAGCAGATCCAGCCAATGATCGTGGACGACGACGTTCTCCACACGCTGCGCCCAACACACCTCAGCTGACGGCCGCAGCCCCATGAACGCGAAGAGGGCTCCCCTACGCGGGAGCCCTCGTTCAATTCTGTCGATCGGCTGGAATCAGCTGAGGTCGTTCGTGGGATCAGAACCCTGCAAATACTGGATTCAGACCCGTGACATCCTGCATTAGGAACAGCCGCTGGTGTTGCCGCAGCTAGGACAGGCGTGGCACGCACCGGCGCGTTGCATTTGCACGCCGCACATCATGCACATCGGGGCATCGCTGTGCCGGTGGGCCGCCGGGGCACTCGGGGTCGGTGGATTGGCGGTTGGCGCCGATCCTTGCCCGATGCGAGAAATCAGCTCCGACGCCGATTCCACCGAAGGGGGGTCTGCGGGAAGATCGTGGCCCTGCACGGTTTCGACGACCGTCTCCTCGACACCGGGGAGCGTGGGCTGCATCCTCTCCTGGGTGGTGAAGATGTTGAGCTCGGCCCGCTCCTCGGCAGAGAGATACATGATCGCCAGCCGGCGGAACAGGTAGTCCATGAGGCTGTTGGCGATGCGGATCTCCGGATCGTCGGTCATGCCGGCCGGCTCGAACCGCATACCGGTGAACGCTTCCACGTAGCTGCGCAGCGGCACGCCGTACTGCAGACCGTGGCTGATAGCGATGGCGAACGCGTCCATGATCCCGGCAAGGGTCGAGCCCTGCTTCGACACCTTCACGAAGATCTCGCCGGGGCGTCCGTCTTCGTATTGGCCGACGGTGACGAAACCCTTGCAGTCGGCCACCCGGAACTCGAACGTACGAGAGGCCCGGGTACGAGGGAGCCGTTCGCGCACCGGCACCTGCACCACCTTCTCGATGACCTTCTCCACGATGCGGATCGCCTCGGGCGTCGGAGCGGCGTCGGCGTCCTTCTTCGTGGTGGAGAGCGGCTGGGCCACCTTGCAGTTGTCGCGGTAGATGGCGACGGCTTTCAAACCGAGTTTCCAGGACTCAATGTGGAGTTGCTCGACCTCCTCGATGGTGGCTTCCTCGGGGAGGTTCACCGTCTTGGAGATGGCGCCGGAGAGGAACGGCTGGGTAGCCGCCATCATGTTGACGTGACCCATGTAGTGGATGGTGTTGTCGCCCATCGAGCAGGCGAACACCGGCACGTGTTCCGGGCGCAGGTGCGGAGCACCGAGGATCGACTTGTTCGTATCGATGTAGGCCTCGATTGCCGCGATCTCGTCGGCCGAGTAGCGGAGACGACGAAGGGCGCGAGGAATCGTCTGGTTGACGATCGACATCGTGCCGCCGCCCACCAGCTTCTTGGTCTTCACCAACCCGAGGTCCGGCTCAATGCCCGTGGTGTCACAATCCATGAGGAGGCCAATGGTGTTATGGCTGATGAACCCGTTCGCCAGGTAGGTGACGTTCGCCGGAACGGACAGATCAAAGGTGAACTCCTCCCCGCCAAGCTCCGCCGTGACGACCTTGTCGTAGAAGAAGCCGAGCAGGTGGTTGAGCTCTGCGTCGTTGCTCTTCGCCGCCAGTTCGCGAGCCAGCCGGCGGGTAATCGAGCCGCTCCGACGAAACTCCATCAACGCCACCGTGCGGTCGCGATCGTTCGAGGCGGCGACCCGATCGAGCAAAACACGGCTCACGGGAATGTGGTCGTACCGTGCCGCTTGCGGGCATTCGGTGGTGTCGATCGCTGCGTTCTTGCGGTCCGACATGAATCCGATCGTGTCGAGCCACCTGCGGTTGCTCTCGTTGTTGAGCAAACGGAGCACTGCCAGCTTCGACCCGCGGCCGCTCGTACCGAACGAACGAGTGGTCACAAAACCAAGGGCGAGCTGTAGCGCTTGGACGTCATGCGAAAAGCTCATTGACGTCGTGGTCCACGAGGGATAGCCGAGCGTGACCGTGCCATCGGCCTCATAGATGCCCCGGAGAAAGGCGGTGTAGGTGTCGCGATCGTTGGTATGGAGCACGGCGTCGGGAATATGCGGGGTGTAGCCCTTGCCGCGGTGACCCTCACTCGGGCGACGCTTGGCAAAGCCGCTGGCCTCCCACCACTCCACCAGGCGCACGGAGTTGAACTCCACGGAGACGTAGCTCTCGTGAGGAACGCTGAGCGCCTGAATGCCGAACAGGCCCTTTCCAAGGCGTTCGAGTTGATCCATCACATCAAAGTCGCCGTTGGCCACGCAGAATCGAAGCCCGCGCGAGTGGAGCGAACCGTCACCCATGAAGTAGCCGATGAACTCGGCCAACTCAGGTGTCATCTCACGTGGGACCGTCACGTGGTGCTCGCCGGCCCACCCCATTTTCTCTGACAGAGGCGGCAACACCACGACCTGCGGTTCGCCGATCAACTGGTCAAGGGCCATCGGCACCTGGTCGCCCGTGCGCAGGTCGGCGAAACGCTTCCACACGAACGAACCGGTCTCATCGACCACCTTGATCCGGTGCTTGGTGGTGCCAGCGATGTTGTAGCCACGGGCCGTCGTGACCTCGACGATCTGCTCCAACCCGTTCACGTAGAACTTCGTGGCGGCCTGCGGGCCTACGTCGGTGGCCACAGAAAGATCCACGTCTTGCCATTGGGTACCGTCGGGATCACCGAGGGAACCCAGCCGAACCAGGCCTTGGCTGGTGGCCACCAACGATCCACCAACCAGGCACCCGGTGGGCGCCAAAACGGTGGACTGCGAGTTACGCACGCCGTAGACGGCGCTGAGTTCGCAGGCGTCGTCCCAGGACGATCGAGCGGCATCGAGGAGATCGTGCGGAACGAGGTCTTCGTCGATCTCGGCGGCAGCGGCACGGTGCTGGCCGAGCACCCGGAGCATGTGCTCGGCGTTCTCGGCGTAGCCGGCGAACGGGCCCATGCGAGCAGCGGTTCGGGCCGAGGTGTAGTAGGCGTGGCCGGTCATCACCGAAGTGATCGCCGCACCAAGCGCCCGACCTTCGGCCGAGTCGTAGGGCAGCCCGAGGGCCATGAGCAGGGCGCCAAGATTGGCGTAGCCCAGGCCGAGCTGACGGAACTTCCGCGACGTGTCGCCGATGGGCTTGGTGGGGTAGTCGGCGTTGCCGACCAGGATTTCCTGCGCGGTGAACACCGCCTCCACCGACGCCTTGAAGGCATCTACGTCGAAGTGATCATCGTCGTCGAGGTACTTGAGCAGATTGATGCTGGCCAGGTTGCACGCCGAATTGTCCAGGTGCATATATTCACTGCAATTTCGGACCACGATGCCGTTCACAACGTAGGAGTGGTTGCGGGGCTCGCTCAGGTTGTAGGTGAGTTCCACACCATCGTCGGTCCGCTCCACGAGGCGAGCGCTACGCGATGTCCGGAGCCGCTGATGGTCGGCCAACACGTCGATCAGTGCGTCGGATTTGGCGGGATGAGACAGTCCGATGTGGTCCGCAAAATCGGAGATCGACGACGCCGAGATTCGTAGGTCGTACATCGGTGCGTTTTGGTCCTCAACGGCTTCGCCGTCCCGAGGCACGTACGTGAACGCCGCCCCCGATGAGGCAGCTCTCGTGGTGTCGATCCGGCTGAACACTCCGAACGTGGCCAGCAATCGCTGGACGTCGACCAACAAGGTTCGCGAGGCAGACCCGAGACCGACATAACCGGAGTCGTGGCCGTTGTAGACGCAGCCGTCGGCGTCGAAAAGGCCACGGAGGAAGGAAGCGACGATCTCGGGGGGGGCTTCGTTGATGGCCCAGGGAACGACGTTGTCGGGGGCCTTCCCCGTGGAAACACCGAGCGCTTCAAGGAACCGCGCCAACACCTGGTGGTTCTGGCGCAACTCGACCGCGCCATTGCCTTGCACCGAAGGCTTCGGGATCTGGCCATCGTTCAGCTCGGTGACCAGTTGGCGATGGAGGGGCAGGATGTCGGACTCGTCGAGCTCGTTGGCGTAGACCGTGCTCACCACGTCGCCGGAGATGGAGCCATCGCCGACGAGCCAGCCGAGGTAGTGACCAAAGGCCTCGGTCCACTTCTCGGGCAGGTTGACGCCGGTTCGGGTGCGACGATCGGCCGAGGCGTAGTCGAGCACTTCGGTGCTCACCGGGAGACGCCACTCGGCATTGACGGCCGGAGTGGGCAGGTCGAGCACCTTCACGTCGTCGGAGGGAAGCAGATTCTCTGCTTCGACGTACCCCCGGTTGACCGTGAAGATCCGATGGTTGGGGGTACAACGAAGTTCTGCTCCGTTGGAGAAGCGCAACTTCACGATTTCGTTGTGGCCGGTGATCATCACCGCTTCTGGTGACGTGAGATGCATCTCATGGGCGGGCGCGTCGATGTTCGTGGCGTCGTGGGTGTAGATCCCGAACGACTCACCTTCGCGGGTGCGGTCGATGAGGTCGACGAACGAAACGAGGCCCTTATCGGTGTGGACGAGCGCGTCGCCGGGGAAACATGGGTTCGATCCGTTGATCCTGCCGGTGGTGGCCGCGGTGTGCCAGTGGTTGATCGTGGTGTCGAACTGCATGCCAGGATCAGCGCATTCCCAAGTGGCCTGGCTGATCTGACGCATGAGGTCGCGGGCCCGGATGGTGCGGACGATCTCGCCGGTGGTGACGGCCCGGAGGTGCCAGTCGGCATCGTCGAGGACCGCCTGCATGAAATCGTCGGTGACACGCACCGAGTTGTTGGCGTTCTGGTACTGGATCGAATGCGAATCCTTGCCGTCGAGATCCATGTCGAATCCGTTGTCGCGCAGGACGCGGGCCTTCTTCTCCTCGCTGGCCTTGCACCAGATGAACTCCTCGATGTCGGGATGACCGACGTCGAGGATCACCATCTTGGCGGCGCGACGGGTTTTGCCGCCGCTCTTGATGGTGCCGGCCGACGAGTCGGCGCCGCGCATGAAACTCACTGGACCCGAGGCTGTACCGCCGCCCTTCAGAGGCTCGTACGACGAACGGATCCTCGAAAGGTTCACGCCGGAACCCGAACCGCCACGGAAAATGGTGCCTTCCTCGACGTACCAGTTGAGGATGGCCTCCATCTTGTCTTCGACGGACAGGATGAAACAGGCGCTGGCCTGCTGCGGGACGCCGGGCACGCCGATGTTGAACCAGACCGGCGAGTTGAAGGCGGCGCGCTGCGTGATGATCAGGAACTTGAGCTCGTCGGAGAAGGCCTCTGCTTCGTCGTCGTCGATGAAGTAGCCATCGCGCAGGCCCCATGCCGTGATGGTGTCGACCACACGGTCGGCCACCTGCTTGAGCGACCACTCCCGCTCGGGAAGGCCAAGCGTGCCGCGGAAGTACTTCTGGGCGAGGATGTTGGTGGCGTTGAGCGACCAATCGGCCGGAACCTCCACGCCGAGTTGCTCGAAGGCCACCGAGCCATCTCGAAAGTTGGTGATCCTGGCATCCCGGCGATCCCAACTGACCATGTCGTACGGGTGTACGCCTCGGGTGGTGAATTGTCGACGGATGCCGATGCCGGCCTGCTCTGGCGCCATGGCCATGGTTGGGTCCTCCTCTGGACAACGAAACGATACGACCCTGCTCGGCCCGAACGGCATGACGTCGCCACACAACGGCACAAGATGTTGTGGTTGCGACGCCCCCCTCTTCCCCGGGGCCACAAGATGTGGGGTTAATCACAGCACTGTAATTACACCCGTGTCAAGCGTTTCCCGGAAAAGTTTCGAACCTCGCACAAACGTGCAGGTAGGCAGGCATGTCCATGGGCGTGTGGCGCGACCGAGCAGGTACGAGGACACTCCACCATGCTCGCCCGCCCCCCGAAAAGGGCCGACCTCATGACGGAGAACGGACTTGTCCCCAAGGAGTCGTGCTCTGCCAGCCAAGAACCAGAGACGCCAGCCACCATCCGGTCGCTCGCGCCACAGCCCGTGGACGAGTTCAACCTAGGAGGGAATGCCTGTGGGACAAAAGAGGACACCCTGTGAATATGGGGTGAATTGCGGACCTTTTTGGCCTCTCTGTCCACAGCACCTGGGGACAACAGGGGCAAACCTGGGGACATCACAGGTTCGGGGCCAAAACCGTGCGTCGGTCAGCGCGGGGGCGGGCTCCCCGTCTGGTCCGGTCGGCCTGGGCTCGCCGAATCGAGCGCCACCATCGTGACCGGAGGAATTGGTGCACCGTCGTGCTGGGCCAGGTGCAGGCCCCGCACGGGAGCGCCGTAGCCGGGTAGGCCCTCCGCCGCGGCCAGCTGATCGACGACCGATGCCGAGAGCTTGCGGCTCAGCATGATCGACAGGTGGCCGTGGTCCTTCACCAAGATGTTGGTGGCGGCGAGTTCGGGCTCGATGATCATGGCCCGGCGAGCCGGGACAATGAGATCAAGGTTGGAGTAATAGGCCACAAATCGGGTGGGCAGCGGACGGGCGGTGGAGCGCAGCAGCGTCATCACGGCCGAGTCCGGGCGAAGCTGGAGGCCCGACGCGAGCGGGCTGAGTTGGCTCCAAACGGTTCCGTAGCTCGCCAATCGGACGCCGCCGTGGGGTGAAGCGATGGTCACGCACTGGTCGACCCCCTCGAGCCCGAGCACCGAGATGGCGTAACGAGCAATGATGCCGCCCAGCGAGTGACCGACGATGTGAATGCGGTCGACCCCGAAATGGGCCTTCAGCGCCTCGGCTCGTTCGGCACACCGAGCCGCCAGCTCCGGGATGTCGGCCGTGAGCGGGTTGTAGTTCAGGGCATGGATACGCTCAAAGCCAGCCTGATTGAGGAATCGCCGTACGAACACCCAATTCGACTTGTTGGCGCCGTAGCCGTGTACGAGCAACACGGGTGTGTCGATCGGCGACGGATCATCGGCATCACCAAAATCGGCGAGACCACGGTCGTTGAATCCCAACGGCCACATGCCCATCGTGATGACGGTGGAGGTGAGCTCCTTTACGTGACCAGCGTAGGACGCCGGACGCCGGGCCGCATGGACGACAGCAGCCATCGGAGCCACGGTTCGTTGGATCACGCCCATCAAAGTCCCTCCGACGGTGCCAGGGTTCGCCCGAGCCGTAAGCGGCCCGCCCCCTTGGAACGAGGTTCCAGGGTGTAGTTGATCATCGGTCCTTTCGTGGGGATAGAACACGGAAGTCAGAATGGCTTCATGCAATCTTGAGAAACATCCTCGACCGCTTGGCACGCGAACCGGCTGCCCATCGGACCGACCCACCGATACTGCGGGTAGGTTGCCCCCATGCCAAGCCATGGGCCCGCCCCGGTCGGCCCCGCCCCGGTCCACCGCCACGTCATTGATCGACTGCACGATCTCTACCTGATCGATCGCCCGGTCCTCGAGACCCGCCCATGGGTGGCGCTCAACATGGTGAGCAGCATCGATGGCGCCATCGCCGACCCCGATGGCCGGTCCGGCGGGCTGAGCGGCCCCGCGGACAAGGTGGCGTTTCGGCTCCTGCGTGAGTGGGCCGACGTGGTTCTGGTCGGGGCCGGGACGGCTCGCGCCGAGAACTACGGGCCAGCGATTCTGGATGAGGGGGCGCGCACCCGTCGGCTCGACGCGGGTCGGCCAGCGACGCCGACCTTGGCCGTCGTGACAGCCCGCGGGCGCCTCGATCCGGATTCCCGCCTCTTCACTGCCGGCGGACGTGGTTCAGAACCGACGGTGGACTCCGACGCACCGACTCGGCCATTGGTTTTCACCACCGCCCGGAACGCCCCGGGGGTTGCAACCACCCTTCTCGACCTCGCTGAGGTGATCGGTATCACCACTGAAGACACCGGGAGCGACCCCGGGGAAGGACCCAGCGGGGACAACGGCGGCGACGTGGTGGGCGGAGTGCTGGCGACGTTGCACCGCCGGGGGGTCACTCGTGTGCTCTGTGAGGGCGGACCCATGCTGAACGCCGCCCTGTTCCGCGTCGACGCCATCGACGAGGTCTGCCTCACCCTTTCACCCGTGGTGGTGGGTGGGTCCGGCGGGCGGGTGCTCGGCGCCGCCGACCACCGCCAAGCGCTCGCACACATGGCGTTGTGCCACGTTGAGAGCCACGACGGCTTCGTGCTCCTTCGCTACGTACGTCGAGCAGCGTGACGTTTGGGCGCCGAATCCTTGGTGAGCAGGCCGATCTCCCGCTGGAAGTCTGCGGCGTCATCGAAACCTTTGTACACACTTGCGAATCGCATGTAGGCCACCTGGTCGAGTTCTCGGAGCCGATCGAGCACGGCGAGGCCGACTTGTTCGCTGCTCACCTCCTGGCCCACGATCCGGATGGCGTCCTCCACCTCGTCGGCGACGGAGGCGATAGCAACGTCCGTGAGGGGACGGCCCTTCGCCGCCGCTCGCACACCGTCTTCGATCTTGGTGCGATCGAAGGGCACCCGGTCACCGGATCGTTTGATCACGACGAGTGGAAGTTCTTCGAGACGTTCGAACGTGGTGTAACGCCGGCCGCAGAGCAGACATTCACGTCGACGCCGAATCGATGTGCCGTCGTCGGACGCTCGCGAATCGACCACCTTGTCGTCGAGGCTGCTACAGCTGGGGCACCGCACGGGCGCGACGCTAGCGGTTGCGGGGTTCATTGCTCTCCCCGGCATGGCGCCTGTTGTTCGTCCCGACGACAGGGCATCGTGTGCGACCGTACGGCGGTGCCAGGGCCCATTCCCTCAGAAGCCGGTGAGGTCGATCCGCTGGCCGGGGTGGACCAACGGACCGCCTGTGCGTTCACGAAGCGCGGCGACAACATCTCGCGGGTCGTCGTCGGGGCGGATGGTGGATGCGATCTTCCACAACGTGTCACCCGACTGCACGACGTAGACCGCGGACGGGCCGGACACGGAACCCGGCATCGTGGCGCTGCCAGACGCCGGCGAAACGAGACCGGCGGCAGGGGCGATCGTGGCGACCTGCACCCCATCGGCCGAAGCCGTGAACGCCCCGATACCGGCCCACAGCAGCAGGATCACCCGCACCGCCAACCACGTAAGCAGGCCGACACCCATCGCCGCCACAAGCCTGCGCCGCCGGAAGACGGCGGCATCGAGCGGGCGGGCCCGCCGACCTTCCGTCGGCAAACCGAAGGTTGATCGTGGGTGCACCGAACGGGGATTGCAGGGGAAACGGGTGTTGATCGGGAGAATGGTTGCGGCCATGACGACATCTTCCTCAGGGGGTGTGACAGTTATGCGGAGTGCAGGGCTTGTGGTGCGCACCGAGCGGTCCCGCCGAACCATCCCCCGGTTGCTGTGCATCGGGTGATAGAACGTTCGTACTCGGTACAACCGTTTGGGCACTTTGGCACGTACCTTTGTTCCCGTCAAGCTGAACGGGTGTTTGTTTTTTGCCCGCACGCGTGGTACCGTCACGAACACTCGTACCGTCCGCTCGGTCGAGAAACCTGAGAAAGGGTGCGCCATGCAAGCTACGAAGCCGTCCCCCCGGCAGCTCCAGATCCTCGAAGTCATCGAGCAGAACTTGCGTGACAAGGGCTATCCGCCCTCTGTGCGAGAGATCGGCGATGCCGTTGGCCTTACCTCACCCTCCACCGTCCACACCCACCTCAAAGCGCTTGAGCGGATGGGGTTCATTCATCGTGACCCGTCCAAGCCCCGTGCCATCGAAGTTCGTTACGACCCCAACTCCGGCGTCGCAATGGAGCGTCGGCCGGTCGGGTACGTACCGCTCATCGGCATGGTGGCCGCGGGCACCGACGTGCTCGCTGAGCAAAACGTCGAAGAGATCTACCCGCTCCCCTCCGATTTCACCGGCCACGGCGAATTGTTCATGTTGAAGGTACGCGGCGATTCCATGATCGATGTGGGCATCTTCGACGGCGACTACGTCGTCGCCCGTGCCCAGAATGCCGCAATGGCCGGCGAGATCATCATTGCTGGGATCCCCGGTGAAGAGGCCACCATCAAGACCTTTGGGTGGGAGGGCGACAAGATCAAGCTGATCCCCGCCAACCCTCGCCTCGAACCGATGCTTTTCGAGCGTGATCAGGTGCGGGTGTTCGGCAAGGTCGTCACCGTCATGCGCTGCCTCTAGCACTCCAACCCGGACCTAGGTCGCGCATCTCGCCGGCCGCCACAGGCACGATGCGTCGGCGTCGCAGCACGAGCCACTGGTCGAGCATCGATCTGGCGATTCGGTGGGGTAACCCACCGAATCGCCAAACGACCACCCTCGGCACTACGGCCTGGCTGCCTCTACAACTTGGCGATCGCCTCGGCGTAACGCTCGGGCTCCCGCGGGGTGCCCAAATCCCCCGATGCGAAGGTGTCCACCACGGTGCCATCAGTTCCGATCAGGAACGATGCACGGTTGGCGCAGCCAAGCGCTTCATTGAAGACGTCGTACGCCTGCGCGGCGGCGCCATGGGGCCAGAAGTCGGACAGCACCGGGAAGGGAAACCCCTGCTGCTCGCTCCACACCTTCTGGGAGTTCTTGCTGTCGCACGAAATGGCAAGCACCTGAACGCCCGCTGCCTCGAACTGGCTGAAGTCATCCCGAAGTCGACACAGCTCGCCTTCACATACTCCGGTGAAGGTAAACGGGTAGAACACCAGCAACACCGGCGTGGTGCCACGAAAGCTCGACAACGTGACCGGTTCGCCGGAGGTGTTCTTCAGTTCGAACTCGGGGGCCGCTTGGCCGATCTCGATCGCCATGATCTTGTGCACTCCTCGAAATGGGTTTCCGGCTCGGGCGACGATCGCCCCCGGATGGTTGCTGCCCGCCATCCGACGGAGCGGCGGAAGTGTAAGCCGTTCGACGCCGGCGTCGACGCTCCGCGGTCAGATGTCGTGGGTGAGCAGTTCGTGAAGTGCGGCATACACCCGCATCATTGCCGCGCCGGACACCCACTCCCCCGCCGTGTGGGCCAGCGCCGAATCCCCCGGCCCGAAGTTGGTGGCCGGGATACCCAGCGACGCGAACCGAGCAACGTCGGTCCATCCGTACTTCGCCACCACCGAGAGGTTGTTGGCGTCTACGAGGCGCCGGAGCAACGGGTGCGAAAGGCTGGGCAGCGCCCCTTCAGACACGTCCACTATCTCGAACTCGTCGCCGTCCTCGAACACCGGCGCAACGAGCGTTCGCAGGAACGCCTCCGCCTCCGCCGCAGTCCGGTCGGGCGCGAAACGGTGATTGACCAACACGGTGACGTCATCGGGCACCACGTTGCCCGCCACTCCCCCGACCACATGCACCGCTTGCACGGCCTCCCGATAGCGGCAGCCGTCGATCACCGGTTCGCGGGCGGGGCACGCGTCAAGGATCGCCATGAGTGCGCCGATCCGGTGGACGGCGTTTCGACCCATCCAAGGTCGTGCGGTGTGTGCTCGTTCACCCCGCAACCGAATGCGCGCCCGCATCGTTCCTTGGCAACCGGCCTCAATTTCGGCGCCCGTGGGCTCACCCAGAATGGCGCAGTCGCCGGCAAGCAAATCGGGACGGGCCTCAATCAACTCGGCGAGGCCGCTCTCCACCGCCGCGATCTCCTCCCGGGCGTAGAACACATAGGTGACGTCGACCGCGGGCTCCGCCACATCGCACGCCAGAGCGAGTCCAACGGCAAGTCCGCCCTTCATGTCGGATGCCCCCAGGCCGCGGACCGTGTCGCCTTTCCGTACGGCCGTGGCATTGCCATTCACGGGCACAGTGTCGGTGTGCCCGGCAAGCACCACCCGAGCCGATCGCCCCAAGTTGGTTCGGGCGACGAGGTTCATTCCCACCTGATCGACCGTCAGCCAGGGTCGCCGTTCGAGTTCCGCACGAAGCCAGGCAACGATCTGTTCCTCGTCTCGGCTCACCGATGGGATGTCGATGAGGGTGGCCGTCAAGCCGAGCAGCGCATCGGCATCGGGGCCATAGGTGATCTCGGCGGAGGCGTTCACGATCAGGTGGCTGCGCCGTGGTCGCGCAACACGTCGTTGAGCTTGCTCTTGTCGTGCCGCTCACCTTCCGTGAGCCGCTTCACCACCAGCACGCAGGGCATGCCGAACTCACCGCCAGGGAAGGTTCGGGGTCGTGTCGCCGCCACCGCCACACACCACGGCGGCACCACCCCCCGACTCAGTTCGTCGCCGGTCTCGGCGTCGATCACCGGGATCGACGCCGTGAGGATGCAACCCGCGCCAAGCACCACACCGTCGCCTACCCGGGCGCCTTCCGCCACGATGCTTCGGCTACCGATCAGGCAATCGTCGCCCACCATCACCGGTGCGGCGTTCGGCGGTTCGAGCACACCACCGATCCCTACACCGCCGGAAAGATGCACGTTGGCGCCGATCTGCGCACAGGATCCCACCGTGGCCCAGGTGTCGACCATGGTGTTTGCGCCCACTCGGGCGCCGATGTTCACGTAGCTCGGCATCAGTACCACGCCGCGGTCGAGGAAGGACCCGAACCGGGCCGACGCGCCAGGAACGACTCGCACCCCGGCCGCTTGGTGATCTCGTTTGAGCGGCACCTTGTCGGCGAACTCGAAGGGTCCCATTTCGATCGTGGCCATCTGCGATTGCTTGAAATAGAGGAGGATGGCCTGCTTCAGCCAGTGGTGCACGACCACCTCGCCCGATCCGTCGGCCGCCCATTCGGCGACCCGAGCCTCGCCCCGATCCAGGAGGGCGACGGCGTCGAAGATGGCCTGGTTGGCCTCGGTGTCGTCGGGTTGCAGGTCGGCTCGGTGCTCCCAGAGCTCATCGATCGTTGCGCGCAGGTCAGCCATGAGCGGCAACGCTACCGGCTCGTCGCCGGCGGGTACCCACCAAGATCCACATACTTATGCCGAGCGGGAGAGCAGTGAGCGGGATCAAGGCGGCAGGCGAGTTCAACCACTTCGTGCTCATCGACGAACCCACCGCCCACGAACCGGGCACGGCTGTTCGGTACGCCGCCGGGTCGAAGCTCCCTTCGGCCAACTCGGTGACCAACACGTCGTAGTTGCCCGGCCGAGTGACCGTGAAACTCGCTACCGCGCGAGCTTCGTGGATCGGGGTTCGGATCGTGGGCGCATCAACGGGAACGCCGGGCGGCGAGAGCATGGTGACGCGAACGTCGGTGCCTCGGACCTCACGAATCGAGATCGCTACCGGTGCGGGAAGGTTCGTGGCGGTCACACCTTTTCCGACTTCGTAGACGTAGTAGGTGTCGTTTCGCACGAGGTTGACGCTGTCGTTCAGCACGGACTGCCTGAGGTGCTTGAACGCAAACGGCGACGCGACGGTGGCCCAAACGATGGCACCGATGGCGGACGCCACCAACAAGACGACCGTGGCCCAGTAGCCGAACCACCATGGTTTGAAGGTCCGCGCCGAGGATGAGGCCGCCAGGCCGGGCGCGAGTGGAACGGTGATCACGAAGGGACGCTACCCGGGAGGTGCCGGCGGTGGGACGTCGCCCCCATCGCCGGTGCCTGGCCTCGTTCCCGGTGCGGGACCGGCATTTGCGGGTGGGGCGGAGGCTGCCGGCGGATCCGAGTTTCCTGGTGGACCCCACCCTCCCGCCGCTTGGCCGGGCGGATAGCCACCGGGCGCATAGCCACCGGGCGGATAGCCACCGGGCGGATAGCCACCGGGCGGATAGCCACCGGGCGGATAGCCACCCGTGGACTTCTTGGCCCGACCCCGACGGACTGCGGTGATCACAATCGCGACGGTCCCCACCACGACACCCAAGAATCCGACCCCGATCCCGACCAGCACCTTCATCCCCACGCTTTCGGCGAGTAGATCGAAGGGGCGGGCAACGGCCACATAGAGCCCGGCAGCGGCCACACCTGACGGGCGCTCCACTTTCATGGTGTAGGAGCCGGCCGTCGGTACGGACACACTTCCGAACGCCCGGAACAACTGCTGCGAACCCGCGGTCGAGTTCCCGCCGGCGCTGGGGCACGGCGCCGAGGAGGTGATGAGCGAGCCGTCGGACCCGGTGATGGTGACCTTCGGGTCGGTGAACGAGAGCGATCCTTGGGTGGGGGAAACGAGATAGAGATCGTTGCAGCCGACCTGGGTGAGGGTGACGGATCCGGAGGAGCCGACGTCGACATGTGGCGATGTTTGGATCTCATCGAGGAGCCCGTAGGCGCCACTCACGATCAGGGCCATACCGGCCCCGATGCCGAGGACAATCAGCACCGCCCCGATCCAATAGCCCGCGCCGGACACCTTCTTCCGTGGTGGGGCGGACGAGATCGGCGTCATGGTTGCTATTCAAGCAGGCCGAGCGGGCGCTGAAGCGCCAGGGACTGCGGGGCCACGCCGTTCAGGAGAGCAACGACGCTCGGCGGGCTACGAGTTCAAGCTGCTCGTCGGGCCGAACGACGGCAAGCCGCGTGTGGGTCGCCGCGGCCGCCCCATAGAACTCGCCCGGGCTGCACAGCACCCCGACCTCCTCGGCAAGCCGTCGAGCGACGGACCAACCATCGCCATCGGGAGCGGGCAACCAGAGATAGAAGGCGCCGTCGGGCATGGGGGCCTGAAGATCAAGCATCGCCAGCACCTCGATCAACCGGTGGAGTCGGTCGAGGTAACGTTCACGCTGTTGGTCGACGTGGTGATCGTCGTCCCACGCAGCCACGGCGGCCGCCTGCACCGGGCCAGGGTCCATGAGGCCCGCATGTTTGCGAATCTCCGAGAGATACGTCACCAATTCGGCATCGCCGGCGTAGAACCCCGCGCGCAGGCCGGCGAGGTTCGACCGCTTGGACAACGAGTGCACGGCAACAACGCCCGTCGAACCGTGGGCGAGGATCGAACGTGGCGGTCCCGCCCACGTGAACTCGACATAACACTCGTCGCTGAACACGGGGATCCCGTGTGACCGGCCCCACGCCGCGACGGCCCCGAGGTCGTCGAGCCCGCCGGCGGGATTTCCGGGGGTGTTCACCCAGAGACAGAGAGCCCGCTCGGCATCGGATGGCGGTACTTGGGCAAGGTCGATTCGCCAGTGTTCGTCGACGGGCACCGGAACCGCCCGGCAGCCCGCCAACAGCGCCCCCATTTCGTAGGACGGGTAACTCACCGAGGGGTAGAGCACCGTGTCGAGGTGGGGGTTTCGCAATCGGAGCCAATGAGGTAGGCCAGCGACGAATTCCTTGGTACCCACACAGGCGGCGAGTGCGTCGGCCTGCACGCCGAGGCGACGATCGAGCCAGCCCGCCGCCGCTTCACGAAATCGAGGCGAACCCACCGACGTCGGGTATCCCCGCTCCGCGCCAGAGTGGGCGAGGGCGTCGAGCACCACCGCAGGGGGCGCATCCGTCGGGGTGCCAACGGACAGATCCACGCAGCCCCCTTCGTGTTTCGCCGCAATCTCTCGGAGCGGTTCGAGCCGGTCGTAGGGGTACGGCGGAACGATGAAGCCAGCCGCACTCACGGAGCGGCCGCCGTCACGAAGAACGGTCGGAGGCGACGGTTGGCGGCGTCATCGACTCGCGCCCGCACCGCCATGCCTTCCGGACCCGCCGTCTCCGAGAGCACCTCGCCCTCACGATGCACCTCCGCGAGGATGTCGCCGCGGGCATAGGGCACGAGCAGCTCCACGATGTTGGTGAGCACGCGGAGACGGTCCCCCACGGCGTGTAGAAGCTCGTCGATGCCCGCACCGGTCACGGCGGAAACGGCCACCGAGCCGGGGTGGCGGCGGGTGAGCTGATCGGCATCGGTCGGTGCCAGATCGGCCTTGTTGAACACCAGCAACTCGGGCATCGAGTTGGCACCGATCTCCTCCAGGACGGATCGAACGGCCACGATGTTGGCGTAGGGATTCGGCGCCGACGCGTCGACGACGTGCACGAGGAGATCGGCCTCGCCGACCACTTCGAGCGTCGACTTGAATGCTTCCACCAGGTGATGCGGCAGCTTGGCGACAAAACCCACGGTGTCGGTGACGAGTACGGACTCACCCCCGGGGAGGGCCAGACGGCGGGTGGTGGAGTCGAGGGTGGCGAACAGTCGGTCTTCTACCAGGACGCCGGCATCCGTGAGCCGGTTCAGGAGGGTGGACTTCCCGGCGTTCGTGTAGCCCACGATTGCGACCGTGTGGAGACGGGAACGTTGACGCGCCCGGCGTTGGGTACGCCGGTTCGCCGTGATCTCGGTGAGATCTCGTTCGAGTTTGTGGATTCGGCGGAGGATCCGCCGACGGTCGACCTCCAGCTTGGTTTCCCCACCACCCTGACGGGTGCCCACACCACCCCGCTGCTGGCTGAGCGACACGCCCTTGCCGCGCAGACGGGGAAGGCGGTAACGGAGCTGGGCCAACTCCACTTGGGCCTTGCCTTCGAGGCTGCTGGCGTTTTGACCGAAGATGTCGAGGATCACCGCCGTGCGGTCGATCGCCGTGCGGCCGAGCAGCTTCTCCAGGTTGAACTGCTGACCGGGCGTGAGCTCATCGTCGAACACCACCGTGTCGGCGTCGACCTGAAAGCAGAGCTGTTTGAGCTCTTCGACTTTGCCCTTCCCGATGTAGGTGGCGGACTCCGGTCGATCACGGCGTTGGACCAGGCGCGCCATGACATCGGCCCCGGCGGTGTCGACGAGCAGTTCGAGTTCGTCGAGGCTCCGATCGAGCTCGGCATCATCGACACCCGGGAGTCCGAGACCGACGATCACGATCCGTTCCCGGAACGTTCTGTCGATCAGGGCGCCGCTGGCATCACCACCGAAATCGCCGAACGCGCCTCGATGATCTCCCTCGAGCTCGCCGTCAAACGCGTGCGGCCCCTCGACTTCTCTATCGACTTCTCCATCGAAATCCCCGTCGAAATCCCCGTCGAAATCTCCCTTGATGAGGTCGGTGTCGGCGAAGGTCGCGGTCGTGAAGGCGGGTTCGGGCAAGGCGTCGGTTTGTTCATCCGAATCGCCCCCGCCGGAGATCGCGTCGTCGGGAAGCCGGGGCATCAGGGCGCTCCTGTGTTGCGGGTGATCGTGATTCGGCCGATGAGCACCGACGGACCGATCAGCGTGACGTGGTGGCCGGCGCGGAGCAGCACTCGGGCTTCCCCTCCCGGCATGACGACGGTGACGTCGTGGTCGACCAGCCCCCAACCCCGGGCGGTGTGCACCGCCGCGCACGCGCCGGTGCCGCAGGCCGCCGTGATCCCGGCACCCCGTTCCCAAACCGTGAGCTCGATCCGATCACGTGCCACGACGCGGACGAACTCCACGTTCACCCCTTCGGGAAACTGTGTTTCGAACCACCCACCTCGCTCGGTGAGGTCGACAGAACCCGGAGCGGGGTCCTCCACGACGAGGTGCGGGTTGCCCATGTCGACGGTGCCATGCCGAATAGCGACAAGGACGGCCGCTGCTCCTGCGGGCACCAGTGGCCCGGGCCCGGCCGCGCCCATCTCCACCGTGACCAGAACTTCAGCCATATCCGAACCGGGTTCGATCCGTAGGTGTTTGGGTCCGGCTGCGGTGGTGACCGTCAACGAACCGGACCGAAGACCTCGGGCTTCCGCCACCGCGTGACCGAAACAACGCACACCGTTCCCGCTCATCTCGGCGATGCTGCCGTCGGCGTTGAACAATCGCATGCCGATGGACGACATTTCGGTCGACGTCGGCCCCCCGCCCTCGTGATCGGGACTCGTGGCATCGTGGTGACGGGCCAACTCATGCCGCGTGGCAGCTTCGCCGGAGAAGCCGATGAGCAAGCCGTCGGCGCCGATGCCTCGGTGCCGGTCGCACCACAACGCCGCCTCGCGGGCCGCCGGTAAGGGCGCGCCGGGATTCCGCTCCGACAAGAAGACGAGGAAGTCGTTGCCGAGACCGTGGTGTTTGGTGAGCTCGACGGTGCCGGTGAACGGCGCTGCCGGCGCACGGGTGGCGGTAGCGACAGTTCCGGTCATGACGGGGTCAACCCTACGGGCTCCGTCGGTCGTCACCGTACGCAGTTCTCACACCGCGGATCCCTCCGCCCCGCACAACCGGTCGGCAACGTCGATCATCAGGGAGTCGTTCGTCGAGTCCGGTGGCGCGTCCAGCCAACGCACTCGGGGGTCGCGCCGAAACCAGCGCTCCTGTCGGACGGCGAACTGCCGCGATCGAGAGATGATCAGATCGGCAACGTCGGTGGGTACCGACTCACTGGCGGACAGGTGGGCCGGGCGTTGGTCGCCTTCGAGGTAGTCGATCAGTTCTCGATAGCCGAGGGCCTGGCAAGCCGTCCGGCCCACCGGACGGACGGCGCCGTGCAACCGCTCCACCTCCGCCACGAACCCGTCGTCGAATTGCTTTTGAAGCCGGGCACGGAGGCGGGGCTCGAAACACCCGCGTGGCCGTCGGATGGCCAACACGGGAAACGGAAGCGCCGGAAAGGTGCCCACACCAGGCCCGGCACTCGAAAACGGTCGGCCACTGCCCAGCGTTACCTCCAGCGCCCGCACCACCCGACGGCGGTTCGATGGTTCCATCCTTGCTGCGGCTACTGGGTCCAACCTCAAAAGCCGGACGTGCAAGGCGGCGGTGTCGGGTTCGGCTTCGAGGGCGAGACGCACATCGGGGTACTGGCCAGGGATGGCGAACCCGTCGACCGCCGCCTGAAAGTAGAGCCCGGTGCCGCCCACCAGCAGAGCCCGGGCGCCGCGCTGGCGCAGGTCGTCCACCACACCGATCAACGCCGCCTGAAACTGGGCCACGCCGTAGTCGTCGCCGGGATCGGCGACGTCGATGAGGTGATGACGTACGAGTGCTTGGTCGGAAACTGTGGGCTTTGCCGTACCGAGATCCATGCCGCGATACACCTGCATCGAATCAACCGACACCAACTCGAGGTCGCGCCGCTGAGCCAAGACCATCGCCAGCGACGACTTTCCCGATGCGGTGGGGCCAACCACAGCGCCCACGAAGACGTTGAGGTCGATTGGTGGCGGCGTCACGTCAGCGAGCGACGACAGGGATCCGCGTGCGATGACGGGGACCGGCGGTGACCTCTTGCAGCTCCCCCAGCAGGTAGAACCCTCCGGCGCCGGTGACCACTACGTTCGCGAACGAACCGAACCGGATCGGCGCCGCCACGGGGAAATGGACCATTTTGTTCTGCGCCGTGCGACCGGTGAGCACGTTGGGGTCCTTCTTGCTCGCCCGCTCCACGATCACTTCCTCAACTCGGCCGATACGGGCCGCGTGAGCCTCCCGACCCGACCGTTCGACCACCGCACGGAGACGTTCCATCCGCTCGGCCGAAACCGCCGCCGACACAAACCGGTCCACCTTGGACGCCGCCTCCGTGCCGTCGCGCGGCGAGTACACGAAGGTGAACGCGCTGTCGAACCCCGCTTCCGCGACCACGGCCAGCGTATCGACGAACTGCGCCTCGGTCTCACCCGGGAATCCCACGATGATGTCGGTCGTAACCGCCAGATCAGCGATACCGGCGCGGGCCGCGGCGAGCCGTTCGAGGTAACGCTCCGCGGTGTATCCGCGGTGCATCGCCGCCAGCACGCTGTCGTTTCCCGATTGCAACGGCAGGTGGAGGTGGGGACACACCGCCCCATGGTCGGCCATGGCGGCGATCGTTTCGGGACGGAGGTCCTTGGGGTGGGGGCTCGTGTATCGAACGCGGCGGATGCCCTCGACCTGCGCCACCGCACCGAGCAGATCAGCGAAGAGCGGACGCGGTCGTTGTGCCCCGTCGGCGGTCCAGGACGGTCCGGCGGCGTAGGGGTCCGGCGGTTCGCCGCGTAAACGTGTGGTGATATCTCGGCCGTAGCTGTTGACGTTCTGACCCAGCAGAGTGATCTCCACCACACCCTCCGCGGCCAAACGCCCGACCTCGTCGAGCAACTCACCAAAGGGACGACTGATCTCCCGCCCTCGAACGCTCGGGACGATGCAGAATGCACACGAGTTGTCGCAGCCGATCTGGATCGTGAGCCACGCCGAATAGCTGGCGTCTCGCTGCACCGCCAGCGCGCTGGGGAAGGCTTGGTGATCTTCGAGGACGGTCTCCTCCCAGATCTCGGTGATCGGTCCGGTGCGTCGGACGTCGTGGAGGAGGTCGACGGCGCGGTGCACGTTGTGCGTGCCGAGCACGAGGTCAACGTGGGGCGCCCGTTCACGGACACGTTCGCGGTCCTTCTGGGCGAGACAGCCGCCCACCACGATCTCCACCCCGGGTCGACTCGCCTTGAGGGCTTTGAGGTGGCCGAGGTGGCTGTAGAGCCGGTTGTCGGCGTTCTCGCGGATGCAGCACGTGTTCACCACGATGACGTCTGCGTCGTCGAGGTCGGCTGCCGGTTCGAGGCCGTCGGCCTCGAGGAGTCCGGCGATCCGTTCCGAGTCGTTCTCGTTCATCTGGCAGCCGTAGGTCTGCACCAGGTAACGCCGGGGCTCCGCGGTGTTGGCCGGCGTCGGGCCGGCGTCGGGCGAGGTGGGAGAGACCATGTCACCTGCAGGGTACGGCCAAGCAGGCGCCCACGCGAAGCGTGAACGCTCGATCGGCGCACTCCGAGGCGAGGTGTGTGGCCGCCTTCCCAAATGGTATGCGCCGGTGGTCCCGTCGGATGGCGGTGTTGGGGTGGGCATGCGAGCGTGGCCCTGCGACTGGGCCTGGGATCAGCCGCCCCTCCGTACACGCTGCGTGTACCGGGGTCGGCGAGATTCGAATCCGGCCGGAACGCGCCGAATAGCTCGGTATTCAGGCCCCTACATGGGGCACACCGTCGGCTGGTCCTCGCGGTGCATCGTTGCCGGTGCTGGTCAAGTCGTCCTCGACCGCGGCGGTGCGGATCCGTCGAGCTTCCATGGTCCGGTCCCACCAGTTCATGGCGAACACCGTGCCGACGCCGACCACGATGCCTCCCCCGATGAGCACGATGAGTTGCATGCCGGCGAGCGTACCGGGATGCCACGCGCAGAACCCACCGGCCTCCGCCGCGTCCGGGGTTGGACGGCGGGGGCCGGTGGGTTCGCTTGGGCGTCAGCTCAGCGGCAGGATCGCCGAGCCTCGCCGCTACTCCGCCAGTTCGTTCTCATCGTCGAGTTCGGCCAGTGGATCGTCGGTGCCTTCGCCAACGCCCATCTCGGTGCGTACCCGATCGGTGATCTCCATCATGATCTCGGGGTTCTCGGAAAGGAAGTTCTTGGCGTTCTCCCGCCCCTGACCAAGCTGCTCACCTTCGTAGGTGAACCATGCACCCGCCTTCCGCACGACACCTAGGTCGACGCCGACATCGAGCAAGGAGCCTTCCCTGCTGATCCCCTTGCCATACATGATGTCGAACTCTGCCTGACGGAACGGGGGAGCGCAGTTGTGAACGATGAGGTCGTTGGCAACGAACGAGTGGTGCTCCTCGACTTCAAGGTCGTAGGTGCGCCGAAGCTCCGCAGGAAGAACTTCGACGACCTTGTCGTACCACACGTCTTCGTCGAGCAGCCCGAGGAGGAAGTCGCTCTCGAGTGCATCAGCCAGCGCCTGCATGCGGTCACGACGCAGCCGGCTATCGCCCAGCACCTGTCGCAGCCCTCCCTGCGGATCGCCGGCGTTCTCGCCAACGAGGTGCGCGGCCATCGCTGGCGTTACGCCGCGTCCCCGGAGGTACGCGAGCACGGGTTCCGTGAGGTTGCTCGGAAGATCGTTGCGTTGCGACGCCCGGTGGGTTCCCTCGGCGGAGGCCAACTCGGCCGTGAGCCGCTGGCCTTTCGGACCCCACATCGGCACTGCGTCGGCGAACGCCGCCACGTTGTCGAGGCCGGAGATGCATACCTCCCAGCAGTCCCGACCGGCTTCGATGCCATCCCCCTGGATGATGGACGGTCGCTTCGTTGAAGCGTCGTGTGCCCGCACGGAACTCCCGACGCCCCAACGCAGGAGGAGCCAGTGAATCTGTTGTGCCAGCTGAGGAGAGGTGGTGGTGAATCCACATCGGACCGCCCCCGTGTGCTCACGCGTGAGGTGTCCGTCGGTTTCCCAGAGCCCGAAGAGCAAGTTGCCCGCCACCTCCGCAGACACGTCCGGTGCGAAGAACTCGGGGGAAATGCGCTGCTCCGGAGCCGGAAGACCGCTGATGCCGGCCCAACGGACGAGCGACAGCACGCCGTTCTCCCTGCCCGGTCGATGCGAAAGGGCGAGGCCGACACCACGGCGACGAACGCCACAACCAAGGTCGGTGGCAATGCTCTCCACGTCGGCATGCAGATCCTCGTCTACGTTGAAGAACTCCACCGGGTTCTTCCCGCCGCCGTTCCCGTCGCCGATCAAGTACCCGAGCAGGCGGGCATGGGTGGGCGACACCGGCTCGGCCTCGCCGAAGCCCACTGCCTGGCGCGGACGGGCGACCCGATCACCGGCGAACAGCGCGCCTGCTTCTGTCCAGCCGCTCTGCGTGAAGACGCGGTGATCGGGCGTGGCCCACAGCTCGGTACCGTCCAGGAACCGAAGGCCGATGACTTCCTGCTCACCCTGATCCATACGCTGGAGGATGGGCCGAACGTGGAGCTTGCCGGCCTTGTCGGTGGCGATCACCGCGTGCCCGTCACCCCGTTCGACCATGTCCTCGATTCGGTGCGTCAGCCCCGTAGTGGGATCGAACACCGTGGTGCCGGCGGCGAGGCACTTGTTCTTTACCACCTTCACACGGGTGCGATTCCCCACGACCTCGGGGCCGTCCTTGATTGATTCGATGCGACGGATGTCGAGCCGGATCGACGAGTAGAACTTCAACGCACGCCCACCGGGCGTGGTCTCCGGTGAACCGAACATCACACCGATCTTCTCGCGGAGCTGGTTGATGAAGATGCAGATGGTGTCGGTCTTGTTCAGGTTGCCGGTGAGCTTGCGCAAGGCCTGGCTCATGAGGCGAGCCTGGAGCCCGACGTGGGTGTCGCCCATCTCGCCCTCGATCTCGGCCCTCGGGGTGAGGGCGGCGACGGAATCGATGACGACGACATCGATCGCGCCGGATCGCACGAGCATGTCGGTGATCTCGAGGGCCTGCTCACCCGTGTCGGGCTGACTGATCAGGAGCTCGTCGACGTCGACCCCGATGGCCCTGGCGTAGCCCGGGTCCATGGCATGTTCGGCGTCGACGTAGGCACAGATGCCGCCGTTGCGCTGCGCCTCGGCCACGACGTGCATGGCGAGGGTGGACTTGCCGGACGACTCCGGGCCGTAGATCTCGATCACCCGTCCACGGGGGAGGCCGCCGATGCCCAGCGCAAGGTCGAGCGCCAGCGCGCCGGTGGAGACCGTTGCGATCGCCATCTCGCCCTTCTCGCCGAGCTTCATCACCGAGCCCTTGCCGAAGTTCTTCTCGATCTGCCCGAGTGCCATCTCGAGTGCTTTTTCTTTGTCCACGATGGGAATCCTTTTGGTATGTGCGTGACTGCTGCGATGGGTGGGGAACTGCGGGGCTGCGATCGATTCCGCAGCGAGCGGGTTGAGGAGAGCTTACGGAGGGGTAGTGACAGTGAAGCGGCCAGGACGGCGGAAAAATGGCTCTGACCTGCGGAAAGAGAGATTCTTGCCGGGCCAGAATGAAGCCCTTTCGCGAACAACAGCACTGTAGTTCCGAACGCGTGTTGGGGCAAGCATATGTTCGCCTCCTTCCGAAACGGCGAGCGGATCCGACCACCTGCGGCCGCTCACCCGAGGCGGTACCTCTCGGCTGCGGCTGCCACGAACCGCGCCACAACCGGAGGGAAAACCCCGCCGGGAACGCCGGGAAC
>Ga0105047_10004352_pt1 | contig 24684 bp, 20 predicted proteins | sample MAT04_FD_78384 | JGI IMG/M metagenome (GOLD analysis project Ga0105047, IMG submission 78384) | Freshwater microbial communities from Lake Fryxell liftoff mats and glacier meltwater in Antarctica - MAT-04 (megahit assembly) | ecosystem: Environmental > Aquatic > Freshwater > Ice > Liftoff...
CCATCACCCCGTTCACCGCCATCCAGTCCATGAACCGCAACTCACGCGCATCCTCAACAACCGCCAGCCAGTCGGGGTTGAAAATCTGCCCCGCCGCATGCAGCGCCTCGTGCTCTTGCCGCACCAGGCTGATGTTGCGGATGTAATCACCCGTGCCCCCCGGATCGGTCGCCGAAATGCTCAGCATCATCGTGCCGCCCGCAAGGTTCTGCACAACCATCCGCCCGGGTTCGGAGGACAGCACGCGGACATTGCCCGCCATATGCAATGCCCCCTCGCCCTCATAGGTCAGCACATAAATCCCCGCCCGCGACGCCGCCGCCGCAGGATCCGACGCAGACCCCCCCCAATCCCAGATCGTCCCGATCGCCCCAAGCTCTGGCGGAATCGAGGTTGGCCAGCCATCCGCATCCAGATACCCGCCCGCCGCCAACTCGGCCCGCGTCATCCCGCCCCACTGGCCGGACTCATGTCCAATCCACGGACGCGACATCTTCATCAGATCCAGAAATGCCATCTGCGTTGACCAATCCGATATCCCCGTCAATCCATAGGACAAAACAGGGTCGGAAAGACCGGTAGCCGCCAGATTGTTCATAAGATTTCCCTTGTTCCCGGTGCGGCGCTAACCTGCGTTAGTGCAGACCCATACGGTGCTCCGGGGGCGAGGGTGTGGCAAAGTGGTGAAGAGAGTATTGATTTTCCGGACGTGGGCCGGTATCTGCCGTGCGCTGCAGACGAATCCGGCATCCTTCCGCCCACAGCCGGGCTTCAAGGCGCTACGCGACCAGAAAGGCCATGTCGTGCTACGCGACCAGAAAGGCCATGTCGTGCTACGCGACCAGAAAGGCCATGTCGCGCACGAATTGCGCTGTTCGAAGATAGTCTGAAATGCGCCGATGCGCTTCGGTTGCGATCGACCGGCACAGATCGGGCGACGCCAATGCCATGGCCACCACCTCGTTCAGGTCCGAAAAATCCCACTTGACCGGAAGATAGGTCACACCGGGCACATAGATGTCGGGGCTGGTTTCCAGATGGCCCATGTCCGGCTTGATCAGCACGGCGCCATAGGCAAAGGCCTCGATGTCCCGCCAGCAGATCTCGCCATACCCAAAGGGGCTGAAACAGGTCTTGGCGCTTTTCAGTTCCGCCACGTATTTTCCATAGGAAATCGCCTCGGTCGAGGAGCGGACAACCCCCGGCACCGCCTGTGCCGCCCGCACGGCATCGGCCCGCATCGCGCCATACCAGCCGCTGCCTTTGGTGCCCAGACGCATGTGCAAGTCGATCGGCCGGTCGCGGAAAGAGGGCTGCACCCTTGCGGCAAAGGGGCGCAGGAACCTTGGGGCGGTGAAAAAGGCTGGGCCAAGGTGCAGCTTGTCCAGAAAGGCTTCTGGCACCACCCAATCCGGGCGCGGCTGATCCAGACCATAAAGCGCGCCATAAAACTCGGTCAGGTTGGTATCGCCCTTGTGGGACCGCAGGAACAGGCTGCGGTCGCGAAACAGCGACTTCTTGATGTAAAAGGCGATATCCTGCCCCAGATCAGGGGCCAGGCGCAGGTCGTTATGCGCAAAGGAATCGACAAACGAGATAGCGGCATCGGGGCTGGTCTGGCGCAGCAGGGCCACGGCCCGGGTCAGTTGCCCGCGGTCCACCTTGAACCAGGGCAGGATCAGGATGCGGTCTGCCGGGGCGCCCCGGGGCAACTGACCCTCCAACAGAGCCTGAATCGGGAAAAAGCGGAACTCGCAGTTGTGCAGGCGGCGGAATTCGGGGGCATGCAGGATAAAGGGAAAGACCTGGGCAAAGGTGATCTGGTTCAGATCGAAATAGACACTGATCCGGAGCCTGTCCAACCGGGAAAACGGCCGGCTGAGCCAGGTCAGCCCGACATTGCCCAGACGGCGCGACAGGACAAGCCGGCCAAACTCCTCTGCAAGCAGGTCGGGGATTTTCACAACCGGTCCTTCCAGAAACGCTCTTGGGTTTGGCGGCGCCTGAACTCCACCCATCCCGCGCGCACACGATGCGCCCTAGTCATCCTGGACAAGCCGGGCAATGCGGTCCATGCGCCGGGGCGGAACCCACAGATAGTCGCCATCCGCCTCTATCACGGCACAATAGTCCAGTTTCAGGTGATGGCAAAATCCGGATTTGGCCAGGCCCAGCCGGTATGGCCGGTATCCCAGCGCCGCCAGATGGGCCTGCAGCTGGGCAATGGTGGCACCCGCCCGCGCCAGATGGCGCGCCACGACCTCGGTCAGGATCAGCGGCGCCCCCTGGGCCAGCGTGTCCTGCAGACCCCGCAGAACGTTCAGTTCGAACCCCTCGACATCTATCTTGATGAAATCGACGGCCTGCCCTGACAAGATCAGGTCCCCGGTCTGGACCGGACAGGTCACGCGGCGGGCATTGTCGTATTGGCCGGGGGCGAAACTGGCCTCGCCGGAATTGATGCCAGGCACGAAAAGCTCCAGCTCGCCCGGCACATCCGACAGGCCGATCGGCAGGGTGCGGACCTGATCCAGCCGGTTCAGGGCAACATGGCAGGCAAGCCTCGCATAGGCGGCCGGGTTCGGCTCGACCGCAAGAACCCGACCCTGCGGCCCGACGGCCGCCGCCGCCGCCAGGGTGAAATGGCCATAGTTCGCGCCGACATCCAGCACCGCATGGCCCGGTTCCAGAACACGGTCCAGCAACAGCGCGGCCGGCAGATCATACCACCGCCGCAGAAAGAACAGCGCCCGGTCCGCCCATTCGGCCAGATCGACGATGCGGTACAGACCATTGCGTTTGTCGCGCAGGATGCGCGGGCCGGCGCCTGCCCAATGGCCATTGCGCTGCGGGCCGCCGACCAGCCTGCGATAGACAATCCCCCAGCCGGGCAGTTCCGCCGAGATATAGGGTCTGGCAAGGAAGCTGATCAGATGTTTCAGCATTGTCCCGTCCTTGCCACTCACGCCCCCGGCAAAAAGCGTGGCAGCGGCTCCACCACCGCGCGCAGCGCGTCTTTCAACCGCTGTTCGGCCACCTCGTCGCTTTCGCCCTCAAGGATGGGGGTGATCAGCCGGACGATGGCACCATCGCTGCGGCCGCTGCGCACCTTGGTCAGGGTCATCAACAGCTTGGCGTAATAGGACGAGGCGGTGCGCACGCCCTGCTGGTCATACCAGTAATAGACCACCATCCGGTCCAGCCCCTTCTGGATGAAGGCGCGGTTCAGCGTGAAGGGACCGCCCGCCACATCGGCAGGGGCGTCGATCTGGTCCAGGGCTGCGATTTCCCACCCGGCCGAGGGCAGGCAGACCGTGGGCGAATGGGTGCCGCCGTCCATCTGATCCTTGTACCAGGCCGAGAACAGGTCCACCGGCGCTTCGGTGCCCTCGCGGTGCAGGGTGACGGAATGATAGTCATCCGCCGCCAGAACCCGCGCCGTATCGGCATCCAGCCGCTGCGGCATCGAGGAGACCCAGTCGCCCATCTGCAACGGGAAGGCGTGGAACGGCTCGCGCTCGACCATGGCCAGCGGGCGTGGCGGGATCGCCTGCCAGGCCAGGGCGCCCGCCGTCATGACCAGCGTGATCGCAATCAGCGCCGCCGAGGGCTGGATCAGCCGCAGCCGCGCCAGTTGCGGCATCATGCCATCGAAATCCAGATCCAGCGCCTCGGTCAGGCCCATCTTTTGCGGGTGCAGCATCAGCATCACCCGCGCCAGGGCAAACAGCAGCAGCACGCAGACCAGAAAGATCACCCAGCCTTCCATGAAATGCGTCAGCCCTTCAACGAACTCGACCCCGTAATTGTCAACCACGACCCCGGCCATCGCGATGCGGACCGAATTCATGAACACCGTGATGGGGGCTGCCGAAATCAGCAGCACCGCCTTGTGCCACATCGGGCCTTTGTACAGCACGGCAAAGATGTACGAAAACGACAGGATCGGGAACAGATAGCGCAGGCCCGAACAGGCCTCGGCCACTTGCAGCTTGTAGACGCCAAGGTCGATGATGTTGCCGTCCAGAAAGACCGAGACGCCCAGCAGGTCCAGGAAATACACCCCCAGAACCGACGACACCCCCTGCAGCCAGGTTGACAGCCCGTAATACAAGATCGCCGGCAGCGGCAGCATGTAGATCAGGTGCAGAACCGGCGGCCAGAACTGCTTGCCCTGTTGCCAGCCAAAGCTGATGAGCAAGATCCCCCCCGTCCACAGGATCAGCGCATAGGCCGCGAAATCGTTGATCTGGATCAGCCGCCCGATCCCGCCCAGCACCATGGCCAGCAGGATCACCACCACCCCCACGCCCCGGTCCGTCACCGGCCCGGTCAGGATCGGCACGCGCTTCAGGTGCCGCAGGAACAAGAACCCCGACAGAATCGGGATCAGCGGCCCGTGGCTGTATTCAGGCAGCTTCCACGCCTCCAAAAGCGCGCCGACCCCGGTCTGGAAATAGACCCCCGCCGACAGGATCGCGAGACCCAGCCAGAACAGGCCCCAGACCTCGGTCCTGCTGCCCTGCGACGAGGGCCCGGATAAGCTGTTGGTGATCCCCACGGCAAACCTTCAACCTGATACATTTCAACAAGGCTATCTACATCTTGGACCCCAAGATCAACTGTAACGTACCAGGGCCGGTCAGAAATTGCCCCCAGTCACGCATTGGTGTCACGGAATTCCCGACTGTTTGGCCTTGGCCCCCCGCCGCAACGTTGCGTTACGCGATTCGGGGGCCCTTGGCACTGATCCCGGGCAACCCACGATCCCGGGCAAATCACCCCCCCAGATCACCGTCACGTCTGGCCCGCCACGGCCTTGCCGCCGCCGGACCATCTGGAAACCAAACAGGGAACACAATTTCGCCATGATTGGCCACGCCCCTGTGGCCTGCCGGCGTCAGGCTGCAGCAAATGACCGGATTTGAGTGAATTCTTAAGAAATCTCTTTTGCCAATGGCCAAGTGGGGGTATGCTGAAAACCAAGTGTGCCAGTGGTGACTGCGCCTGTATCGTTTCAAGAGGATTTTTCGCGATGAACAAAACACTGTCTGCCATGGTTGCTGGAGCAGCCCTTTTCCTTGCGTCGCAAGCATCGGCTGTGACGATCGACTTTTCGGCTACGGGCCCTTCCGGGCTGACCGGCATCCCCGGCATCACCTACAGCTCTGCCGCCTCTTACGGCACTGGCACCTTCCCGGCGGGCAACCTGACCGGTCTGGTCAGCACCGGTACGGGCAACGGCCTGGGCGTGAACGCCACCCCCGGCCCGGGCAATACCCCGGCTGACGCAGGGTTCCGCAACGTGATCGACAGCCGCGCTGACGGCACCTGGGAAATGCTGACGGTCACGTTCAGCAGCGCCGTGAACCTGTCGCACTTCATACTCGGCCTGATGGACGATGATGATGATTTCGAATATTCGGTGAACGGTGGCAGCTTTACCTCTGTCGCCGCCGCAACCTCAGTCATCCCGCTGACCCAGGAAACCCGCAGCTATGCGGCATACTGGACCTATGTCACCTCGTTCAGCTTCCGGGCAACCGGCGTGGGCGTGGCAGACAATGACGACTTCCTGCTGAGCCGCGTCAACGTTTCGGCAGTTCCGCTGCCGGCAGGCGCCCCGCTGCTGCTGGCCGGCCTTGCTGGTCTGGCCGCCCTGCGTCGCCGCAAGAAAGCCGCCTGAACCATCCATCCGACTTGACTTGAAAAAGCGGCCCCCGACCCGGGGCCGCTTTTTTCATGGCCGCTGATGGCCCCCTGATCAGTACAGCCCACGGGATGATTCCAAAGCGGACCGTTGGTCATGTTCCGTGTCGCCTGTGATCAGGTTCACCTGATCACAGGCGACACGCTCTGGGGGTAATTCGGGCCCTGTCCAGATCGCGCTGCACCGCACTGTTTCCAAATCAAAGACAATGCGTTTTTTTATTGTCCGTTGTCAAAAATCTGCCTTCTGAACCGCGCCTCAAAGTTGTATTTTATCCTCTTTGGCGGAATTTATTGTGCCCTCGGGCGATCCTCCATAAAATAGCCCCAATTCAAAAACTCAGGGGCCCCCAAAATGCGCTCATCCTTCATGCTTGGCCTGGCTGCTGCCGTCCTGACCATCACTGTCACCGGGGCGGCAAAGGCCGCAACCGTGGTTCCCCCGGCCTGCAGCCCGGCCAACGTCACCACCTCGACCGCCTGCCTGACCGTGCCCGGCAACAATGACAATCTGGCCAGCATGAATGCCGGGACCGGGGTCTTTGGCAACACGGATTGGCTGCTGGCCGACAAAAGCGACGATGCAGCCCCCAGCCTGCCTGCTGTCAACCTCAGCTTTGACGGCCTTGGCCTGCTGACCGGCAACTGGCAGGTCGGGTCGTTCGGCGGCTATACAAAGGCGGCTTTGGTGGTCAAGGGCGGGTCGGTGGCCTGGGTCGCCTATTTTCTGGACCTGACCCATCTGTCAGGGACCTGGAGCACGTCGGGCATCCTCAACGGCGGCGGCAATCAGCCGGGCCTGTCGCATCTGTCGCTGTATGTGGCCGATTATGTCGCCCCGCCCGCCCCCGTGCCGCTGCCTGCCGGCGTCGTGCTGCTGCTGGCCGCCTTGGGCGCTCTGGTCCCCTTGCGCAAACGCGGGGCCTAAGAGACTGAGACTGGGTCAGATCGCGGCCGTCCACACCCGATAGCGGCCCTGCCCCGTCACCTCGCGCAGCAGGCCGCGGGCCTGCATCAGGTCCAGGTTGCGCAGCACCGTCGCCTTGTTGGCCGCGGTCAGCCGTTCAGCCAGACCCGATGTGACCATCGGCCATTCCACCAGCACTGCCAGCAGCAGCGCCGGGGTGCGGCCCTGCAAATCGGCCAGGGCCAGGGCCGCCCGTGCCTGCCAGGCCAGCACCCGGTCCAGATGCGACAGCGCGCCTTGCGTCGCCGCCGTGGCGCCGCGCAGCCAGGCGGCCAGAGTGGCTGCAGGCGCACCGCCCCCACCGATCGCCACCGCCTGCGGCACAAATCCGCGCGGGGCAGCGGGGGCACTGCGGGCCATGCCGGCGGCCAGGCAGGCCGTCAGCACCGCCGCCTCGATCTGCCGCGCAGGCTCGACCTGCCCCGCCCGCTGCCAGATCTGCCCCAGCGCCACCGCCCGCGTGACCGGGTGCAACGGGTCCAGATCGGCGGCCAACCCGCTCAGGGTTGCCATATCCTCCTGCCCGCCCTGCCGGCCGAAAAAGGCGGCAAAACCTGGCCCCATCCCGCTGACCAACCGCCGCAGCGCCCAGGACGCCCGCGCCAGCCCCGGCGCATCGGCCTGCACGCCGGACAGGCGCAACCCCTCCCACAGCGCCAGCTGCCCCACCGGGATGCGGTCGCCCACCGCCCAGCTCAGATCCGCCGCTTCGCGCAGCGCCAGCCGGTGCCGCCATCCCGGCGGTCCCGTCCGCAACCGCTGCTCCAATGCGCCATACAGCACCGCCAGGTCCGCCAGTTCTGCCGCAAGCGCCCCCTGCGCCGCCAGCCAGTCCGCCACCACCAGCAGCGGCCTGCGGTCGGCCTGCGGCAGGGGGCTGGCAAAGGCATCCTCCTCGGTCAGGTCTGGCTCGAACCACGGCTCTGCCGGGGCGGAATCATAGGGGCCAAGGCGGGCGTCGGGATCATTATATATCTGGGGTTTTCGCGCCATAAGTTGCATTTTAATTCAATAATGCGCCCTACCCAACAGTTTTCGCAAACAGCCCATCACACATGATAAGGACCAATTATCATGCCTCTTGATCTGACGACCAGAATGGGCCTTCCTGCCCGCCAAACCTCACAGGAATCCCCATGCGGCCCCCCATCCTGCACAGCCAATCCGTCCTACACAGCCAACCCGTCCTGCACAGCCAACCCGGCACCCTGACCCCCGAGGACGAGGCCGCCCTGACCGACCTTTACCGTCGCGGCACCCCGCCCAATACGCTGCGGGCATGGGAGCGGGACCTTCTCTATATCACCGCCTGGAAACAGGCGCGTTTCGCCGCGAAACTGGACTGGCCCGAACAGGATCAGGTCGCCCTGCGCTTTGTGCTGGACCATTCCACCGACCTGACCACCACCCCCGGCCCTGCCCAAGGTGCCGCCCTGGCCCTGATTGCGCGTGGCCTGCGCCGCTCCCTCGCCTGCCCTGCCCCGGCCACGCTGGACCGCCGCATCGCCTCGTGGCGGGCCTTTCACCGGATGCGCAACCTGCCCTCGCCCTTCGACGCCCCCCTGATCGCCGCCGCCCGCCAAAAGGCCCGCCGCGCCGCCGCCACCCCCCGCGTGCCCAAATCCCCCCGCCCCGTGACCCGCGACCTGCTGGAGAAACTCCTCGCCACCTGCGATGATGACCTGCGCGGCCTGCGCGACCGGGCGATCCTGATGCTGGCCTTCGCCTCAGGCGGCAGGCGGCGTTCGGAACTGACCAGCCTACACCGTGACGACATCGGGACCGAAGATTTTGCCACCCAGGGCCTCCTCTGGCTCCGCCTGTTGCAGACCAAGACCACCACCCCGATCACCGCCCCCCGCCTGCCCCTGAAAGGCCGCGCCGCCCGCGCCGTGATGGGTTGGATCATCGCCGCCGCCATCGACGCAGGCCCCCTGTTCCGCCCCGTCTCGACCTCTGGCCGCGCCCTGCCCCGCCCCCTTGCACCCGACGCCATCCGCACCATCCTGCGCCACCGCCTGACCCTGGTCGGCCTGCCACCCGACCACGCCACCCCCCACGGCCTGCGCTCGGGCTTCCTGACCCAGGCCGCGCTGGACGGCGCCCCCCTCGCCGCCGCCATGCAACTCAGCCTCCATCGCTCGGCCCAACAGGCGCAGCGCTACTATGCCGATGCCGACATAGCGCAGAACCCCGCGACCGATCTGCTGGACTGACCCTGATTTCGCCGCGAAACAGGCTTTGCCAAATCACCCCCATGTGCGGTAGTTTGCGGGACAATGGGGAAACTACCGCACATCCCCCACAAGGTGCCCCATGACCAAAAAGCCTGATGCCGTTCAACCGCAGCCCTATCACAACCTCGATCCGGCACGGTCCGCCGCAAAACTGGGGCCCCAGGTCGATACCACCCGCTTTGCCAAGGCCGCCGCCTTTTGCAGCAAGGGCCGCGATGACATGGCCAAGCGCGGCTATGCCCCTGATGGCAAGAAACGCCTGCGCCGCTTTTCCATCTGGGAAATCACCAAATACCTGATCCCCGTCGCCCCCGCCCATCTGCGCCGCGTCCTGCGCGCCAATGACGGCTTGCCCCAGGGTGAGGGCGAGGCCGGCGCCAAGTGGTTCACGCTGGAAGAGGTGCTGACCCTTCGCGCCCATTTCGCCGCCGAAGGCTCGGCACAAAAGGAATACCTGCCCTACCGCCCCGAAGGCCTGCCGGCCAAGATCGTCGCCGTGGCGAATTTCAAGGGTGGGTCGGGCAAGACCACAACCTGCGCCCACCTGGCCATGGCGGCGGCGCTGGATGGCTACAAGGTGCTGGTCATCGACATGGACAGTCAGGGCTCGATGACCTCGATTCTGGGTGGTCAGGTCGCCGATGAATGGCAAACCGTCTTTCCCCTGATCGCCCGTGATTACGCCCGCGCCCTGCAGGCAGAAAACCGGGTCCGCGCTGCCGGCGGCCATCCGACGATGCCCCTGGATGAGACTCTAAGAGCGGCACTAGACACCAATCCCCAGGATCTGATCCAGAAAACCCACTGGCCCAACATCGACCTGATCGGCGCCCAGCTAAACCTATACTGGGCGGAGTTTCAGATTCCGGTCTGGCGCATGGGGTTGCGATCCTGGCCGCTGTGGGATGCCTTGGGCAATTTTCTGGCTGATGAGGGCATCCTGAACCAATATGACATCATCTTCCTCGATACCCCCCCTGCGCTTGGTTACCTCACCATCAATTCACTGTCCGCGGCGGATATTCTGCTGGTGCCGCTGGGCGCATCTTTCCTGGAATTTGACAGCACGGGCCGGTTCTTTGATATGCTGCACGCCACCTTTGCCAGTATCGAAGAAGGCGAAAACAGCCAGCGGCGGGCCCTGGGGCTGGATGAAATCAAGTTTGAATGGGACGTGGTCCGCGCCATCATCACCCGGTTTGACGCAGGCCAGCAGACCGACCTTGCCAATGTCATCCAGGCCTATTTCGGCGATTTCATGAACACCTACCGCCAGGATTTCACCGCCCTGGTGGGGCAAGCCGGCGAGCAGGTGAATGGGATTTATGAGGCCGACTACCGCGATTTCAACCGCGACACCTATCTGCGTGGCCGTGAGGCCTTTGACCGGACCTATGCCGAGTTCAAGGAACTGCTGATCGGCGCCTGGTGGCGTGACGCACAACTGGCGAAAGGGGGCGATGATGGCAAAGCGCAGACGGCTTGAGGCCCCGGGGCCAGAGGAGTTGGCCGATCTGGAGGCCGGTTTCGCGGCGAAACAGCCGCCCGAACGCACCGGCCTGACCGCCCCGATCGCCCAGATCGCGGGCGAGATTGCAAGGGCCGCCGAGCCCTTGGATATTGAAAAAAGAGTGTCTATCGCCCGTGACAGTCACGATGCCGAGGCTTGGCGGCAAGCCAGTGCCGATGGCCGGGTGATCACCGATCTGGCGCTGGACCGGATCGACCTGGACTATATGCTGCGCGACCGGATCGTGGTCGAGGTGTCGGAACTAGAGGAGTTGAAATCCTCGATCCTGGCCCACGGCCTGCGCCTGCCGGTCGAGGTGGTGGCGCTGGAGGATGGCACCTATGGGCTGGTGTCCGGCTGGCGCCGCGTCACCGCGATGCGGCAGTTGCATGAAGGGGACCCGGGCCAGTTCGCCACGATCAAGGCCATCATCCGCCCGCCCTATCAGGCGGCCGCGCTCTACACCGCGATGGTCGAGGAGAATGAGTTGCGCAGTCAGGTGACCCCCTATGAACGTGGCCGGATCGCGGTTGTGGCGGCCAGCATGGGGGCATTTTCCGACACTGAAGCCGCGATAGAGACTATTTTCGCCGCTGCCTCCAAGGCAAAACGATCCAAGATCCGCAGCTTTGCCCATGTGCATGACGAATTGGGCGACGTGCTGCAATTCCCGACCGATCTGTCTGAACGCAACGGGTTGCGCCTTGCCTATGCCCTGCGCGAGGGCTTCGCCGCCGGCTTGCGGGGCGCCTTGGGCGGGGCGGCGCGCGGCGGGCCTGCGTTGGAATGGGCCCTGCTGGAACCGATCGTCGCGGCCGCCGAGGCGGTCAAGCGGACACAGGGGCGGGGCGGGCGGCCCAAGACCCGGCTTGCCAAGGGGACAGGGCAGCCAAACGATCTGGCCAATGGAATCACGATCGAGCGGGTGCTGCACGAGGATGGCTATTCGATCCGGCTGCGCGGTGCGGCGGTCGATGTGACCCTGGTTGACACGCTGATGGACGAATTGCGCCGTCTGATGGCCCGCCTGCCCTATTGAAACGCCAGAACAGAGCTTGTTATCCCCCGCGCTGCCGCATCGCATGCCTCACGCAAGGGGGCATAGGCCAGGCGGCCGATCTGCCGGTAATCAAGGTCATAGAGTTGGGCCGCGTGACCCTTGGCGATGGCCTCGACCTCGGGGAAGGGGGTCGGCAGCAGAGTATCGCCCAGTTTCGCCGCGAAACCCGCCATCTGGCGGGCTGCACCCTCACCGGCGCGGGTGGGCAGGACGACCAGCCGCTGCCAGCGTTGGCCGGGGGCGGTCTGGCCCAGGGCACGGGCGGTTTGCTGGGCCTCGGCCTCATCCCGGGCCGCCGCTTGTCCCAAGGCCTGCAGACCCGCGCCCAGGCGGCCAAGGTCCGCCTCCTGCAAGGGCAGGGGGGCCAGCAGCACATCGGCCGAGATCAAGAGCGACAGGGCCAGCGGCCCCATGCCACGCGGCGTGTCACACAGGATCAGGTCATAGCGCTGACGCAGACCCTCTTCCTCCAGAGCGGCGGCCAAGGCCTGACCGGGGGACCAACTGCGCAAGGACGCACGCCAGCCTGCAATCTGCAGATCGGCCTGCATCAAGGCCGGGGGGGCTGCCATCACGTCAAGACCCGGCCAGGCGGTGGGGCGGATCAGATCATCCGCCCCCAGCGTCAGGGCCGCATTCAACACGGCGTCCATCGGTTGCGGCGCTTCGCCGCGGTCCAACCGCCCCTCGTTCAGTCGGCGCAGGTGCCGCGCTGCCGCCCGCGCGATCAGCGACAAGACACCCGCACCGAACCTTCCCTCCGCACCATCCCCATGCCCCGGAAGGGTGGACCCCAAGCTGCGGCCCAACGAACCGGCAGGATCGCCGTCAATCACCAATATCCGGTGACCGGAGAGGGCGCAGGCCGTGGCGATGTGCAACAGCGCCGTGCTGCGGCCCATCGCGCCCAAGGGGCCGGTCAGCGTGATGAGCGGGGCCCGGGCGCGGCGGTTGGGCAGATAGCGGGCCTTGCTGCGGCCTGTGGCAAAATGGGCGCGCAAGGCGGCAAGGTCGTCTGGCGTAAACCAGCGGGTGCCACCCTCGGCCCCGGCAGTGCCCTGCGGCAGGCTGGGGGTTGCGGCCAGCACGCGACGGAAATGTTCGGGCGCCATGGGCAGGATCCAGGAGGTGATTTCCCAGATTGAAACCAGCCGCTCGGCCTGCGGTGGCATGGGGCGCAGGGTGCAGGCTGCGGCAAGAGTTTGCAGGTCGGCTGGTGTCACGGCGGGTATCCCAGGCTGTTTTTCCACCTGTATCACGAAAATAGCGCCGCATCACTATAAAATCATGATCCTGATCATATGCGCCACATTTACACTCATCGCAGCTTCCCCAGCCCTTTTTTTTCAGGCTGGAACCCCGCAAATCGCCTTTCTCCCAGTGTTTGTGGTTATGAATTTGTTATCAGATAGTTATGGAAGACAAGCAATTCCAAAAACTGCCGGATTTTCGCGCCAGATCAGGACCTTGCGCAAAGGTTTTTTTGTTGGGGTGACTCTGAAACCACGATCGTCCGACTCTGAAACCCCGAGCGGGCGATTCCGAAACCCCGACGGTCGCTGCCCCGGTTGCGCAGGGTGGACGCAGGCTGTGGATAACTTTAAGCTGGGTGTCAATGAAACCCCGAATCGCGGGGCAGTGCCTGCACAGGGCACCTAGATAAAAAACGATGGCAGCGCAGGGGGATTGGGCGGATGGCGGCACCATTGGCGCGACAGACAGCATCGGTTGCGCGGCAGCCCGATTTCTTTACCTGCGATGTCTTTGATGCCCTGCCCAAGGATGATCTGGCCAGCATGGAGCACCCGCTGTTCTCGCTGGCCACCCGGCCCGATCTGGCCATCCTGCGCTATGCCCATAACGGGGTCGAGATCGAGGTGACGCCCTCGGTCAAGGGTCGCGCCACGATCCATGACAAGGACATCCTGATCTATTGCACCAGCCAGATCATGGCGGGGCTGAATGCCGGCAAACCGGTCGCCCGCCATCTGCATCTGCGGGCGCATGATCTGCTGCAGGCGACCAACCGCGAGACCAGTGGCGACGCTTACCGCCGCCTGCGCGAGGCGTTCGAGCGGCTGGCGGGCACGCGCATCACCACCAACCTGGTGATGGGCGAGCATGAAATCACCCGCGGTTTCGGCCTGATCGAGGATTGGGAGATTGTGCGCAAGACGCGGGGCGGGCGCATGGTGCAGGTGCGTGTCACGCTGTCGGAATGGCTCTATTCGGCCATTATGGCCAAATCCGTCCTGACCTTGAGCCGTGGCTATTTCCATCTGCGCCGCCCGTTGGAGCGCCGGCTTTATGAACTGGCGCGCAAGCATTGTGGCCGCCAGCCCGAATGGCGCATCTCGCTCGAGGTGTTGCAAAAGAAGGCGGGGTCGAACTCGCCCCGCCGGGTGTTCCGCGCCATGCTGCGCGATGTGATCGAGGGCGGCAACATCCCCGACTATATCCTGACGCTGGATGAGGGCGATCTGCTCTGGGTCATACCGCAGGCGGTGATCGAGCCGGTTCTGCCCGGCGCGGGCCCCGGTTCGCAAAGCTTGGGTCCCCTGCGCGAGGTCACGCTGGACCAGGCCCGCGCCCGCGCCCCGGGCTGGGACATCCACGCGCTGGAGGCCGAGTGGCGCGGCGTCTGGCAGCGGTCGGGCCGGCCTGTGCTGCGCGCCCCTGACCGCGCCTTTCTGGGCTGGCTGGACAAGCGCCTGTCGTAAGGGCGCCTCTTAACGGAGTGTTCAGACACTCCGGTCCAAACTGGACTGCGAGTTTCACACGCGGCAAGATTCATACAACGGGCAGAGGGCCGATGCTGATCAGATCGCTGACATTCGGCATCCTGTGCGGTGCGACGGCGGCGCTGGTCACCTGGTCTGCCGGGGCAGGGGGGTTGCTGGCCTTTGCCGCCTATAGCGGGGGTGGCAGCCTGGGATTGCTGGCGATGGCGCTGCCCGGCCACACCGGGCGCTGATCCGCGCCTCAGTAATAGCTGCTGTCATAGCCTGCGCCACTTTCGGCATAGCGGCATTTGTTCAGGACCGTGCCCAGCACATTCGTCAGACCTGCGACCTCTTGCTCGCAGCGGTCGATCTGGGCCAGCGTGTCATGGCCCGCGGCAGCCACGATCATGGCGCAATCGACATGGGCAAAGAACCCCATATTGTCGTCATTGCCCTGCATGGGCGGGGTGTCGAAGATCATGATGTCGGGCCGCCAGTCGCCTTCGATGCGGTCCAGCGCGTCCTTGATGCTGTAACCCTGCAGCAGTTCGGCCGAGTTTTGCACCCTGGCGCGGTTGCTGCAGACGGCCAGATTGCTGCCATAGCGGACGGCGAAATCCTTGAAGATGGCGCCGGGACGCAACAGGCCGGTGATGTTGGGCGGGGTCTTGAGGCCCAAAAGCCGGGCCAGGCTGGGTTTGCGCAGGTCGAAATCCATCAAGATCACCCGCAGATCATCACTGCGCGCCAGGCTCAGCGCCAGGTTGAGGCTGATCGTGCTTTTGCCCGACTTCGGGCGCGGCGAGGTCACGGCCAGCCGGGTCCAGCCCTTTTCCTTCATCTGCCGCAGCACGCGGGCGCGCAAAAGCCCGTAATAGCTGGCGAATTCCTGGTCGCCCAACGCATTGATGCGGCGGGATTTCGCCTGCTGCGCCGAAACCTCCAGCAGGGGCAGGCTGGACCAGTCCCACAGTCTGGCGGCCAGTCCGGCCTCGGCCGGGTCCAAGGTGGGGTTCAACGCCGGGCCCATGGCGGGGGCGGGGGCGGGGGCCAAGGCGGGGCTGGCCGCTCTGGCGGCCTGCGACCTGCCGACACCCAGCCGCAACTCGTTGCGGGCAGCGCGGGCCTTGGCCATTGCGGCCTCAAGTCCTTCCATCGTCGTCTCTCCTTCGTGGTCTCGGCAGCCGGGAAACGGGGCGCATGGGGCGCGCCATCAGAACCCCAGTTTGCCGGCGATCTTGGGCAACAGGATGTCAAGCGGCATGTAATAGGTATTGATCAGCCAGGCCCCCGCGGGGACGCCGATAGCGATGGCCGCCACCGCAAAGATCAGGATCAGCCGCCGGCGCAGCACCTCGCCGGGGGTGCGGATATAGGGGATCACGCCCAGCGGGATGATGTTCAGATGGCGTTCCAGATCGGCGGGCCGGCGGACTGAGGTGTTCATCACCTCCAGCAGCCCGACCAGCCCGAAGCCCAGCGCCAGACCCATCACCGCCCCCAGAAGGACGATCCGCACCCGGTTGGGCTGCGACGGCGTGTCAGGCACCGTGGCCCCATCCAGCACGCCGATGCGCTGCCCCTTGGACAGAACCGCGATCCGCTCGCCGGTCGAGGCCTTGGACAGACGGTCGGTTGCGGAACCGTACTGGGTCTGCAGATTGGCATAGTCGCGGTTCAGCGCATCCATCTGCACCGCCACGCCGGCGCTGCGGTCGATCGAAGCCTTCAGCGTCACCAGTTGCCCGGTGATGTCGGTGCTTTCCTGGGTCATGCGGGCGATCTGCGCGTCGATTTCGGCGGTCTGGATTTCCAGCAGGGTCATCGGGGTTTCGTCGGGCGGCGCGGTCGTGGCCCCCTCAGCCAGCCCACCTTCAACAGACCCACCTTCAACAGGTTTTGGGCCGGCGGTCTCGGTGGCGGCGCTGATCTGCGCCTCCAGTTCGCCGATCCGGGCCCGCAACAGGATGACCTTGGGGTTTTCCGGCGCCAGGACGGCCAAGAGCTGGGACAGATCCGCCTTCAGCGCGGCCAGTTGGGCCGCTTGGGGGGATTGCGGGGCCAGGCGGGTCGCCTCCAGCTGCCCGGTCGAGCGATAGATCTCGATCAGGCGCTGCTTTTGGTCCTTGAGACCCGCGGTCTCGCGTTGCAGCGTGGCCAGGCGTTGCTGCAGGTTGGATTGTTCGGTCATCCGGTAATTCAGCGTGCCGGGCAGGGCATCGGCGTTCTGGTTCTGAAACTCCAGGATGCGCGCGCTTTGCGTGCTCAGATCCGTGCTCAGGCGCTCGACCTCTTGTTGAAAGAATTGCAGCGTGTCCTGGGCCTGATTGGTGCGGCTGGCGGTGCTGTCGGTCAGGATGCGCGTGACATATTCATTGACGACCGCCGCGGCGGTCTGGGCGCTCTCGGCATCGAAGGTCAGTGTCATCAGCGTGGCCTGGTCGCGGCCGGCCTGTTTGGCGATGGTGGTGTTGTCGCGCATGGCGGTGACGATGTCATCGGGCGCCATGGTGTCGATCCGGGGCAGGGCGCGGAACTTGCGGGCGATCTCCAGCAGGTTGGTGCGCGTCATCAGCCGCTGTTCGATGATCTGCAACTGTTCCAGGGCGGCGGTATCGACCGTGGGGGCGGCCAGAGCATCGGGGATCTGGGCCGATTCCATCAAGAGCCGCGCAGTGGATTGAAAGACCGGCGGCAGGATCACCGCGACATAGGCCGACAGGGCCGTGACCGCCAGAAAGACCAGCGCGATGTAATGCAGCCGCCGTCCCACGACAGACAGGTAATAGCGCAGGTCAGGCTTCATCCCTGGTCACCCGGGCCTGCTGGCGCGGCAGCGGTTGTGCCCTGCCGGCTTGCAAAGGGCGGTGCGGGGATCTGGGCGGCGAAAAAGATGTTGTCCTTCAGGACCTCGGTCAGGATGGCGCGGGTGACTTGCGGGCTTTCCCGCGTCCAGGCGTACAGCAGCGCCATGTCGCAGAACTGGTTGATCAGCCGGGGCACGCCGCGGGTCACCTCATGGACAAAGGCGCAGGCATCTTCGCTGAACTCGGCCCCGGTGCCCCCGACCGACCGCAGCCGGTGCATGATGAAGGCGGTCGTGGTGTCGCGGTCCAGCGGTTCCAGATGGAAGCTGACCGCGATGCGCTGGGCAAGTTGTTCAAGTTTGGGTTGGCGGATCATGTCTCGCAATTCCGGCTGGCCTATCAGCAGCAATTGCACGACCTCGTCCTTGCCGGTGTTGATATTGGTCAGCATCCGCAACTCTTCCAGGCTTTCCTGAGACAGATTCTGCGCCTCGTCAAAGATCAACAGGGTGCGCCGGCCCGCGGCATATTCGGCGATCATGAAATCCTGCATCGCCTGAAACAGATGCACATAGCCTGCATTGTGGTCAAAGCTTTGCCCCAGCGCATTCAGCACCCACTGGATCAGCGCCCCCCGCCCGCCCTGCGCATTCGAGATCAGCCCCACCGTGATGCCGTCATCCAGCCGCGACAACAACTCGCGCAGAAGCGTGGTCTTGCCGCAGCCGATCGCCCCCGTCAGCAGCGTGATGGGCGAACGGGACACCACGCCGAATTCCAGCACCGAAAAGGCCTGGCGGTACTGGCGCGACCAGAGCAGCAGTTCAGGGTCGGGCAGCAGGGTGAAGGGCCGTTCGCGAAACCCGAAAAAGTCGGCGTAAAACCCCCGGTGCTCCACCTGGGCCGGGGCCAAAGCCGAACCGGGTGCCGCAATCGGGGCCGAAACATCCTTGGGCGACTTGGCCATGGTTTCACAGAACCCTTCACTTCACCGGCATACTGGTTTGACACGGTCCAACGACCGCGCCCCATCTGTGACAGGCCTGATGCAAAAGCAACCCGTTGCTATGATTCGCAACCGAAAATGGCCAAACGCAATCCCGAATTGCATTTTCCGCCCCCGCCGGCCCGCCGTGCACAGCGCGGCTTGTCACCGCAATGTTGCCAAATCGCCCGATTGCCCCGCGCTTGTCCAAGGATGAGAAACAGTCCGCCTGTTGCGCGGTCATCGTGCTGCTGTTTGTTGCCGGATTACCCGAATGCCATGAAATTTCATCGATTCTGTTCAAAATACATGTAAAGTTGTAGTAGGAACAGGCCACGGTACGTCCGGTATCCGGATTTGTCGTCGTGCGGTTGGCCGTGACGGATTGGAACGCTGGTGACGGCTGTGTGCTGTTGTGTGGTGCGTCGGACCTCGCAGAGGTCTTGGACCAGGGGAATTTGAGTGAGCTTTGAGCCGTCAGAAATTTATTCGGAGCTTGCCCCGCCTCCTGCGGCGGATCTGAGCCCCCTGCGCAAGCGCAGCCTTTACCGCGACGGTATCAAGCGGGTGCTGGATGTGGCTGTGGTGTTGCTGGCTGCCCCGCTGGTCGTGCCGGTTGTCATCCTCATTGCACTTCTGGTGATGCGCGACGGTCATTCGCCGTTTTACTGGAGTGCGCGGGTCGGTCGCGGTGGCCGGGTCTTTCGCATGATGAAGCTGCGCACCATGGTGCATGACGCCCATGGCAGCCTGCCCGCCTATCTGGCCTCTGATCCCGCCGCCGCCGCGGAGTGGACCGAGACCCAGAAGCTGAAGGTTGATCCGCGCATCACCGGTTTTGGCCGCATCCTGCGCAAGACCTCGCTGGATGAACTGCCGCAACTGTGGAACGTGCTAAAGGGCCAGATGTCGCTGGTCGGCCCGCGCCCGATGATGCCCGATCAGCGCGGCATCTATTCGGGCAGCGCGTACTATGTGCTGCGCCCCGGTGTGACCGGACCCTGGCAAGTGTCGGACCGCAACGACAGCGCCTTTGCCAAGCGGGCGGATTTCGACATGGAATATCACCGCACCCTGTCGTTCGCCAATGACCTGCGGCTTTTGGGGCGCACGGTTGTCGTGGTCCTGCGCGGCACGGGATATTGATCCGGCACTGACACAAAGCTGATGCATGCCTGTTTCACGGCCCCCCACTTGGCTGTATGACAGATAGGCAGAACGACTTCGGGAACGTATAGATGACATTGCAACGCTATGGCGCGGTTCTGGTTCTTTTGGCTGCCTTGGGCGGGCTGGCGGGGTGCGAATCCTCCAAGGACAAGGCGGCCCGCCACCTGGCCTCGGCGCTGGAACTGATGGAAAAGGGCGATGCCGACCGCGCCCTGGTCGAGTTTCGCAACGTCTTTACCCTGGATCCCGACAACCGCGATGCGCGCATGGCCTTTGGGGCGCTGCAGCAGGGGCGCGGCAATCTGGCGGATGCCTTTGTCCAGTATCAGCATGTGATCGACCGCAACCCGCAGGACGCCGAGGCGCTGATGGCCGGGGCCCGCGCCGGGGCCGATCTGTCGCAATGGCCGCAGGCGGGCAAGCTGGCCGATGCGGCCCTGGCCCTGACCCCGGGCGATCCCGCAATGCTGGCGATCAAGGCGGGCGTCGATTACGCCACCGCCCTGTCGGCCAGCGATGTCCCCGGCCGCCGCGCCGCCGCCCTGCGTGCCCGCACCCTGCTGGACAGCCAGCAAGACAGCCTGCTGTTGCACCGCCTGATGATCGACAGCCTGATCCAGGATGCCGATCTGCCCGCCGCCCTGACCGCAATCGAGGCGGCCCTTGTCATCTTTCCGGCGGAAAAGGGGTTCTACCAGTCCCGCCTGGCCATCCTGGCCTCGCAGAACAACGATGCCGCGGTCGAGGCAGAGCTGCTGGCGATGGTGCCGCGTTTCCCCGATGACCTGACCATCGCGGCCACCCTGCTGCGCTGGTATGTGTCCAAGGATCAGCTGGACAAGGCCGAGGCCTTCCTGCGCGCCAGAACGCAGACCGGCGATCTGACCGCGGGTCTGGACATGGTGAATTTCCTGCGCCAGTACCGGTCGATCGACGCGGCCCTGACCGAGGTTGACACGTTGCTGGCCGCCCAGCCCGCGACGGCCCCCGATGCGGCAGCAGCCCCCGATGCGGCAGCACCGGCCTCACCACTCGGGGCGGTCACGCCCGAACTCTTGGGGGCGCTGCGCGCCAGCCTGCTGTTTGAACAGGGCAACCGGGACGAGGCGATCAAGGCCCTGCAGCAGATCGTGACCGGACCCGCCGCGACCGGACCCGCCGCGACCGGGGCAGCCGCGACCGGGGAACCGGTGTCCGATCAGATCCTGCAATTCCGCGTCATGCTGGCGCAGATGATGCTGACCGCCGGCGATGCCGTTCAGGCCCGTGCCCTGATCGAGGCGGTGCTGGTGGATGATCCGGGCCAGACCGGCGCGTTGAAGCTGAAGGCGGCCTGGCTGGTCGAGGATGACAAGACCGACGAGGCGATTGCCCTGCTGCGCAAATCGCTGGACGCCAACCCGCGTGACCCCGAAGGCTATACCCTGCTGGCCCAGGCTTACGAACGGTCGGGCAACCGCGAACTGGCGGGCGACATGCTGTCGCAGGCTGTCATCACCTCGGGCAAGGCGCCGGCGGAATCGCTGCGCTATGCGACATTCCTGATGGCGGACGAGAAATATCTGCCGGCCGAGACGCTCTTGGTCGATGCGCTGCGGCTGGATCCGGCCAATGTGACGATCCTGGCCAATCTGGGCCGGCTTTATGTGGTGATGAAGGACTGGCCGCGGGCGACGGGCGTGGTGGACCGGCTGGACGAACTGGCCACCCCCGAGGCGGCCCGGATCAGCCAGGGCCTGCGTCCGGCCATTCTGGCGGGGGCGCAAAAGGTGGATGACGCTATTGCATTCCTGCAAGGGCTGGCTGCTGGGTCCGATGCCGGCGTCAGCACGCAGGTCGCGCTGATCCAGGCCTATCTGGTCAATGGCCAGGCCGACAAGGCCCGCCTTCTGGCCGAAGAGTTGCTGGCCAAATCGCCCGACAGTCCCGAAATCCGCTTTGTCGCCGCCGCCGTCAAGGGCGCCACGGGCGACAGTGCCGGGGCGCAGGCCGGATACCGCGATCTTGTGGCGCAGGATGCCACGCGCGGCCCGGTCTGGATGGCGCTGGTGCGCCAGATGATCGACGATGGCAACCCCACCGAGGCCGAGGCCGTGGTGGACGAGGCCCTGAAGGCGCTGCCGGATGCCGGCGATCTGTTGGTGGTCAAGGCGGGCTTTCTGGAACAGCGCCAAGACCCCGAAGCCGCGATTGCAATCTATCAGACGCTTTATGACCGCGACACCGGCAACCAGATTCTGGCCAACAACCTGGCCTCGATGCTGTCCAGCTATCGCAGCGACCCCGAAAGTCTGGAACAGGCCTATGTGATTGCCCGCCGTCTGCGCGGCACCGCCGTGCCGGCCTTTGCCGATACCTATGGCTGGATCGCCCACAAACGCGGCAACCCGGCCGAGGCGCTGCCCTATCTGGAAACCGCCGCCGCAGGCCTGCCGCAGGACCCGCTGGTCCAGTTCCATCTGGCCGAAGCCCTGCGCGCCCTGAACCGCCCCGACGAGGCCCGCGCCCAATATGCAGCGGTTGTGGCGCTGGTTCCCGCCGACGACGCCCGCGACTTTGTCACGGCGGCCCGTGCGGCCGTGGCGCAGAAATGACCGATTCAGGGCCGCTGGCGCATCTGTGGCCCGATTGGCACGTTATGGCGACCCTTGGGTCCGGGCCTGTTGCCCATACCCGGCTTCAAGCCCTAAGATCGGGCAGACCCCAGAGAGAGCGAACATCATGCTGAAGCTGCTCAGGCCCCTTGTTGCCCTGCTTGTCCTGACCCTGCTGGCCGCCCCCATTGCCCAGGCCCAGACCGCCTATCGCGTCAGCCCGGGCGATCTGCTGCAGATGGAGGTTCTGGAAGACCCGTCCATGAACCGCACCCTGCTGGTGCTGCCCGATGGCAATGTCTCGGTGCCGCAGGCCGGCACGATCAAGGCAGGCGGGCTGAGTGTGGCCGAGGTTCAGGCCGCCGTCACCGCCGCCCTGACCCCCAGCTTTGCCAAGGCCCCCACCGTCTATCTGGCGGTTGGCCAGCTGGCCCCGCGCGTGACGGGCGGCGCTGCCGCAGCCCCGCGCACGATGTCGGTCTATGCCATCGGCGAAGTGGCCAAGCCCGGCCTGATCGAGGTGGCGCCACGCACCACGGTGCTGCAGTTCCTGGCGCAGGCCGGCGGGTTCACCAATTTCGCCGCGACCAAGCGCATTCAGGTCCGCCGGACCGATGCCGCCGGTGTCGAACATGCCTATCAGTTCAACTATGCGGCCCTCATGGCCGGGGCCCGCAGCCCGGTGATCTGGCTGCAAGAGGGTGATGTGATCGTGGTTCCGCAGCGCAAGCTGTTCGAGTGATGGGTCCAAATCGGACCATCAGATGCGTCAGCGGCCTTGCCGCCGGGGCCGCCGGGCTGATGCTGATGGCGGCCGCCGCTCTGGCGCAGGATGTGCCGCCGCGTCTGGTCTTTGATCTGGCCAGCAGCCTGACCTATGACGACAACCCCGATCTGGCCCCCGGCGGGTCCGACCCGCGTCTGGCCTTTGACACACGGCTGGGCCTGACGCTGAACAGCACCACCCGCGACCAAAGCTTTTCCCTGGGCATCAAGGGTCTGGCGCGGCTGGATGCCGAGGGTCTGACCCTGCGCGACCCGGCCGCCACGCTGGCCTATACCCGCCTTGGCGCCGACAGCCGCCTGTCGGTGAACCTGGATTACCGCCAGGCGGATGTCGATCTGTTCGAACCCGTGCCGCAGGCCGACGGCACCCTGTCCACCACCGACCTGCTGGCCACCACCGGCACCGTCACCAGCCAGAGCGCCCGTCTGGCCTTTGCCACCGGTCTGACGGCGCCCCTTGGCCTCGATCTGGCCGCCAGTGTCAGCGCCCGCGATTACAGCGGTACCACCGACCCCGCCGTCTATGACAGCACCAGCCGCAGCCTGACCCTGGCCGCGCATCTGCGCCTGCCCGACGCCGGCCGCGAAATCAGCCTGACCGCCACCCGGACCGCATCCGATTATGACGACATCCTGCAGACCAGCCGCACCGGGCAGGATCTGTCCCTCAGCCTGTCCCAGACCCTGCGGCCCGACCTGACCCTGCAGGCCACGCTGGGGCAGGGCGACGCCGCCAGCCGCCTGTTCGGGGTGGTGGTCAGCCAGTCCACCGGGTTGACCGGCAGCATCGGGGTGCAGGCGACGCTGGCCAATGGCACCGCCTCGGCCAGTCTGGCCTCGGCGCGCGATGCCGTGGGGCCGCGTGAAACGCTGCGCCTGACCCGCAGCCTGGAATTGCCCCGGGGCGCGCTGGGTGCAGATCTGGGCGTGACCGTGCGGGCCGGGCAACAGGGCCAGATCGTCGGGCGGCTGACCTATGGCATCGACCTTGCGACCGACAGTTTCGACATCAGCCTGTCGCGTGGCGTGACGCTGAACACCGACAATCAGGATGTGGCCAATACCGTGCTGGCCCTTGATTATCAGCATCAGATCACCGAACAGTCCAGCCTTGGCCTGTCGCTGGATCTGGCCGGCACCGGAACTGGCGGCAGCGCCGGGGTCGCAGGATCGCTGCGCCAGACCGTGACGGCCAGCTATGCGCAGGATCTGGCCGCCGGCTGGCAATGGAGCGGCGGCTATACGTTCCGCAGTCTGGACACATCAAGCGCCGACCGGGCCACGGGCAATTCCGTCTTTCTGACGATCAGCCGCAAGTTCACCCTGCGGCCCTGATCCCCCATGCAACCCCAGTCCCCGATCAGGGCTCCGTTGCTGGCGCTCTGGGTCCTTGTTGGCCTGTGCGTCCTGCCCGAGGTGGTGCTGCTGGGGGCGGATCTGGGGATCTGGGGTGCCGCGGGATGGCGCAGCCTGGCCTATGGCTGGTTCGGGTTCTGGCCGGGGCTTTTGTATGACTGGCGTCCGAACTATCCGCTGCAACCGCTGGCCATGTTCGTGACCTATGGGTTTTTGCATGTGGGCGTGCTGCATATGGTCGTGAACATGGTCACGCTGTGGTCGCTGGGCCGGGCGGTCATTGACCGGGCCGGGGGGCCCGGGTTTCTGGCGCTGTATGTGGCGTCCCTGATGGGGGGGGCGATGGGGTTTGGCCTGTTGACCAACACGACCATTCCCATGGTGGGCGCCTCGGGGGCGCTGTTCGGCCTGGTCGGCGGGGTGCTGGTCTGGGCCGTGATCGACCGCCGCCGCGCGGGGCTGACCCTGTGGCCGGTCGGCCGTGCCGTGGCCGTGCTGGTGGCGCTGAACGGGGTTTTGTGGGTCGTGGCGGGCGGGCAACTGGCCTGGCAGACCCATCTGGGCGGGTTGCTGACCGGGGTGGCGATGGCGCTGCTGCTGGACTGGCGCAACCCCGGCACGCCCGGATAAGGCAAACCGCCCCCCCTTATGCCAGACGCTAGGGGATGCACACATCTTCAGGTTTGGTTTTTCTGGTGCGCTTGACGGGTTTCATGTTGCATGATTCGGTTGCCCTACCTTGAATGGAGGGCGGCGGGTGATGACTTCGGAAAGCTGGGG
>Ga0105047_10004353_pt1 | contig 24679 bp, 20 predicted proteins | sample MAT04_FD_78384 | JGI IMG/M metagenome (GOLD analysis project Ga0105047, IMG submission 78384) | Freshwater microbial communities from Lake Fryxell liftoff mats and glacier meltwater in Antarctica - MAT-04 (megahit assembly) | ecosystem: Environmental > Aquatic > Freshwater > Ice > Liftoff...
GCCTTCATGAAGTTGGAATCGCTAGTAATCGCAGGTCAGCAACACTGCGGTGAATGTGTTCCTGAGCCTTGTACACACCGCCCGTCAAGCCACGAAAGAGAGGGACGTCCGAAGTCGCTGTAACAGGTGCCTAAGACGGACTTCTTGATTGGGACTAAGTCGTAACAAGGTAACCGTAGGGGAACCTGCGGTTGGATCACCTCCTTTCTAAGGATTGATTTTTTTAGGTTCGATAACATCGTTCTCACGAATGATCGTTACGAATCTACATGTGGCCATCTTCGATACAACTACCAATAAATTGTTGAGATATAAGACTCCGCCGGTAGCAATACCGGCGGAGTTTTTTTGTTTTACTCATCCATTTCAAATACGCCGCTGTTCAGCATCGTGCGTCAGGCACGGGCCGACTCCTGGCTGTTTGTCTGATCGCTTTTTCTGCTGCAATGTGCTGTTGTTGGACGCTCGCAGCCTTGCACTGCGTTGACTTCCCTCAGATGATTCCTGAGGGATTCGCTGTTCAGCTTTCTGGTGGGCTACGCAAAATGTTCATTACCACTTGCTGGCGGGGTCATACCCGATCCTGGCAAAGCGTATCGGCGGCAATCCAGCCGGACATGAGAGCCATCGGCATTCCGGGGCCCGGGTGGGCCGAGCCGCCCGCGAGGTAGAGGTTCTTGAAATCGGGACTGCGGTTGGCGGGCTTGAAGGCACCCAGCCATTTGCCGTGGCTGGCCAGACCGTAGATTGCTCCCTGAAACACGCGGTAGCGGTCGTGAATGTCCTGTGGTGTGAGATAGCGCTCCACCTTGATCCGCTCTTCAATGTCCGGCATCCCCGCGCATCGCTTCAATTTATCGATGATCTTCCGCCGGTAGGCCGGGTACATCGTCGACCATTGATGGTGTGGCCGCAGGTACGGTGTGTGGACGAGCACATACAACGCCTCTCCGCCGGGTGGGGCGACGCCCGGTTCGCTGCGGGCCGAAGCACACACGTAGCAGGTGGGATCGTCGGCCGGCTCGCCCTTGCGGTAGATCGTCGCGAATTCTTCTTCGGGGTCTTTCGAGAACACGAAGTTGTGATGCAACAGGTGTTCGTAAGCCCGGTCCAGTCCCAGGTACATCACCACGCCGGAGCATGCTGCTTCGTAGTGCCGTCGGCGTTCGAAGCGGCGGTTCATCTGCACGGCCGCTGCGAGCAGTTCGCGGTGCGTGCGAACCGTGTCCGAGTTACTGACGACAGCATCGAACGTCAGCGACTCACCCGTTTCGGTTTCGACACCCAGCACCTGCCGGCCCGTTTCGTCGGTCAGCAGCCGCGTGATGCCGACCCCCGTACGCAGCGTCACGCCCAATTCGCCGGCGAGTTTGGCCAGGGCAGCAGGTACCGCGCCGGTTCCACCACGCGGGTACCAGATCCCTTCGTTGGTCTGCATGCTGGCGATGCCGCACAGCACCGCGGGTGACTGATCGGGCGAACTGCCGACGTACTGCGTGAAATGGTCGAGCATCTGCGCCACGCGATGGTCGGGCACATACTTGCGGACGGTCCCGGCGACTGAATGGCCCATTCGCATCGCCAGCACGTCGACCAGCAGCTTCGGTTTGAAACCGACCGAAAAGTCGATCATGTCCTTCATTCCGCCGACGTTGCGGTAGAAGAAGAAACGGTCCGAGATCGCGTGCATTCGCTCGCTGAAGCGCAGGAAGTCACGGTATCCTTGAGCGCTGCGATCATCGGCATATTTGCCGATTGCGAGCGCCATGCGTTCCCTGTCTTCTTCGAGATCGAGAATCGAACCGTTTTCATAGAAGCAGCGCCACTGCGGGTCGAGGCGAATCAGGTCGAGGTAATCCTCGAGTTTGCGTCCCGCCTCGGCGAAGATCTTCCGCAGCACACTGGGCACGGTCAGGATCGTCGGGCCCATGTCGAAGTGGTAGCCGTCCACGTCGAGCGTTGCGGCTTTGCCCCCCAGCCAATCGCTCTTCTCGAAGAGCGTTACCGACAGCCCGCGAGCGGCGAGGGTGCACGCGGCAGCTAACCCGCCGAGACCGCCGCCGACGATGGCGATTCGCTGAGATGAGGGGGAAGGTTGTGTCATGATCATTTTCCGGGACGGGCTGTCCGCACATGGTGCACGCGTCACGCCTGCACTTTGATTTGCTCACGCGAGACGCGTGTGCCACGACTGCCGATGCGTTACGTCGCGGCCGCCGCCACTGGCAATGCTTCTTCGGCATCCAGCCATTGTGCGTCCATGCCGTGATCCTGCAAGAGCAGGCGCGAGGTGATACGGGCCGACTCGTAGATGACCGGCAGGCCGCTCCCCGGGTGCGTACCGCCACCGACGAGGTACACGCCGTCCAAATCCTCGAAGCGGTTGCGAGGCCGAAGGTGCAGCATTTGTCCCAGGTTGTGTGCCAGATTGAATGTGGCACCGCGGTAAACTTCGTACTGATTCTCCCAGTCCGCGGGGGTCACGATTTTCTCGAAGCGGATCCGCTTCTCGACATCATGGATGCCTACCCGGCTAAGGCTGCCGAGTAGCTTCTGTCGGAACGCGGGGGTCGCTGTCTTCCAATCAACGTTCTCATGCTGATGGGTGACCGGGGCCAGAACGTATAGTGTGCTGCAACCCTTCGGGGCAAGGCCCGGGTCAGTCACGCAGGCGTTCTGCACATAGAACGACTGATCTTCGGAAAGCACATGGCGATGCTCGATATCGCCCAGGTTTTTGACGTAGTCGCCGGCAGTGTAGATGGTGTGGTGATCGACATCGTCATACCTGCCATCGATCCCCAAGTACATCATGAACGTCGAACAGGAGAACTTCTTCTTCGAGATCTTGCGATCGACCCAGCGACGGCGGATCTCATCCGGCACCAACCGGCTCATGGCCCTGGCGAAGTCGGCGTTGATCACGAGCGTATCGCAGCGATGCTCACCGGCGTCGGTCTTCACGCCCACAGCGCGTCGACCTTCAAACAGAATTTGCTGTACTTCTTCACCAAGCGAAAAGGTCACTCCCATGTCGCGGGCCGTATCGGCCATCGCCTCGGAAACGGCTGCGCAGCCGCCAATAGGATGGTGAACTCCGAACTCGTACTCGAGAAACGACAGGATCGAGAACAGGCTGGGGCAGTTGAACGGCGACATCCCCAGGTACTTCGACTGAAACGAGAACGCCAGTCGTACCCGCGGGTCGGCGAAGTAGCGGGACAGTTCCGAGTCGAGCGACCGCCAGGGCCGCAGGATCGGGAGCATCTTCAGCATGTCCCAACTGAACAGCCGCCGCCAGTTGAGGAAGGCGCTTTCGAGCGAGGGCCGAAAGCGTTCGAGCTTGTGGCGATTGTCCACCAGATATCGATTCAGCGCCAGTGAATCGCGTGGGGCAATCCTCGCAATCTCAGCCGACATGCGAGCCACGTCGGGCGTGCAACTCAGTTCACCCCCCTGGCCGAAGACGATGCGGTACTGCGGGTCGAGTTTGATCAGCTCGACATCGTCCTGCAGCCGACGGCCAACCAGGCGGTAAATCCGCTCCAGAACAAGGGGGTACAAGAAGAAAGTGGGACCCAAGTCAAAGCGGAACCCGTCAGCCTCGACAGCGGAACATCGCCCGCCGACGCGTGGGAGGCGCTCGATGACGTGGACTTTCATCCCGGCATGGGCAAGCAGCATGGCTGCGGCCAATCCGCCCGGTCCGGCACCAATAATGATTATCCGCGGAGATGGCATAGCGTCGACGGCACACTCCATATCAGTCTGCTGGGCGGGATCCGTTCCCGCTGCACCATGTGATGATAGGCATCGATCAAACCGTTTCGCCAGTGTTGGTCGAATTTCTCGTGTCTGATTAAGGTCGTAGCCCCGCAAGGACTCCGCAGTGGATCAGTGTGGGCCGGATCGATTCAACTGTCAGACCGACTTCGCGAAGCCATGCCGAATACTCCGCTCCGCTGTACGCTCGCCCTTCGGTCAGCGTGAACAGGGCGGCAGAATAGAGCGCGATCGGCAATGGTCCGCCGAGATCGTCGTTCAGGAACACATCGTGAATCAGCAACCTTCCGCCGGCTGGTAGCCGTTCAGCACAACGGCGGACGAGTTGACGACACTCAGGCACATCCCAGTCGTGGAGGATGTTTGAAAGCAGCATCACGTCCGCGGTTGGGACGGCATCGCGAAACATGTCGCCCGCCCGCAGCGTCAACCGGTCAGCGACGCCGTGTTCGCGGGCAAACTCGGCCGCGATCTTCAACACTTCAGGCCGATCCCAGACGATTGCCCGCAGATGCGGGTACTGCTGCAGGCAGGCAATGGAATAGATGCCGGTGCCGCCACCCACATCGAGCAGTGTTGACGCTTGTTCCAATTCGGCGACACGTGCGAGATGCGGGGCCACGTTCTTCGCGCGCCCCGCAAGCGCCAGCGTCAGATGCCGGGCACTGGTTTCGCGCTCCATGGCGGAGTCGAGCCCTTCGCGAAAGATGAACGCTGCCCCGCGGTCATCGTCGGTGCCGGCAGGGCGGTTGTCCGTCAGCCGCCGGTGCATCTCGACGACGCCGGGTGCTTCCCTGGCCAGGCCGATATAGTCGCTGACTTCGAATGGACCACCCGACAGAAGATGCTCGCGGCTCAGTGGGGTGAGGTCGAGTCGGCCCCCGGCATCGGGAGTTAACAGGTCCATCGCGCGCATCGCAGTGAACAGTACTGCCGCGGGCCGATCGGCGAGGTTCAATTCCCGTTGCAGTTCGGCCTGAGTTTTCGGCCCGTCCGCGAGTCGGTCGAAGAGTTTCATTGGTCCGGCTGCGCAGGTCAGCAACTCGTTGGCGTAGTTGCCGCGGAAAAGTTCAAAGATGGGGGTCGGATCAACGACGGGAATTGCGAGAGCCGAGCGCATTAGGTACCTCCCGGAGGGCCTGAATCAACTACTGAACGTAAAGCGATCGGATGATGTACGTGAGTCAGACTGACCGTCCCGCCAGCCACCCCGTACTCCATGCCGCTTGAAAGTTATACCCGCCGATCGGGCCATCAAGGTCCAGAATTTCGCCCGCCAGGTAAAGTCCGGGGACTATCTTGCTCTGCATCGTGCGAGAGTCAACTTCGTCAAGCGAGACGCCGCCAGTGGTTACTTCGGCTTTTTCGAAGCCCAATGTTCCTTCGACGGGCAGGCATGTGCGTTTCATGAAGCCGACAAGTGACTGCCGATCTGCGCGGGCCAGGCCGGCGGCCTTGCGATCAGGTTGCTGGCCGGCGAGCTGCAGCAAGCTGTCGACAAGGCGGCGCGGCAACCGTTCCGCGAGCAGCCCTGCGAGTTGCTTCTTCCCGGAAGTCAGCGATTGCTCCTTCAGCCAATCGTCGATCTGCTGCTCCTTCAAACCAGGCAGAAAATCGACTTCAAGAGTCAAGGAGCGCGGCGAGGGATGGCGGCTGATGGCTTTGCTGATGTCGAGCGGAGCAGGACCGGTCAGACCGAAGTGAGCAAAGAGAAATCCGCCGCGCTTTGCAGACAGCGGCCGATCGCCGTCGAGAACTCGAAGGCCCACATCGTCAAGCGTGACGCCGCGAAGCTCCGCCACCCACGGAACACGGACAACGATCGGTACCAGGGCCGGACGGGTCGGGACAATGGTATGCCCCCAGCGTTGCACAAATGCGTAACCATCCCCACGGGTGCCGCAACCGGGATAGGATTTGCCGCCGGTCGTCAGGATGAGCCTTGGAGTTTCAATCGTCTGCCGTGACGTGGTTACTCGATAAGTGCCGGCGTCGGCTCGATCGATCTGAGTGACGGGTTCTTCAATTGTCAGTTGTGCACCACTGGCGTGCAATCGTCGCAATAGAGCGTTGAGGACATCGATCGCCTTGTCGGACACGGGGAAGACTTTGCCGGTGTCCTCCACTTTCGTGGCGACGCCGAGATTTTCGAAGAACTGCACGGCATCGGCCACGCTGAAGCTGGCGAGCGCTGAATGTAGAAACCGTCCGGGCGGGCCATAGGCGTCGACGATGTCGCGGTTGTCGCAGGCGTGAGTGATGTTGCAGCGAGTGCCGCCGGACATCAGGATCTTTACGCCGGGCTTTCGATTCTTCTCGATGAGCAGGACGCGCCTGCCACGTTCAGCCGCATGGATGGCGGCCATCATTCCCGCCGCGCCGGCACCGATGATGATCACATCGGGGCTCATACGGTGGTGGGGAGATCGGGGCAAGTGGCAGTCGATGCCGCAAATACAGTCAACATCTCACTGTACTCCGTCGTCTGAAAGACATCTATCAGGTATCAACACTATTCGGATTCATCAGAAAACAGTTCAGCCCAGGATGATGACCTGCTGACCTTGTCGAAGATTCGGTCGAGACTGTCGATGTCATTGATGGCGGCAATGGCATCGTCGAACCGGCCGGCCGGCCCCCACTTCGAGGTGCCCAGCTTGAGAATCAGACGTCGAATCTCATTGATACGCACTAGATCCGCATAGGTCACGATCATCTCGTCCACCTCTTGCCGCTGCGGTGAACCCAGCACTTCATGCCGGGCAAAGTCAAGAATCGCATTTCGATCCTCGTGCCGTCGCCGATGGTACACCCAGTCTCGCATCAAGCATACCAGATTTCGCCAACGCCGGGGATTGCTGTTGTACATCTGATTGATGCTTCGGAACACCTGCTTGAACAACCGCAGAAACTCATCCGATTCTTCCCTCTCCGCCCGCACGATCGCCATCGCCTGCATTCGCCAGGTCGTCGGCTGAATGGGCCGACAGGTCCCGATAGATCGGTTGCCAGATCGGTTGAAGCGGACGCAGAACCGCCGGCTCGGCCAGAATCGCCGCTATCGCGCGCGGCAGATTCCACGGCCGCGTACCGGTGTAGAACACAATCGACAGTATTGGCGGCAGCAGTCGTTCAAGTGGGCTGCTGACAGGGCGTTCGCGGTTCCAATACAAGGTTGCGTAGGTAAGCGTCCGCAGGGCCATCATCGCATCAGGCGTGGACCGATGCTCAATTGCAACGCAGATCAGAAATGGCACATCGCCCGCTGTCGTTTGGAACGGTACTTCAAAAAGCAGGTCCGCCTCGCGGCCGAAACCTTCCGGCAGACGGAACTTCGACCGGACCGACACCATCTCTTCCACGCGCAATTGATCGACGACATCCGGGACGACGTCGCGCAATACCGCCCGCAGGTTGTCGGGTTGTTGCAGCAGTTCGCCAAAAATGCGGTCGGGTTGCATCGGGGCGGCCGATTCCATCGCGATGCCTTACACCTTGAAGAACAGCACACCCAGGGGCGGGATGTTCAGATGCAACGAGAACGGCCTGCCGTGCCAGCCGTGCGGATCGGCATGTGCGCCGCCCATGTTTCCCTGGCCGCCGCCCCAGTAGATGTCAGCATCGCTGTTGAGCAGTTCCTTCCAGAGGCCGCCGTGCGGGACGCCTACACGGTATCCGCCGCGCGCGACCGGTGTGAAGTTGCAGATCACCAGGATCGACTCACCGTTTTGTGCTTTGCGCAGGAAGCTCATGATGCTTGAAGCGGAGTCGGAGCAGTCAACCCACTCGAAGCCATCGTTGTAACAGTCACCTTCGTGCAGGGCCGGTTGGTTCTTGTAGAGTCGGTTGAGATCGGTTACCCAGCGCTGCATCCCTTCATGCGGCTTGAATCCGAGTTGATGCCAGTCGAGGCTCGATTCATGCTTCCACTGCTGCCATTGGCCCCATTCGTCGCCCATGAACAGCAGCTTCTTGCCCGGTTGGCCGTACATGTACCCATACAGCAATCGCAGGTTGGCGAAGCGCTGCCAGTCGTCGCCGGGCATCTTCTCGACCATCGATCCTTTGCCGTGAACCACTTCATCGTGCGAGAGCGGCAGCACGAAATTTTCGCTGTAGGCGTACACCATGCGGAACGACAGTTCGCCCTGGTGGTACTGGCGGTGGATCGGTTCGCGCTCCAGATACTTGAGCGTATCGTGCATCCAGCCCATGTCCCACTTGAAGCCGAAGCCGAGCCCGCCTACGGAAGTCGGCCGGGATACCTGCGACCACGAAGTCGATTCTTCCGCGTAAGTCTGCGTGTCGGGGTAGTTCTTGTAGACCTCGGCATTGAAGCGGCGCAGGAAGTCGATCGCTTCGAGGTTCTCGTTGCCGCCGTAGCAGTTGGGGATCCACTCGCCGTGCTTACGGGAGTAATCGAGGTAGAGCATCGACGCGACGGCATCGACGCGCAAGCCGTCGATGTGATACTTGTCGAGCCAGTACATCGCCGAGGACATCAGGAACGAGCGGACCTCGTGTCGGCCGTAGTTGAAGATGGCACTGCCCCAGTCAGGATGAAAGCCCTGCCGGGGGTCGCCGTGCTCGTACAGGTGCGTGCCGTCGAAATAGGCGATGCCGTGTTCGTCGGACGGGAAGTGCGACGGCACCCAGTCGAGGATGGCACCGAAGCCGTTCTGGTGAAGTTGGTCGATCAGGTACATCAGGTCCTGCGGGGTGCCGAACCGGCTGGTCGGGGCGAAGAATCCGGTCGACTGGTAGCCCCATGAGCCGAAGAACGGATGCTCCGTGATCGGCATGAACTCGACGTGCGTGAACTCGGTCTTTTTCAGGTACTCGATCAGTTTTCCCGCCAGTTCGCGGTAGCTGAGCCAGCGGTTCCCTTCCTCCGGCACACGCATCCAAGAACCGACATGCATTTCGTAGATCGAGATTGGTGAGCGCAGCGAGTTCTTCTTCCACCGCGTCTTCATGTACTCCTGATCGTGCCACTGGTACGACAGGTCGCAGACGACCGACGCGGTTCGCGGCGGGATCTCGTGCCAGAAGCCGTACGGGTCCGCTTTGTCGACCTCGAATCCGTTGTAATTTGAGACGATGTGGTACTTGTAAACCGCGCCGGGCCCCAGGTTCGGCACAAAGCCGACCCATACACCCGAGGAACCCTGCGCGTAGAGCTTCCAGTCGTGCTTCAACCAGTTGTTGAAGTCGCCCATGACGAAGACTTGCTGAGCCCCGGGTGCCCAAACGGCGAACTGGGTGCCCTGCACCCCGTCCCGCGTACATGGATGAGCACCAAACTTTTCGTAAAGCCGGTAGTGGCTGCCTTCGTTGAAGAGGTAGTAGTCCTGTTCACCGATCACGGCCCGGTCTGCAGGAAACGCGGCAGGAAGTTTGCTCATGGCTCTTTCGAGAGTGGGTCGCAGGGGGTGTCCAATCGCGGACTTTGAAATTGTACTTGTGTTGCTCGAAAGTTCATCAACGAAACGAACGAAGCCGGCGCCCTCTCGACGGTGGCCTGTCAACGCGGTAAAATCCCCGCGGACAGGAATCCCCCCATGGCGAACGGAGTTCCCGATGAAGAGTCGACTGGTTGTGCTGGCAACGATGCTGGTTCTGGCAGGCCCGGCCCCCGGTCAGATTGTATTGCCGCCTGACCCGCTGCCGAAGAAGGTGGAAGGCAAGGCACCACCCCCGTTGCTCGAATCACCGAAGGACGAACCGCCCATCAAGCCACCGGAACCGCCGCTGCCGGTTCGCCTTCCCGATGCGCCGAAAACCTCTTCTGATGTGCCAAGCCCGCCGTTCAAGAAGATTGAATTGCCCAACGCCCCCGATCTGCCGGTCAAGCCACGTTCAGTTGACGAGAGCAAAGTGCCGTATGAAGTGATTCCGGTGGCACCCGCTGACGAACGACCTGCGGCCAGGCCCGCCACGGTGACGATTGGCATCTTCAATCACTCGAAGCGGGATTTAGTGCTGGAGATTGGCGAGCGAACGGTCAAGATCGAAAGCCGTCGCTGGGTGAAGCTGACGCTTCCCCGTGAATTTAACTGGCGGGAGAAGGATGGTGCCGTTTGGACCACCAGCGTCCCCGACAATGCGGATGCAGTGGAAATCGTTTTCAAGCGGTAAGTCGAGCAGGCAGGCCAGACGGCCTGCCCGTTCGTGTTCACTAAACGCGCACGCCCATTTCACGCAACGGGTCGCGAACTTCGGCCAGGTCGATGCCGGTCTTGATCCGGCGGAGGTCCTCAGCGGAGACGGGCTCGCCCGAGAAGATCTGAAACAAAGTGTCGGCGTCGAACGACTTCTCGTACTGCTCGTCCATCTCATGGTCGAAGTGGTCGAAGTACTCCTTCAGCTTGCCCAGCATGTACTTGGAGCCGTCCGGGTCACCGGCGGGCTCGCGCTTGGGGTACTCGATCTTTCCCTTTTTCCAGTCCAGCCCTTTGCCCATGTTCCAGATGCAGAACGTGACTTCCTCGAGCATGAAATGCTCAAGGAACGGCCGGCGGTTGAGTACGTCGAGCAGCTCTGCCGGCAGATCCTCAAAGATTCCCGGCCAGTGAGCAGGGTCCTCCGGCCGGGCGACCGGGCACATGGGGGATTCCCGATCGATGCCGAGCATGACGGACGCTTTCGGCAGAAACAGGAAAGCGCATGACGTCCCTTTGCCGTCGCTCCAGACGGCAAGGTCGGCACCGGCGGCCACGTCACTCCAGAACAGGGAACTGCGCCGTTCCTCAAAAAGCAACGACATAATCGCCAGTCCGCGCGCTGTCGAGCGCAGGTCGGTCGGCTTGATGAAGCGAATAGTTTGCGTCATTCCCTTAAGGTATCCAACGACCGCCAAAAGGCACTTGAAGAATTGAAAACTGGACGAAACGGCCTGTCACTGCGTCGGTGGAACCGACGATGACGATTGAGGCAGCAAACTCAAGTGGCTGGGAAGTATCGGGGCGACGTCGTGGTCGCTGTAGGTGCCTTCGTTCCGGGCCTTGCGGGGTTTGACCGCTGACCGGGGTTCGGCCGCCTTGGCCTCCAGGATCCGACTGAAGGCGGCGTCCTCATCGAGTGGCACTGGTTCGTCGGCATCTTCAAGCATCTGATCAGCGGGGCGGACGGGCTTGCGGGCGGCAGGCGCTCCGGGCAGGTCCCAGCAGATCTGGTACTTGAAATTGCCGACGGTCAGTTCATCGCCGGCTTTCAGTTTGCCTTCGAGGACGCGGTTGCCGTTGATACGAACGCCGTTGGTACTTCCGAGATCGCGGACAACGAGATAGTCGCGCACCTGGGCGATGCAGCAGTGCCTTCGCGACACCTTGCGTGAATTCAACTGGATGTCGCACTCGGGATGCCGGCCAAGCAACAGGATCGGCTTGTCGAGCAAGATACTCGGCCCATCGGTCAGTGCTAACAGCTGCGCGGGCATAAGGTGGCCTTCGATTCAGCGGGCGATCCGAAACGGGGGGGGATCGCATCTTCTTCAATCTATTCGGAACATCATGATCAGCGAGACGTCGATTGTCAATTCAATTGATGAAACGAGAACGGCCATGAATCAGCCACACGGGCGATCCATGGCCGTCAAAAGCATTTCGTTTGCGATTCTACCAGTCGCCTCCAAGGGTTTCGCCGTCATTGGGCAACATGGCCCGACGCCAGGTTTCCAGCGATACACCCTTGGTGACCGAACGCACGCTACCGTCCATCATCGCGATGTTCATGACGGTATGGCCGGTTTGAACAGTCAGACTGTTGCAGCATTCTTTCCCGGCCGGGCATGACGAGGCAGGCCGGGCGACCGGTTGCACTTGGAATGGGATCGTTAGCTCATTGGATGGATTCGGGTATCCATTCACGTTGGCGCTGGTGATGGTGGCACCGTTAATCACCAGCGATGCACCGGTCAACGAGAATGTCAAACCGAAGTTGTGCACGCCGCCACGAGAGGGGTTGTTCATCGAGTTCGACGGAAAGTATGCGAGCATGGCTGCCCGGCCGCGACCATCGCACCACTGATACGCCTCGGCGAGCATGATCGTGTTCGACATACCATCGTTCGTGCTGGTTCGCTGGAAGTTGGATGGCGGTGCGGTAAAGCCCTTGACTTCATCCCCATCCGTAAAGACATTCCAGTTACCAACATAGTTGGTGCTGCTCCAGGGACTTCCGGACGTCGTGTAAACTTTGCCCCGGGTCGATTGCGCTTCGCTGCCGACGCTTTGATCGGACGGACAAAGCAACGAACTGATCACCGCGTCGCGTACGCCTGGCTTGAAGATGTTGATGAATCCGTTGACGGGGCCGCCGTTAGGCGGATCGTAAACAGCGGCCTGAGCGGGGGTGACTACCGTTCGTGGGGGAACCCACTGGTTTGTGCCCGGATCGGCGTATTGCGTGGGAACCCATACCGGCGCGGGGTCGATTAAGTAGCCGTTTCCGGTCGTGTTACTGCCGCTATCCTGCTGTTGTTTGGCTGCGTTCCAATCATTGTACGTTGCGCGAACAAAAACTGAGCCCGTACTGTGAACCGTACCATTTGCCGGACTCACGAGCACGCCCGTGGCGGGGGACGAGACGGAAGAACCCCTGTTATCGAACCTACTCACGTCCTGGGCGATTTGATCGTGCAGGTTGCCTTGTTCGATGTAAGGCAGAGTGTGGACAATCCAACTTCCGTAAATGCTTTTGGTGTTGGTGGCCTGCGTTGTCCTGCCGCCGATGGCGGGAAAGATGCCGTTATATGTCGGCATCGACCCGTGTGACGTATGAAAATTGTGAACGGCCCCTGCGAGTTGTTTCAGGTTGTTCTGGCACTTGGTGCGTCCGGCCGCTTCACGGACCTTCTGTACAGCCGGCAGAAGCATACCGATCAGGATCGCGATGATCGCGATGACGACGAGCAGTTCAATCAACGTGAACGCCAAACGTTTCGTAGCGTGACGACGGGTCATGATCAGCCCCCTTGGTGACGGGAGAACACGGTCTACAATTGTTGCGAGTCTGAAGACAGGATGAGAGAAAGATTAAACTTTGATCAACGTGCGGTCCAGTGGAAAGTCGAAAGATCGTCAGAGATTTTCCCGATTGCTTCCCTGACCTATAACCAACCGAACGGGGAGTGTCGATTGACAAACCTTCCGCGAAGTCCGACAAGCAACGGAGAAAGAAGATGGCGGAGCGAATTGTCCTGCGTACCGGCGAGGCGCTTGTCGAGGGCAGCCTCGACTACCTGTGTGCCGAACCCGAGATTGCCATCGGTGAACTTGATGGGCCACTCGGCCATGCTCTGGCACAGCTGATCGGCGATCAGGTAAAGGGCCATACCAAAGTCTTCGCGATCCTCAACAGTGACGTTCAAGTGCGGCCCACCACGCTGATGGTCAGCAAAGTCACCGTGCGCGATCCCCGCTACACGAACATCCTGATGGGCAGCGTGCAGGCCGGGATCGCGAATGGGGTTCTCGACGCGGTGCGCGCGGGCGATATTCCCCGGGAGAAAGTCAACGACCTGGGCATCATCTACTCAGTCTGGCTCGATCCGGCAGTACTGACCGTCCCGCAGGGGCAGGTCGATCATGCAGGGTTGTTCAACGTGCACCGGGAAGCGACAGCAAAGGTGATCCGCAAGGCGATGCGGCATGAACCGGATATCGATTGGCTCCTCGCCAATCAGGACAAGGTTCAGCACTATTTCCATCAGCAGGGAATCGAAGGAAACATCTGACGTGAATGCAACGATGCCGGCGGAAACGATTCACTCGTTCCCGCCGGCGTCGCGATGTCGACTACTTCGCGGCCAGTTTCTGCAGGGCCGTCAGCGACTCCTGGGCAACCCAGCTGTCCTCATCCTTCTGCAGGTATTTGAGGTGGTCGACGACGTACGGCACGGACATCTTCATCGAAGCGATGTGCCGAATCGCATTGACCCGAACCGCCCGATCGTTGTCCAGGCGAGCAGTCTTCACCAGGCCGGCGACGATCTGCGGCGAATTCCGCCAGTCGTGTTCCGATAGCGAACGGATCGCATGATGCCGTTCGTTCGGCGTGTTGCCCGTTAGAAGCGTGTCGATCAGGCCGCTGACCGGGTCGACGGTCGGCTTCGGGGCCATGACGGGCGCGCTCGGGGCGACCGTCAGTGTCAGCGTTTCGGGCTTGACCGGATCGGCCGGCGGCATCAACTGCTGTTCCTGCATCGGTACGACCATCGTCATCGGTTCGGGCATCAGCGCCGGCAGTTCAACCGGTGTCGGTTCGCTCATCGGCGGAAGGATCGGCTGTTCGGCATCCGGCGTCGGCACGTTGACGCGGGTTTGCTCGATGGTATCCGGTTCGGTGGTCATCGGCATCACGCGTACTTGCGGCAGTTCACGCGGGACCGGGGCCATGACAGGTCCCTGTGTGACGGGCTGCGTGGTCGCCGGGCGGGAGACGGTTGTGGTCGCCGGTGCCGTGCCTTCGGCTCCGTAGCGGATGATGTGGTACAGGCTGCGCTGGCCTTTCGGCAGCGGGGCCTGGACCGCAACGCTGGTCACCGTCGATTGACGCTTCGATTCGTACATCGCAACGGTCTTGCGTGCCCGTTCGATCAGGTCGCGTTCTTCCTTCGTCAGGCCGCCTTCTTTCGGTTGGACCGGCGGCTTTTCCTTTTCGATCGGCTCGACATCGACCTCCTTCGGCGCATCCTGGAAGCAGGCAACGCAGCGGGACAACGCCATGTAGGCGAAGTCCTTCACCCGTTCAGAACGCTCGGCCGGATTGCCGTCCTTATCGCTGCCGGAAACGCAGATTTCCAGGGCGGCCATCACCTTCCTGGTGCAGCAGCAGCCGTTGGCGAACGAGATGGCCGCTTCCAGTCGCACGCATTCGATGCGGTCGGATCGCAGGGCAGCGATCAGAGCTGCTTCGGCTTCCGGATAGTACCGGCAGTCGAGCGTACCGAGGTACTTGACAGCTTCACGCCGGGCCTTCGCTTCGAGCGCATCCTTCTTGGCCTGGTCTGCTGCGCCGGCGACGCCGGGTTGGGCCAGGTCCTTGGCGCTCGGCATCACCGGGCAGAAAGGAGGGATGATGCCGCCGGTGAAGGCAGCGGCCGGGGCGCTCATGGCATTGAGCATCTGCCCTGCCGGTGTCTTGCACAGCTTGCGTTTGCACTCTTCAAGCGCGATGCAGGCCCGGGCGAAGAAGCCCGGCTGTGCCGCGGGTGCGGCCGCTGGAGCCGCCGCCCCTGGCGCCGCCGCGGCTGGAGCGCCCGGTCCAGCCGCGGGAGGCCCGAACTGGGCCATCGCCGGACTGCCACTCAGGAACATCGACAGCAGGCCCATTCCCATCCAGTGTTTCCGACGCATGGGACGGTTCCCCCTTCGCTAGACCTTGGCCAGGTTGCCCCGGCGACTGAACGAATGACAGTTGATCTGACTCCTGCCATTTGTTTCGGCCGCTCAGACCGCCGGTCTTGAGGAAAGGATCGAATTTGTCGGGAAGGCCGATGCTGCCGGTTGTCCCTCTCTTGCGGAATCCACCTATTAAAGGATGCCCCCGCGTAATCGCCATATGTGGAAGGTTCGTTGTTTAACGCCAATCTGTTCTCTTTCCCAGAATCGGCACAATCGCTGAAGGTCGCACCATCCTCGCGACGATAACGGTTGCGTGATGGAAAAATGCGCATGGCCCGGAAACCTTCCGGCGTAACCGACGACGAGGTGCTTTATGAGCGCGAAGTCAGGATGGATCAATGTGCGGCGATGGATGCTGGGCCTACTGCTGCTGGCCCCCTCGGCGGGGTTCTCGCAGCAGATGACAGGGACTCCGGCACCGGCCCCGCTGCCCGAGCAGGTCAAACAGGCTGCAGCCCCGAAGGAATCAAACAGTGAAGCCTTCAACCAGGTGTTGCAGGCAGGCTGCTCCAGCTGCGGCGGCGGGCTGCTCGGGCCCGGCGCGGCCGGCTACATGGGCGGCGTCGGTTCCTGCAGTGGCGACGGTTGCGAAAGCGGTTGCTTCCCCGGCCAGAACAAGTGCGTGCCCTGCGAGGCACACAGCTGCGTCGGCCGCATGGTCTGCGCGTTCCACGATTGCCTCTGTTGTCCTGACCCGTGCTACGAACCGCGCTGGATTGCGGCCGCCAACGCCGCATTCTATGTGGACGGTGCCCGCCCCGTGACCCAGATGCGCCTGCGTTGGGAGAACGGCCAGCAATTCACTCAGCCCGACCGTGCGGAGTTCTTCTGGGCCCGCCTCGGCGGTAAGGGCCCCCCGCGACGTGAAGTCAGCCTTGGCTACAACACGCTGAACATCTACAACGAAGCGGGAACGGAAAAGTTCTCGATGTTCACCGAGATGCCGTATCTGAACATCGACCCGGAGATCAACGACGGGGCCGGCGGCTTCGGCGACTTGAAGATCGGTACCAAGTCGCTGCTGCTCGACTGCGAACTGATCCAGGCGTCGTTTCAGTTTGTGACCACGATCCCCACGGGCAACTCCCGCAAGGGCCTGGGTATCGGGCATGTGGCACTTGACCCGTCGCTGCTCGTGGCGATCAAGCTGTACCCGGAGACGTACCTGCAGGCCCAGTTCGGCCAGTGGATTCCGATCGGCGGGACCCAGGGCTTCCAGGGCAGCATCTTCCACTTCCACACCAGCTTGAACCATGTGATGTGCCGACCGGTGGGTGACACGCAGTTGATCGGCACGCTCGAACTGAGCGGCTATTCGTTCCAGAGCGGGTCGTACACCGATCCGATCCTGGGCGGTGTGTCGGCCAACGGGTACACCTACCTGAGCGTTGGCCCCGGCATCCGCTACGTCATCTGCGACAAGGTCGATATCGGCGTCGGCTCCGCCTTCGCTGTCACCGGCCAGCACTTCGCGGAACAGACGTACCGCACCGAGTTCCGCTGGCGCTTCTAAGCCGCTAGCGTCGTCGTCATGAACGACAGCGAGCCGCGATCATGTGAGAGTGCCCACTCCCCCATGATCGCGGCTTGCTGTCGTTTACTCTGCCGGTTTCTTGGTCTGCAGTTTGATGCGGAACTTGTCCCAGAAGTCTTTCTGATCGGGCAGTGTCCAGCCGGGGACGGACAGCTTATACAGCTTTGCCAGGTCCATGACTGTCCTGGGGTATTCGGGCCAACGGCCTTCCGCTTCCTTCAGCCGCTGCATGTCGCGTTTGCCGGCATCCGATTTCTGCAAGGTCGGTTCCAGTTTCTCGGTGATGAATGCCCTTACTTCCACGGGCATCGTCTCTTTGTTGATTGGTCCCAGCGGCTCAGGCAACGAGACGCGGTTCTGCCGGGCGAAGCGGCTGACGGCAATCGCAAAGTCGGGCCAACGACCCTGGGCGTCCTGCAACTCCTTCGGCAGGCCTTTCTTCTTGGCCAGTGTCTTGTCGACTTTCTCAAGTACTTCGCGATCGGCCTTCGGCAGCGCTTCGTAGGTCCGCGGTCCGTCGAGCGGGCCGGGCAACAGCGGGAAGCGGTCGGCCAGTTCGACCAGCATCTTCAGGAACACGGGCCGGCCGCGGTCTTCCTGCATCAACTCGCGCACCCGGCGAAGGCGTTCCCGTTCCGGCGTCGGCAACTGTGATTCGAGATTGACGACGAATGCTTCCTCCGCGGGAGTCACGGGCGGCAGGCGGTTGTCCTTGATGTCATCCCAGTTGCGGAGGACGAAATGCCATTCCTCCCGGCGCTCCCGTTCGTCGGCTCGCCAGTTCTCGATCAACCGTCGGCGTTCGGCATCTTTCTCCGTCTTCGCGTAGCGGTCGCGGTACGCCTTGGGCAGCGTTTCGATCCATTCGTGATCCTTGATCTCTTCGATGATTTTCAGCCGCTCGTACGCGGTGGCCGCATCCGTGATCCGTTTGCGATCGTCAGTAGGGAGTTGGGCCAGCCAGTGATTGTATTTCGCCAGCACCCGGCCGAGCCGTTCCTGTGATTCCGCATCGAGCGCATGCAGATCACGATCGAGATCACGCAATTGCTGCTGTCGGCCGGGCGGCAAGTTCTGCAGTGCCGCGAACTGCGAGCGCAAAAAGCTGACGTTGTCAGGGTCGCCCGCCGCCGCCGACAGCGAGACGGTGATGATGGCGATCGAAAGGATCAGCAGGCCGCGGGGTTTCATCGCGCACCTCCGTCGACGGGAGCCGATGGTTCTTCGTTGCCAAACAGGTCGGGATCGTCCAGCGATCTCAGAAAGTTCAGATCATCGACGTGCCGATAGGCCGGCATGTTCTGCAACAGACGTTGATCCGCCAAAATGCGGCGGTCTTTATCGCTTTGATCCATCAGGTCGAGTTGATCGACAATCAGGCCGCGAATGAAGTATCCGGCGATGCCGGCCCCGGCGATCATCAGCGCCCATCCGGCCAGCATTCGCGTCCGGCGAGGCTTCGGCGGCAGCGGTGTCATCGCGGCTGAGGTGCGCCCCGCGGGCGGCGATATGGGGGCCATGCCGGACGTCCGCAACGGCTCGATGCGCGACAGTGTTCGTTCGGTGAAGCTCGGCGACGGTTCCGGCCGGGGCAGATGGTCGAGCAGGTCCCATGCCTTCTTCAGGGCCGTCGCCTCCGAGCGCACCGTGGCATCGAGCGAGATGCGGGCACTGACTGCTTCGCTTCCCTGGCGGTCTAGTTCGCCATCGAGATAGGCAACCAGGTCGCCGGTCAATTCGTCCGGATCTCCCTCGTCATCGAGCAGGCGCTCGACCGCTTCGAGTTCGTCGGAGTTGGGACGGTCCGGTTCCATGTGTTGTTCCGGCATCAGTCATTTACTCCCGAGTCCGCGGTCTCGGGCGCTTCTTCGCCATCCATGTAGATGTAGTCTTGCAGTTCATCGCGCAGTCGGGCACGGGCCCGGCTCAGCAGCGACTTCACCGCCTTGGACGACAGCCCCATCACTTCAGCGATCTCAGCGTAGCCCATGTCCTCGAATTTGTTCAAGATCACCGCAACCTTCTGCCGCTCATTGAGCTTGTCAAGTGCCATGCGAATGCGAGCAGCCAGCTCGGCGTGCTGAAGCGACGACGACGGCGCCGCATCGCGGTTCTGCACCAGTTGCTCGGCGGGGCGGGGGCCCAACGGGCCGGAGTCGCTGACGTTCAACGGTACGGACGGCCGTCGTTTTCGATTGCGCAGTGCGTTCATCGCGAGATTGTTGGCGATGGTGAACAGCCACGTGGAAAACTTCGCCTTGGGCCGGTACCTCTTGCGGGTGCGGTAGACCCGCAGGAAGACTTCCTGGGCCAGATCCTCGGCCTCGTCGACATTTCCGACCAGGTGATGCATGACCCCGACGAGGCGATGCTGAAACACGCCGACCAGCTCGGAGAACGCGGCCGGGTCATCATCGCGGACGCGCAGCATCAGCCGGATATCCGGGTCACGCAGGGCCATTTGGGCGCTGGTCTGACCGATCGGCACGGCAGCCTCGTCTCCCTGCGGGACAACCTCCGACAGACTTAAACCCATGCCAGCGGGGAGGGTTCCGGCCCGGCAGTCCACTTCCAGATTACCGACAGTGCGAACCGGTTGCCACTGTTCAGGTGGGGGCGCTTGCTGCTTCCACCTGCCGGCGAAGCTGGCCGCAGGCGGCGTCGATCTCCGAGCCTTTGCGCTTGCGGATCTTGACGCTCATCCCCGCGTTGCGCAGGATCGTCACGAATTCGGTCTGCGCGGCAGTGCTGGGCCGTTCGTACGGCAGGCCTTCGACATTGTTGAAAGGGATCAGATTAACGAGAGCCTTGCGGCGTTGCAGCAGCTTTGCGAGTTCCTTCGCTTCGCGAGGACTGTCGTTCAAACCGCCGAGCAGGACATACTCGTAGGTCACCTGCCGGCCGGTTTTATCGTAAAACTCATCGGCTGCCGCGAGTATCGCGGGAATGCCGGTCTGGTCGTTGGTCGGCACGATCTTCGAACGCAGTGGATCGTTTGGCGCGTGCAGCGAAACTGCCAGATGGTACTGCTTGCCCAGTTCGGCGAGTCGGCGAATCTTCACCGGCAGCCCGACAGTCGAGATGGTGATGTGCCGGGCACCGATCCCCAGACCGTTCTTGTCCCCGGCAACCTCAAGCGCCTGGATGAGGTTGTCGAGATTGGCGAGCGGTTCGCCCATTCCCATCACCACGATGTGCGACAGTCGCTCGCCCGCGGGTGTCAGGTTGCGCAGGCGGATCAGTTGTTCGAGAATTTCCGCCGCGGTCAGGTTCCGCGCGACGCCGTTGAGCCCGCTCGCGCAGAAGACGCAGCCCATGCCGCAGCCGACCTGCGTGCTGATGCAGGCGGTCCGCCGCGGCGGTTCCTGGATCAGGACGCATTCGATCATGCCGCCATCGTCCAGTCGCAACAACAGCTTGTGGGTGTCATCCTGTGCGGCCTGATGCTTTTCAACGCGGGTCGACAGCGGGACGAACGCTTGCGTCAGTTGTTCGCGCAGGCCGCGCGGCAGGTCGCTCATCGCCTCGAATAATTCGGCCCGGCCTTCGATGATCCACCGGCGGATCTGCTTCGCACGCATGGCGGGCTGGTTCCGCTCGGCCAGCCATAAGCGCAACTCCTCAGGGGATTGTTCGAGCAATCCGGGCAACCGTGAATCGATGATCGGCAATGTCTCCGCCATGAAGTCATTCTACTGAGACAGTCCCGTTCCATAAACTATCAGGACTCGTCGTGTGTGTCGGTTTGCCAATTGACCTCGTGAGGAACCTGCGATGAAGGCCATCTCAATCGTCGGCGTGATCCTGGTTGGACTTATCGCGTCGCCATCCGTCGTCCTCGCGCAGACCGCGAAGGAAGTGATCGAAAAGGCGATCGAGGCGCATGGCGGGCTCGACAACCTCAAGAAGTATCCCGCCGCGCAGGCGAAGATGAAGGGGACCATCTCCATCATGAATCTCTCGGTGCCGATCGAAGGCGAGAGCACCTATGCGTTGCCGGACATGGGCAAGAACACCATGACAATGGACCTGCTGGGTCAGAAGATTTCCGTGTCGCAGGTGATCAACAACGGCAAGATCAGGATGGTGGCCAACGGCGCCGACGTTCCGGTCAGCGACTCGCTGAAGGCTGAACTGACGGAAAGCCTGTACCTGCAATCGGTCGGCCAACTCTTTCCGCTGCTGGACGACAAGAAGTTTGAACTGAGCCTGATCAAGAGCCCCGGGAAAGTTGACGGCAACGAGGTGGTCGGCGTGCTGGTGAAGTCAAAGGGGCACAAGGAGATCAAGCTGTTCTTCGATGCGAAGACATTCGTTGAACGCGCGATGGAACGCAAGGGCCTGGACCCGGCCGAACAGGAAGTCGATCAGAAACTCATCTGCCTCGAGTTCAAGAAGATCGACGGCATCCTGCGTGCCACCAAGTGCGAAATGACCAACGACGGCAAGAAGTTCATGACCTTTGAAGTGACTGACATCAAACACCTCGAAAAAGTCGACAAAAAACTGTTCGACCTCGCGGATTAACCTCAACTCAGGCGAGCGGGGGGTGTAAACCCCCTGTGTTTTTACTCCCATGCTCCTGCACTCCTACATTGTGGCCAAAGGCGAAGGCAAGCAGACGCTGGCGTCCTTCCTGCGCGCCAAACTGAACCTTTCCTGGTCCAAGGCCCGGGAACTTGTCGTCAAACACCAGGTCCGCGTGGCCGGGCAGCCGACATCCGACCCGGCCCAGCGGTTGAAGGTCGGCAATCGCGTCGAAGTGCACGGCTTTTCGCCCGTGAGCACGACACCAAAGCAGGGGAAGAAGGCACCGCCCAAAACGAAGGCGCCCATCCACAGCGGTCCGATGCCGATCGTGGTCTACGAGGATGATGCTGTCGTCGTCGTCAACAAGCCGGCCGGGCTGACAACGATGCGCCACGCGGAAGAAAAGGCCGAGTTCGGCGAACGCGGCAAGCACTACCTGCCCTCGACGCTGGCCGATCTGCTGCCGCCTCTGCTGGGTCAGCCCGACCGCCCGCTTCGCGCGGTTCATCGCATCGATCGCGATACCAGTGGTCTGGTCGTATTTGCGCGGACAACGAAGGCGGAACAGAACCTCACCAATCAGTTTCGTGAGCACACCGTGGAACGCCGGTACCTCGCCCTCGTTCGTGGCCAGCCGAAGCCCGGGAAGATTGAATCAATTCTTGTCCGCGATCGTGGCGATGGCCGTCGAGGCACCGGCACCGGCGAAGATGGACAGGATGCCATCACGCATGTCAAGTTGATCGAGGCGCTGGGCGACTTTGCGCTGGTTGAATGTCGGCTCGAAACGGGGCGCACCCATCAAGTGCGCATTCATCTGGGTGAAGCGGGAACGCCCTTGTGCGGTGAGCGAGTTTACGACCGCCCCGCCAACGGCAAGCCGTTTCCCGATGGCAGCGACGCCGCCCGGCCGATGCTGCACGCTGCCAAGCTCGGCTTCAAGCACCCGGAAACCGACGAGAAAATGTCCTGGACCTGTCCGCTGCCCGACGACATGGCCAAGCTGCTGGAACAGATGCGCAACGATGATTGATGCGTTTTTTCCATGATGCTCGCTCGTCTTCCCCGGTAGATGAATCCTCAGATGCGGGGGCCTGCCATGTCACGCCTGCCGTGGACCGTCATTCTGTTTCTGTGCATGGCTGCGGGCGATCTCGTCGCTCAGCCGAAGTCCGGTGAACCCCCCTTGCCGGAAGGGGCGATCGCGAGGCGCGGCACCACGCGATTCCGTCATGGCGGCATCGTTCACTTTCTGACCGTTTCACCCGATGGCAAACTGATCGGCTCGGGAAGTGACGACAAGGCCTATCGTGTCTGGAACGCACGGACTGGTGAACTCGTCCACCAGTTCCCGACGACCCAGGCCTACCCCTATGCAATAGCCTTTTCGCCTGACGGGCAGTCTGTTGCCACGGTGCCCGACAGCGAACGGATTCTGGTTCACGATCTCATGGGTAGCGGCAAACCGCGCGCGATCGACGTTGCACTGGTCCAGACGGTGGCCTGGTCCGCCGATGGAAAGTATCTGGGACTGACATCGGTGGAAGAAGATTCCGCATGCGTACTGGAAGCGGCCACCGGCAAGTTGCTGCAGCGAATCAGGAAATGCGGTTGCATCGGCCTGCCGAAGGACGGGAAGCGGTTCGCCGTCGCGAAGATTGATGCCAGCATCGAGATTCACTCGATGGCGGACGGATCGATGCAGCAGTCGCTGCCACTGGTCAATTTTAATGGCAACGTCTCGCAGATCACCTTCCATGGTGACGATCGTTACCTGCTTGCGGCATCGACTGGTGGCAGTACGGTGCTGTTTGATCTCACGCAGAACAAACAACTGTGGTCGATTGATGCCGGTGGCGTGCCAGCTGCGGTGTCGCGGGAAAAGCGATTCTTGACCACGCAGGAAGGCCAAGTCGTCAGCGTGGCGATTCCGGATGGCGATATTTCCAAACTCGGGATCGAGGCACCTCCAAAGGTCCCGGTCGGTCTGTTGCCCGACAATCGCACGCTTGCCATGGGCGGGCCAGCCAACCGCATCGCCCTTTGGGACTTGAAGACGGCCAAAGAAATCCCCATCGGCGAAGGCAGCCGCAGCGATATCACCGGCCTCAGTTTCTCGCGCGACGGCAAGCACCTGCTTTCGACCGGCATCGACGGCATGCGGCTGTGGGATCTGAAGAGACAGATCGAGCTGACCGATGCGTACCGTCCCATACCAGTACAAGCGCTCGCGGTGTCGGGTGAGGGCGATCGCTTCATCACCACTCGGCCGAACGAACTGGCTTTCTGGAATGCCGTCGATCTTTCGCGTGAACGGCCGTATGCCGATCGTCCGGCCTTCACGGTCGCCAGCAAGCTCAACTCCGTGCCGTTTGCGGCTTGGAGCCGCGACCAGCGGCAATTTGCCTTCCCCGATAACGAAAACCGCATCCGCCTGGGCGATCCCGCAGTCGGCACGGTGCATACGGATCTGCCGATGCCGGCCGAGCCGGTGGCCGCGGCGTACAGCCCCTCCGGCCGGCACTTGGCGGTCCACTTGCGCGACGGATGGCTGCGCTACTGGATGCTCGGCAGTACCGTTGCAGGCGCTTCGCCGTCTCAGGAACTTTGGACGAAGCGCGTTCAACGCAATCGCAGGGGCGCTGTCGCCGTGTCGCCCGACGGCATGATTGTCGCGGTCTTCTCCGCAGGCCGGGTCGTGCTGACCGACCCCATCAACGGCCGACAGTGGCACGCCTTTGAACGCGAGTTATTTGACGGCGATGTGCAGACGATCGTCTTTTCGCCTGATGGCCGATCAATCGCGGTCGGGCACGGCGGCGCGACTGGCATTGTGCGCGTCTGGGATGTGTTCTCCGGCAAGGCGATCGCGATCTTCCGTGGGCATGTCGGTGGCGTTCAGGCGATTGCCTTCTCCCCCGACGGTGGTACGATCGCCAGCGGTGGGGCCGACACTTCGATCCTGCTCTGGAAGTTGCCGGGGAATGTGCATGAAGCAAGTGCATCGCTGTCGGTGGATGCCGCGTGCGAGGCGCTCGACCATCTCGATATGAACATCGCCTATCCGGCGATGCGAATGTTGCGCGCCGGGGGTAAGGACAACCTGTCCGCGATCCGCGACAGTGCCGAGAAGACGCGACTGAAGCGAGAGGAGATCCGCGGCTGGATACGCAAGCTGGATGACGATGACTTTCGCACCCGCAAGCTGGCACGCACGAAGATTGATGAACAGGGACTGCGGGCGCTGCCGCTGTTGCAAGAAGTCCGCAATCGCAATCCGCCGGCGGAAGTTGACCGCCAGCTTCGCCTGATCATCAAGGAGATGGAAGCTCGCGACATCCGCATCCCCGAAACGGGCCTGTATGGCGAACCGCTGCGCCTCGTCCGCAGCATCCTGATTCTTGAAATGATCGACACCGATGAGGCA
>Ga0105047_10004354_pt1 | contig 24675 bp, 23 predicted proteins | sample MAT04_FD_78384 | JGI IMG/M metagenome (GOLD analysis project Ga0105047, IMG submission 78384) | Freshwater microbial communities from Lake Fryxell liftoff mats and glacier meltwater in Antarctica - MAT-04 (megahit assembly) | ecosystem: Environmental > Aquatic > Freshwater > Ice > Liftoff...
ACTGGGATAAAATGGCGATCGCCTCTTTAGCTCAGCAATTTAAGAAACTTAAACCCCAATCCCTCAAAGATCAAAATCCTTGGAAAATCAGTTATTGTCTGGAACCAGCAGCAGAAAACAGCTCAATTCTCCAGGCATTGCAGCAAAAGTTAACCGCATCGGGACTGGCAGCTCAAATTATTTTCAGCAGCAATCGCGACATAGATATCTTACCACAAACTAGCAACAAAGGCAATGCCCTGACTTATTTACAAAAGCGCCTACAAATTCCATCTGACGCAACATTAGTCTGCGGCGATTCTGGCAATGATATCAGTATGTTTGAACAAGATGTTCGAGGGTTAATCGTCGCTAACGCTATGTCAGAACTCTTAGCATGGCATCGCGAATGCGGCACTGAAAATCATTATTTAGCTGCTGCTGCTTGCGCTGGGGGAATCATGGAAGGAATGGCATATTTTTGGGAATTTTGATGGCACAAAATCCGGTTTTGTTCCCAGTTAGGATGACCGTCCTCATCGGGAGCATCTGTGTTTTGCATTTAAAGCCTGCGAGCACCTAAGCGAGCTCGCGCCTCATCAATATCAGAGCACTGAAGTCCTGACTACAAACGCACCGCAAGTCCCGCAAACCGTTAAAATCCGTTCAGAATCTCCACCGCATCTCGATCGAACCTGCGACTGCGATACCATCAGCGTATACTAGCTTGCCACATCGCCACATGGAACAAAATACTTTACAAGTAGAATTAATTCTATCTCACCCCCGCCAATCTTTAGGCAGCATTCGGCTCGATTGGACACCGCAACCGGGGAACTATCTATATTTCGAGGAACAAACCTATGCTGTTTTGGAACGCCACCACCGCTATCAACTCAAATCCGGCCGCTACCAACTGCAAAAAATTGCCCTCTACGTGCAGTCTGTGGCACCGCCGACGGAAAGAACATTTGTTAGCGGTATCTGGATTATCGGAGATGCTAGCTGCCGCTTTAACGCTCGATCGGAAATTCTCCGCTGTGCTGTCAAACCGAATGGGCCCTGCGATGGCTGCGGCGATTACCAAAAGTGTTAATCGCGATCGAACAAGTACACAATTATAGCTCGATCGCTCAACCAAGAGTGCCGAGGCGATCGGCATCGCGAGCATCTCAGTTTTGCAAAAAACATTTTTTTATTATTATAGTGCGAGCTTAAGAGCTCGCGAGTACAATACGCGAGCTCTTAAGCTCGCACTATAAATTCAAAACTGAGATGCTCCCTCGGCATCTCCCCATCAGGCGAAAAACTATTCTCACCAACTAGCAACCCTCTCACCGGATTTAACTTGTTCCGAAAGGCGGCAATCTATCTTCTGATAGCTGTGGAGCACGTCGCCAATCCCAGTATGAATCAAATTTTCTATGTGCAGCAACTGCGCTGAAGAACAGCGAATCTGCACTGTTTGATTTGGAGACTCATGGGAGTCGATCGCAATATATTTGTTAGGAATTCGGCTCAGCACGTAAGCAATCAAATCCTGCCGCAAGCCCCAGGGAGAAAAAGCTTCTTGGTAAGGATACTTGGGATAATACCCCAAGATAATTTCTACTTCCTCTGTGACTAAAGCCAAGGTCATATTGACAAGATTTTTCGGCATTTTTTCCGTCCTAAAACACTACTTAACTAATATCTTTGTTGCCCCGTTCTAGTTGTTCGGATTTCTCCTGAATTCTAGCCGGCTAATACCGCACAATTTTCTTGAGGAATAACCAGATCCAACTCGGAACTTACCTCTTCTATAACCCGCAGCACGTAGCACGGAATTTTGTCCGATAAAATAGCAGTTGCTACGGCGCAGGTGTGAATTTCTAAGACTGCTTCTACTGCAGCTTTAAACATCAATCGCTGTCCCGGAAACACCACTCTTTCAAAGTACCAATTAGGAATGTTCCCAATCCGAACCACCTGAATTTTGTTGGTAGTATTTGCGTAATAGCACAAAATGTGGCAGTTATCTTTAGAAGATACCCGATCTAACATTTAACGAATCTCCACAATCTTTCAAAAACTTATGCTGTCGCACCAGTTAATCGAAAGCACCATCCCTGACCCCAACTCCCCAGACGGCAGGTTTGTTCTTAGGCAGCGGGATGCTGCTGAGAGTGCTACCTTCAACTGCAGAACATAGAACAAACAATATCTCAAAAATCTGAGGGAATTATGAAGACTATCATTTTTTTTTGATGAATATACTTTTGCCTAAGCAGGCGTTACCGCAATCGCGCAGAAACCGGGGTTTTTTTACCTAATCTGTCGGCTGCAGACCCTGTATATTCGTGAAAAATCAAGGTGATTGCCGCCCGCGCGCAAGTCCTCAAAAACTTCGCTGCATTCGACAGTCCGGGTTTTTATGCCAATTTAATAAATACTTGCTATATATGAAGTTCTAGCCCCCCCTTAATAAGCTATGCTTGATCAGCATCTTTCTTAAGGGGCACTGGGAGGATCGAGACTAAGCTTAACGCTGTGTCAGAGCCAGTCTGTGTCTGAGTTGGCTTCGTTCCAAACGGTTCAAGAGGCGAGCAATCAATTCTGGTTCCACGATCGGCTTATTCACATAATCGTCAGCACCCGCGACAAACATTTTGCTCACTATTTCAGACTCGGAATGAGCCGTCAAAAATAGCACTGGGATCTTGCTCCAACGCAAATCGTTCCGTACTGCCAAACACAACTCAATACCGCTGTAACCTGGCATTTCCACATCTAAAATTAGCAAATCGGGACAAGTGGTTTCGAGTACATCCCAGAAGTTTTCTGGATTATCTAATGTTGTCACCTGAAATCCCCAAGGTTGTAGAATCACTTTCAGTACAGCCAATAGATGCACGTCATCGTCTACCACCATAATTTTGGCTTCAGTATAGTCCGTATGGTCGAGGAGTTGGGCGACTGCTTTGAGTATATCTGCTGCGGGAATCGATTTGTGTAAAAAGCCGGAAGCACCCAAACGAGCAACTTCTATTCGATCGCTCAATTGATTGTGCCCGCTAAAAACCATCACCGGAATATCTGGTTTTTCGCTGCGGAGTTCCGCTAGGAGGTTAACTCCGTTTTCCTGAGTTCTGGAAAAGGTCAAATCCAGCAAAATCGCGTCGGGAGGCTGTTGAGAAATCGTATTTCTTGCCGCTTGCGGAGAATTTGCGACTTCTATCTCGAACTCGGAACCGGAGGCTGCTATTTTTAGTCGATCGCTCTCAACACTATCATCATCCACGATCAAGATGCGGCGCTGTTGCAAAACCTGAGTAACCAGCTCGCTTTCAGGTTCCGGCGGGCGATCGAATATCTGTTTGAGCTTATGCAGAAATCCCTCAATCTGCTGAGCAGTCCCCGGTTTCAAGACGTTTTTGGCCTTGAACAAATCTTCGATCTTGCGCGCAACTGTCGAACCTTTCGGCAGCCCCAAAGTTCCCAAAGAACCGACTAATTTGTGAGCTTGCTCCTGGGCTTCCTGCCGCAGTTCGTTGTCCAAGGTTCCGGTTTTCAGTTGGGCGATCGCGCGATCGAACATCGCCACCTTTTCGCTAAAATCGGCTTTTAACTTTTCCCTAATTTTGGCAACCACACTCTGGACTTTTAGGCGGCGCTCGTCATTATTTAATTCCTGGCCCTTCCCGCTGGATTCAGCAGATAAACTCTCTTGACGAATAGCAGTTTCTGCCGTTTCCTGGGGAACTTTTTGGTTCTCCATATCCTCCGGCAGACTTTTCAGCCGATAGCCCAATCCGTACACGGTTTCCACTAAATCTACAGTCATCCCGGCTGCTTTCAGCTTGTGCCGCAACCCCTTGATGTGAGCGGTAACGGCTTCTTCTTGAGGAAATTCGCCGGCAGACCAAATGCGATCGAGCATGGCGCTGCGGCTGAAAATACGCCGGGGATTTCTCAGGAAAAGTTCTAGCAGATTGTACTCTTTAGGAGTCAAATGCAGCATCTTTTCGGCATAAGTTACTTCCGTAGTGTCCGGGTTGACTTGCAGTTTTTCCCAAGTCAAATTTGTACTCGACAAACTTGCCTTACCCCGGCGCAGCAAAGCCCGAATGCGAGCAATTAATTCTTCCAGATTGAAGGGTTTGACCACATAATCGTCTGCACCGGCTTCTAAACCTTCAACTAAATTGCTGCTGCCGTCTAGCGCTGTCAGCAGTAAAATCGGCATTTTGCAGCCGGACGATCGCAATTTCCGACACAAACTAATACCGTCGAGTTTAGGAATCAGCACATCCAAAACAATCAAGTCGTAATCGTAGGCCTGCGCCAACTGTAATGCTGTTTCGCCGTCTGCTGCCGGATTCACATTATAATTGTGAGAGTTCAGCGATTGAGTCAACAAATTGATTGTAATTGTGTCATCTTCTACTAGCAAAATTTTCATATGTATCACCTGTTAATTAAGCTGTTTGTGGAATTTGTTATCATTTTTTGGATTTCAATAGCCTACCTCATCTCAAATTAAATCGGAAGTTCTTGATACCTATAGCAATCCTAAATGATTTGTACATATGTAGGGGTAGTGGATGGTGCGGGCCTACCAAGAGCGTAAACTAAAGAGGGCAACCACGGGGGGTTGCCCCTACAAGAATTACACTGATGAACGGACTGTTATACCATTTTTCTAAAGATGTGCTATAGATGAAGTCTGAGCCACCCCAAAGCATCGGGGGGGTTGGGGGGGTAATATCTAGCGCTACTTTATGAAATTGGTATTAGAGTCTGGATAATGATTTAGGATTGCTATATCCAATAATTCTTGTGAATCGGCCAGGATGCCCGATCTTTACAGGCTTTTTGGGAGAGGTCTTTTGTATCTCTCGTCGAGCAGCCTCGATCGGGAGCATACCCCCTACTCCCCTTAAAAAGACCCACTTTGAACACTCTTCGCCCAAGGGATTGGGGGGGCGCAGGGAGCATCTCCTGCATCGCAAAAAGCATTTTTTTTACAATGCGAGCACCTCAAGAGCTCGCGTATCTACTCGCGAGCTCTTGAGGTGCTCGCACTATATGCAAAACACCAGATGCACCAGGGGCGCATGGGGTTCTGCCTTGTCGTCAAACAGTAGAGCGGCACTGCATAAGACATTAAGTTGACACCTCTGTTAAATAGCCTTTTCCAACTCTTATTTTAAGTCCTCTCACCTCCCTCCAACAAATAGTATTTTTTCAATAGTAAAAATGTAAATTTTGATTGTACTTTTAATTCTTGAAAAATTGAAACTTACACCATATTTTCGCTAAAATTTCAGGGTTTTTTCGACTTCAGAGCCTGCTGAATTTTTTCGATCAGATATTGCGAAGAATTTTGCTGCTTAACTATGTCTTCCAACTCAGAAACCGCGATTTCTGCGTGTTCTATCTCTTTAACTAAAGAATGAGATGTAACACTTTTTTTGACACCTAAAGGTTCTTTAGTATCTCTAAATGAATTAGGATTTTTTTCCGCTATTAATTCCTCCAACTCTAACAGCGCCATTTCGGCGCGATCGATCTTGATGGTCACGAATTTTGCCACATTAGCACCCGCTCTTGCCGCCTCCGTGAGTTCGTGAACGCGAAGTTTAAACCGGCTGGCAATTTGCTCTATTTGAGTCCCCAATTCAAAAGTTTTACTGGCCAGTCTACCAATTTCTAAACTTACTTGGCCGAGACCGTTGGGCTGGCTTCCCATCTGATTGGTAACTACAGCCACCTGTACTGCTAAATGCCTGACTTGTTCGATCGCCTCCCGGATGGTTCGGGAAGTGCGGTTAACCGTTTCTAGATCGTTAGCTATTGCTTTGCCAACTCCCAAAATTTTATCTGTATTGTTACAAATAGAATTAGCACCTTGAAAAGTAGCTTGAAATGCTTGGCGGCCCTCGGACGAAATCAGCTTCGCAATCCTCACAAATCGCTGATTCATTTGAGCAATTTGTTCCGCTTGTTTTACCAGTGCCAATTCCTGGAATCTGGGAATATTCTGCGATTTTTCGGCTGCCAACAGTCGGGATTGTAAAAGCTCGTGACCTTCGCGAACTTTGGCTTGTTCTTGTTTAAGGAGCGCCAGATGCTTCTGTTTTTCTATTCGGTATTTTTGAATAATTTTGTAAGCTTGCGATAAATTTTTAGATTGCGCCATTACCAGAGTTTGAACGTCCAAAAGGCGGAGCGTCTGGTTTTTCATCACCACAATAATGGGCTCATAAATCAAGTCTTTTTGCCTGTTGAGAGAGGCTTGCACGGCATCGTCAATTTTCCAGTTTTCCTCCATCACCAAAGGCGGAATTCTGATAAAATCTAACAAAGATCGAATCGGGTGCTGCCCGTACAGTTTTGCGCGATCGGGAAGAATCATTTGCTCTCGAAATTTGACGCGAGAAATCATGCCCAACACCTGCGATTCGTGAGTAATAATTACTCCCGGCAGGTCTGGTTCTTGCTCGAATTTTTCAGCCACTACCTGTCCTGGAGTTGCAGCACTCACTTGGAAGTGGTGAGACGGCAGATGTCCGATCGTGAAATCGGGCGTGAGTTGAGTTGGATTGCTCATTGACCCGGATAGTGTTAAGTAGAAGTTAACAAATTATATATTGATATTATACTGGAATAAGATTGTTTAAAGTAATCACAACTATAGAGAAAAATGTACTCTCCCACTCGCGGGCCTGACGAGAGCCTGCTTTCTGATTACTTTCATCTCAAGTCTTTGGGAGCGATCGCGCCTGCTGCGCCCCGGTTTCGTCCGTAAAACATCGGCCTCGATCTTGTGTTCTTGAAAACAACCGGAAAAATACCTAGATTGAAACCAAAAAGCTTAAATCGAACTTTGCCACTAGCAACCTTTGAGGCTGCTTACCAGTTGTTACAGCAAATGGCTGAACTCCCAGGGGCGATTTGGCTCGCCGACGATGCTCCTGCTTGTACTGAAAATCGGGAAAACTCGTCGGAAAGGTTTGCAGCAATAATATCAGATCGGTTTAGCGCGCTGCTGCGGGGGAAGCCATTAGATGCGGCAGCAACAAACGGACGCAAACACAACGAAAAACATCTCAATTGGCAATTAAATGTGGAGTTGACTTTCGATCCAGAGGCGATCGCAAATTTCCTCTCTCCCATAGTAGAAAAAATCGCCCAAATAACCCCCGCAACCAAGGGGAAAATTCATATTCACGCCCTCAAACAAGCGATTAAAAATATACAGCCAAACTCGGCAGTTATTCAAAGCGAATTCACCCTAAATTTGCTGGATATTCTCGCAATCGATGCCAGCAAAAACAGTCAGCAACCCCTACAAACCCAAACAGAAATAGAGGAAAATTCCGCGCCCCAACCGATCGCTCCCGAAACGCTACAGCACCAAATGGCCGAAGTGGGCGATCGCGCAGAAATGCCCAATTCCTACATTCAATTTTGTCAGCCAGTGGAAGATGCTTTGCAGCAGCAGCTAGCACAAGAGCGACTTTTGAATCAGGTGACAACTCAAATCCGCCAAACTTTGGAATTGCCTGTCATTTTGTCAAAAGCAGTTTCGAGAGTCCGAGAGTTTTTGGATGTCGATCGCCTGTTAATTTATCAATTTGAAAAAGTGCCAGCCCCTCCCGATGGCAAATTAAGTAAACAAATACTCGCAGAGGTTTCGGAGTCGGGCGAAGTTAAAGAAAATTCCCTGCATTTCTTGTATTTAGGTCACGTCACCTACGAAGCTTTAGCCAGCGATGCTATCTCGTCTGTACTGAATTTTAGTGAAGGTGCCGAGTGTTTTATCGATGGAGTCATCGACACAGAGAAGTATCGCAAAGGTTTGGCTTTGTGCGTCGCGGATGTGGAAATAACTTACTCTTCGCACCCTTGTTTTTTACAGTTGATGCGGCGGACTCAGGTGCGGGCGAAGTTGCTAGTGCCGATCGTAGTTCAAGACGAATTGTGGGGGCTGCTAATTGCCCACCAGTGTACTGTGCGGGAGTGGGAAGAAAGCAAAATAACATTTTTGCGACAAATAGCAGAACATTTGGCGATCGCCATTTACCAAGCCGAACTTTATGCAGAAGTTCAGCAACAAAAGCGCACCTCAGAACAGCGCGTCATAGAGCGCACGCGAGAACTTCGCGATGCACTGGTCGCCGCCCAGTCTGCCAGCCTCGCCAAGAGCGAATTTTTGGCAGCTATGAGCCACGAATTGCGGACTCCCCTCACCTGCGTCATCGGCATTTCCGACACCCTATTGCGGTGGTCTTACGGCAAAGTTGGCACAAAACAAGTCCCCGTGCAAAAGCAGCGGCAGTATCTGCAAACTATCCGAGATAGCGGCGACCACTTATTAGAATTAATTAACGATATTTTAGATTTATCGCAAGTAGAAGCGGGAAAAGCAGTATTAAAAATTAGTGAATTTTCAATTTCTCAATTAGCTTCCCAGAGCCTGCACGCCCTCAAAGAAAAAGCTGCGGCTAAAGGAGTGGAACTACTGCAAGAACAGCGTGTCAAACAAGAGTGCGATCGCTTCACTGCAGATCCGCGCCGCTTGAGACAAATTCTGTTCAATCTCTTAGGAAATGCGATCAAATTTACTCCCGAAGGCGGGCGAGTCATCCTGCGAGTTTGGGTGACAGAAGATAAAAATCGAACGCCAGCAGTGCGGCAGCCCGGTACTGCACCTGCAGGTAGCACCGCAGTGTTTCAAATCAAAGATACCGGCATTGGAATCCCCGAAGATCAGCGATCGCTCTTGTTTCAAAAATTCCAGCAGTTAGATTCCCCCTACTGCCGCGAATACGGCGGCACCGGTTTGGGATTAGCATTAACTAAACAGTTAGTAGAGCTTCACGGCGGCGCGATCGAAGTCAACTCTACAGTTGATGTCGGCTCAACTTTTACTGTTTTCATACCCATCCAAACTGAAAGCAAAGATGAATCCACAAAATTCAAATATGAAAAATCAAATTCATCTTTACCGCTGCACTCTTCCTCCCTGCGAGGCAGCATCGTCCTCGTCGAAGAAGATGAAGAAACTGCGATGCTGATTTGCGATATCCTGACAGCAGCAGGACTGCAAGTTGTGTGGATGATTGAAGGTTCGGCGGCGGTAGAACAAATTGAACTTTTGCAGCCCAATGCTGTGATTGTCGATATGCGTTTGCCGGGGATGAATGGCTGCGAAATAATTCAGCAACTGCGCCAAAAATCCGCAACCGAAAATATCAAAATTCTCGCTTTAAGCGCCCAGGAAATTCCTGCCGATCGAATATCTTTCGTGACGGCGGGAGCTAACGATTGTTTGGCTAAACCGATTCACCCTCAGCAATTGCTAGACAAAATTATTTCTTTAATGGTAGGAATTGGTAATGGATAATTGGGCATGGGCCAAACAGGGCATGGGCCAAACAGGGCATGGGCCAAACAGGGCATGGGCCAAACAGGGCATGGGCCAAACAGGGCATTGGGCATCTTGCCCGCTCGCGAAGTCGAAGGGTGGGCATTGGGCATTGGGCATTTAATATAATTGAGTTTTTGAGGTAATTATGGGAAGACCTGATTTTGAGGAATTAGAGGTTTATAAGTTGGCGGAAAGTTTGGCGAATCAGATTTTGGAGATTGTTAAAAAATGGGATTATTTCACAAAAGATACGATGGGCAAACAGATCGTTCGGTCTGCTGATAGTGTCTGTGCTAATATTGCTGAAGGAAGAGGTCGTTATAATGACCAAGATAATCGGCGTTTTGTAAAAATTGCGAGAGGCTCTTTGTACGAAACAGTAAACTGGTTAAGATTAGCGTATGCTAGACAACTTATCACAAGCGAAGAAGTAAGCAAATTTAAACCAATTGTCGATAAATTACTACCAAAACTTAACGCTTATTTGAGTTCAATAGGGCACAGGGAATAAATTACAAAAAAAAGCCCGATGCCCCATGCCCGATGCCCGATGCCCGATGCCCCATGCCCGATGCCCAATTCCCCATTCCCCATTCCCCATGATTAATTGTCAAATTCCTACAGGATTAATTGTTTCTTGTCAAGCACCTGCAGATTCGCCGCTGCACGATCCGATCGTCATTGCGGCAATGGCTCGCACCGCTGTCAATCGAGGGGCTGCTGCGGTGCGGATTGACTCTCCGGCTCACATTGCGGCGGTGCGAAAACAGGTATCGGCTCCGATAATTGGGATTTGGAAGCAGCAATTGCCGGGATGCGAGATTTACATTACTCCTCGGTTTGCAGACGCGCGGGCGATCGCACTTGCAGGAGCCGATATTATCGCCGTTGACGCGACTCTGCGAAATCGTCCTGCTGGCGAAGACTTAAAGACGTTAATCGATCGCATTCACAACGAATTAGGGAAATTAGTCATGGCGGATGTAGATACCATAGAAGCTGCGATCGTGGCTGCGGAAGCGGGTGCAGATACTGTCGGAACTACTCTTTTTGGCTACACTCCCCAAACTGAAAGTTTCTCGCCGCCCGGATTTGATTTGCTGGCCCAAATGGTAGAAAAGCTTGAGGTTCCCGTTATCTGCGAGGGCGGAATCGCTGGGCCAGAAATGGCAAAAAAAGCATGGGATTTAGGAGCAACGGCTGTTGTTGTCGGCGCAGATATTACTGGAATTGATATTAAGGTGACAGCCTATACGTCAGTGATTGGGAAGTAAGAAGGAAGAAGGAAGAAGGAAGAAGGAAGAAGGAAGAGGGAAGAAGGAAGAGGGGACAAGGGAGAAGGAAGAAGGGAGGAGAAATATTCGGCGATTGAAATTGCTTTTAAGCAAACTAAACTCGCAAGGCAAGAGTTGAAATATCGGGCGATTAAAATCGCCCGATCTGAGGGGGAGTTGCTAAATCAGCGCGCCGTTGATCAAGCTGCTAACTGCAGCCAAGGCGATCGCCCCCAGTAACGCGCTCCACAGGCCCATCCGCAAGCGAAATCCTTCAACTAGCTTCGCAGCAGAGGCAAAAACGATCGCATTCATCACAAAAGCAAACACGCCGGAAAGCAATCCCAGCGTCAACAAGTTCGGCAGGAAAAAAACTGTTTTCAGAATGGGCAAAATTAAAACATTCAACAATCCCAACACCGCAGCGGAAATTACGGCTTTCGGTGTGCTATCAATTTCCACGCCGATCGGCAGTTGAGAAATTAGCAGCAAGCTACTGCCCGTCACCAGCCAAGCAATCAAAAAATCGAGCGGTTCCACAGCGCCTGTACCTCCTTAAAAGTTGAATAGTCACCAAAACCTGATATTTAAAATCTACCTTAATCAAAAAATCCGGTAAATTCGTCTGCCAACCGGCAGAATTTATGTCTGTCACTAAAGAGTGAGAAGTTATAATGGCTGTATCCGCTAAATAATCCGGATGCCAACTGCATCTACCTGTTAGTTGAATAAAAAGAGCAGATTAATTAATATGGCTAGCGATTTTTCTTTTAACTCTAAAGTCCGATTAAACAAAAATACCTCGGACAATCCTGGACAGCAACGCAGCCGATCGTTCCAAGTCATGGTTTTTATGCTGCTAGTCACTACTTTGGTGACGCTGCCGGTATTTCGTCTCGCCGAACTGCAACTGGTACAGGGAGCATACAACCGACAGCGAGCGGAAAATAACCGCATTCGCCCTGTTTCTGTCGCAGCTAATCGCGGTCAAATTTTAGACCGCAACGGCAAAATTTTTGCTGCTAACCGCGTATCTCGATCGGTTTATCTGTGGCCGAAAGAGCGATCGACCAAAGACTGGGAAGAAGTCGCCGCTACACTCGGCCCGATCGTCAAACTTCCCGCAGCCGAAATTATCAAAAAAATCGAGGAAGCAGGCTACAAATCTGCCCTCCCAGTGCGAATTAGTAAAGATATCGATGTCGGTACCTTCGTCGCCTTGGGAGAACAAGCTAATACTTTGCGGGGAGTTGAAATTCGCGCTGAATCGAGCCGAGACAATCCCAACGAGCAACTAGCAGCTCACATTTTGGGATACGTCGGCGAAGCTACTTTAGACGAATTAAAAGCTAATCCTACATATCCGATGGGAATGATTGTCGGTCAGATGGGAGTTGAAAAATTAGCCAATAAAACTTTAGAAGGCGTTTGGGGAAATCGTTTGATCGAGGTGAATGCTAAGGGCGAGGAAATCCAGGATTTAGGTGTAAAAGATCCTATTCGCGGCAAACCGGTGCAGCTAACTTTAGATTTAGATATGCAGAAAACTGCAGAAAAAGCTTTGGGAAATCGCCTGGGTGCAGTTGTGGCGATCGACGTGAAAACCGGAGCGCTTTTAACAATGGCTAGTTGGCCGACATTTGACCCCAATATTTTCACTCGCAAGGTGACGCAAAAAGAATGGGATAGACTCCAAGGCCCAGACAAACCATTTTTAAATCGTGCAGTTCAAGGCTATCCAGTCGGCAGCACTTTTAAGATTGTAACTGCTGTAGCCGGGATCGAGTCGGGCAAGTTTTCTCCTAACTCGACTGTGGCAACTTCTTCTTCAATTACGATCGGTGGCATATCTTTCAACGAACACAGTGGCGGTTACGGTGCGATCGGTTTCCGCGATGCTTTAGCCTACAGTAGCAATACGTTTTTCTATCAAGTAGGTATGGCTGCCGGCCCGGAACAAATGTCGAAATGGGCTAAAGAAATGGGTATTGGCGGCACTATTAATTTAAAGCTTTTGGGCTTGGATGCAGCCAATCACGGTCAAGTTCCCACGCCTGCTGAAAAAAAGAAAATGTACGGAGAGGATTGGTACGTTGGCGATACAGTAACAATGGCGATCGGTCAGGGTTTGGTACTTTGCACTCCCCTAGAATTGGCAGTGATGGTGTCAACTATTGCCAACGGCGGTTCGCGAGTGCAGCCGCATTTGTTGGCTTCTCAAACCAATACACCTGTCACTAAAAAAGTCAAAACAGGTATTAAACCGGCTACTATAAACGTCGTTAAACAAGGATTGATTGACGTGGTGAAAAAAGGTACAGGCCGCGCGATGAATGACGGTACTATTCCTTTGAGTGCTGGTAAAACTGGGACGGTGGAAATGCCCGGATATCCTGACAATTCGATGTTTGTGGGTTTTGCTCCCGCTGACAAACCGGAAATTGCGATCGCAGTTCTTGTTGAAGGCGGCGGATTTGGTTCGGTTTCGGCGGCACCAATTGCTCAAGAGGTATTTAGAACCTATTTTAAAAAGCAGGGTTTTAAACCTACTAATAAACCTTTCTAGTCATCAGTTAATTGTTGACTGTTGACTGTTCATATTTTGTGATGTAGGGTGCGCGAGGCGCACCTTGGTGCTGTAATACCAATTTCATAAAGTAGCGCTAGATCTTACCCCCCCAACCCCCCCAAAGCATCGGGGTGGCTCAGACTTCATCTATAGCACATATTTAGAAAAATGGTATAATGTTAGCATTCTGTCCGAGCTTTGAAAAGTTCGATTTCATAAAAAAAATAAACAGCGGTAAGGTGTGCAGTGCACACCCTACATAATTTGATTCTGCGTCCTAGACTTTAAGGCTGTCGGTCTGTTTACAGATACATACTTTTTAAACTTGATCAATCCCTCTTTCCAAAATAATCATTTCCGAACCAACAACCGGACTTCTAGCTATTAACTTCCCTTCCAAATTAGCAATTTGTAACTTGCTGAAATCGAGTGAATTAGCTTCCTTCCACATTTTACTTGCTAGCTGATTTTGCTCTGTTTCGCTTAGTGTGTACCAATCTTCAGCGACTTTCACTGTCAAAAGGCCAATGGAGAAATCAGCTTGAACAGACTTAACTAAACCGCCACCAAGTCGATCGGTAATGTCAGCAATTTGAGTTTGAATTGAAGCAATCAAAGACTGTTCCGGCGTTAGTGGTGGCGGGATAATTTCTATCGATTGCGATTTTTCTGGTACTACTAAATCGGGCAATTTGCTTTTTAATTTAGCAGATGTTGGCTGAGAATTTGCGATCGCCTCTGGTGATTGCGCTGTGCCCGGCAAAAAATCGCCAAAGGTAGGCGGCGACTGCAGCGGTGCTGGAATAGGCGCTTTTGCTAGTTGATCCGGCGGTTTTGCTGAGAAACTGTTGAAAGTTAAACCGACTGCAACGATGAGAATTGCTGCTAAGGAGGCGTTTAAAATTGGATCTGACAGCTTGGCGCTGACAACAGGCGGCATCCGCGATCGCACTAACCGCACAATACTTTGCCAAAGTACAAGGACTTTCTCTAAAAAACCGTCGCCTGCGGGTTTTGATACAGACTTTTTATGATCGGATTTTACCATAACTTTTGGGGGGGGAACGCTGTTAACTTGCGCTTGAACTTCCGCAGCAACAGCCGGAGGAGTTACTGTTACTGTGTCAGCAGCGGTGGGCGCGATCGGCTTTTGCTGCGGCAACGGGGGTTCTGCTGCTACATTTTTCCCCTTTTTTCCCAAATTCCGAATTGAGAAAATCAAAGCTTTGATTTTCTGATTTGTGGAAACAGCGCTGCTGGCATTTTGAGCTTGGCTGGGAGTCGCGGCCGACTTTTTCGGAGACTCAACCTCCGGTTTCGGAGATTGAGACGCTTCTGGTGTTGGTTGGTTTAGTTGTTCTTCTGACATTTTCTTTGCCTTGGAGCGTTGCAAATATATCTCATATATCTAAAGATAAATTTTAGTTGAGCCTTCTCAGCCTTAATTTATCATTATATGAGTTGTAACTGAATCATCATGAGCCTTAAACGCCGTCACTTTCTACTTTTAGCCAGTCTCAGCAGCTTAGGTTTTACCGGAGTCTGGAAAATGCTTCAGCTTCGGACTTCCTGGGGTACAGACGCGAATGCTGCTGTACCTTCTAATGTTGAGGCCCAAAGGGCGATCGTCCAATTGCCAGCCTCACCGCCTATTTTACGCTTTATTTCGGTTGCCGACACCGGTACCGGGGCCCAAGGTCAGTATGCTGTGGCTGAGGCGATGACCCAATATCACCGCGAAAATCCTTTTAATATTGCTGTTCTCGCCGGTGACAACATCTACAATAACGGCGAAATTGAAAAAATTAATGCTGTTTTTGAGAAGCCTTATCAGCCATTATTGCAGCAAGGCGTAAAATTTTATGCTTGTCTGGGAAATCACGACATCCGCACTGCTAACGGCGACCCGCAAGTTAAATATGCGGGTTTTAATATGCAAGGTCGCTACTATACTTTTCGGCGCGATCCGGTACAGTTTTTTGCATTAGATACTAATCACAATGCGGATTGGAAAAATCAGCTTGTTTGGCTGGAAAAAGAGTTGAGTCAAAGCACTGCACCGTGGAAAGTTGTGTTCGGCCACCACCAGATTTATTCTTCTGGTATCTACGGATTGAATCAACCTTTTATTAAGACTTTTACGCCTTTGTTTCAAAAGTACGGCGTGCAGCTTTATATCAACGGACACGAGCACAGTTACGAACGCACTCGCTCGATTAACGGTACGACTTATTTGATTTGCGGGGCCGGCGGCGGCACTCGTCCGGTGGGGCGTTCTGAGTGGACGGAGTTTTCGGCTAGTCGGCTGAGTTTTGCGACGTTTGATGTCTATGATGACCGGATGTTTGTCAGTTCTATCGGTACTGACAAGCGGGTTTTTGACCGGGGAGTGATTGAAGTGCGATCGGCTTAATTCACATTATATTCAGGAGCCAACAAAATGAATAGGGGTTGTAGAGCCAATAAAACTGGTTTTGTTTTAGAAGCAACTGTAGAAGGTACGTTGAGAGGTCACGGATATCTCGAAATATGTCCTGAGTTGCCGAAAAAGCGCAAGTTAGATTGGCTCTTGCTCTCAACGCAAAATCACAAGCGATATGCTAAACAGGTTTATATCGGGTCTAGCATTTATGAAACAGAAATAAATGTCGATTTTTATATGGTTGGTTCTGCTTCGTTTCCTCTCGGTCTAATTGTTGAGTGCAAGTGGCAAGAAGACAAAGGATCTGTTGATGAAAAGTATCCTTATCTCAATTTAAACATTAAAAGTTGCTATCGAGTCCCGACTATTGTGATCGTGGGCGGTGACGGTATGAGACAAGGTTCAAGAGACTGGTTCAAAAAACAAATTCCCGAAAATCAAAATCTCTTGGGAGTTCACAAGCTCGAAGCTTTCATTACTTGGGCTAACAAACATCTCTAATCAGGCATTACCGATCGCGATCGCCCTTTTTACCTTCCCTACAGTTGCATTTTTTCAGGAAACTGCTATTATCTACCCTAACGCAGCATTCAAATATTTTTATTTTATTAAATTTAAAAAAAATCGCCTTTTTTTTTCGAGTTAACCCCTTGACTGTGAGGCTTTTTGGAGGTATAATCTAATAATGGGAGTGGTGCCAAAAATAAAATTTGACTTTACACTCCCATTATATCAAATATACCACAAAAGTGCAGGCAAGTCAATAGGTAATAATTCCTTTTTTTTAGCCGATTTTTTGACCTTATTTCTACAATTTTTTGGTGGAGTAGCTAGAAATCTACGAAGAAACCGCATTTCTGAGGTCACAGTTTCAGGGCTGACGCATGGGGGGCGAGAAACCCGGTTTCTACGAGTTTTTCGTTGTTTAACGATAAATAAAGGAAGAAACCGGGTTTCTGAGGTAACAGGCTGCCGTACAAAATATATTTAGCCAGAGACTTGGCAAAGAGTGTTTATTTAAACTGAACTTATTAATAATTCCTTGACTTGGCCGCGCTGGCAACTCTTAGAGTTAATTCCCCTAGATGCTGATATTTCAATTTGTTTGGGGAGATGATTTGTTTTGAAAGCTTGACTGTCGCTGTAGATTTGAGCGATAAAATCGCAGTGAGAATTAGACAGCATAACTTTCACGTCGCGTTGGGCAAGTTCTACAAAAACATCTCTTAGTTTAAGCTGTTCGGATTCTTTGAAATTATCTCGGCTGTAAGCGGTGAAGTTACTTGTGGCACTAATCGGATAGTAAGGCGGGTCAAAATAAACAAAGTCTTTGCTGCTTGTCGCAAAATCCAAAATTTCATCGAATTTTCTTACTTCAATTTGAGCGGGCGCAAGTAAAGATGAGACCGATCGCAATAAATCGCCTTGACAAATGTTAGGATTTTTGTATCTGCCCATCGGAACATTAAATTGACCTTTGGAGTTTTCTCTGTAGAGGCCGTTGTAACAAGTTTTATTGAGGTAAATCAGCCGTGCTGCTTTTTCTGTAGCTGTATTGTAGGAACGCGATCGCACCGAGTAATAATAGGCTTGATTGTCCTTGCTGTGTTCTGAGGCGTGCTCTAACAAAAGCTCAATCAGTTCCTCGACTTGATCCCTGACACAACGATAAGCATTAATCAACTCAGGATTAATATCTGTTAACACAGCTTGCAAAGAAGGGTTCTGTTGTGCTAAGTAAAAAAATACGGCTCCGCCGCCCAAAAAAGGCTCGTAGTAAGTGGTGAACTTTTCAGGAAAATAAGGTTGATATTGTCCGATCAACCTAGTTTTGCCTCCAGCCCATTTCAGAAAAGGACGCGGCAAGACGAAAGAAGGTGCGGCAGCAGACATTTACTTAGAAATAACAGCCCTATAATATTTATCACAACTACAACTTAATATACATACTTCTCTCATTTGTCACGGGAGGTCTGGTGGCATTAAACAGACAGTGCCCGATCGCTATTGGAAAAATTTTCGCTAGAATTATATATGTCAGCACCGCCGACAAAAAGGCCCGAGCGCCCGAAGAGCCGATTTAGATCCGGCTGTGCCAAAATTGTCTAACTCGCTCACAAGTGTTACCAGTCAACGATCGATCTGTAACAATTTACCCCATCTGCGATCATGCAAGATTTCATTAATAACGTCTCTCGGTACCCCCGTTTTTTGATTACAGTCTGTCTCGGAATCTTCTTTTTCCTGTTCGAGCAACTCAAACCTCTGCTCGATCGACCGGCAACAGCGATCGTCCTGGTTACTTCGATTGTAGCGACTTTTGTCTTCCTAACTTTTACCCTGCAGGCCATGTTAGGTCTGAGTCCGGTTTAAAAGCAAGTTTCGACCCGAAAAAGCCGGCTCACTCTGACAAACTGTGGCCCGCTTTCCAAGGCAGGTAGAGGGTTTAGGGAAGTTTCGGCTGCTGAGTTTGAGTGGAAACACTAACCCCTAAAGCCAACGCAATTCTGATGTGCGATCGCCCGCGCCGGCAATAGCCGCTGCGATAGATTAGAAGAGAAAGAAAGTTACCCTAGTTATGTGAGCGCTCCTCAACCTTGGCGCAAGCAAACATTACCTAAGTGCAGCACAACTCTTTCGGGCCATCAACACAACTGGGGAAATACTGCACCTCTGTTTCCCCCATTCCCACTTAATCATTAGGAAGCGGCACACCCCGCCCCGCTTTCCTCTCCCGTCAACCTGACGGTATCGCGAGAGTTTCCAGCGGACAAAACAGATGAAATTTGAACATATCTATCAATTTTTTCAAGACCCCCCTCCTGTTTATCTAAACAAGGAACTAGCAGTGTGTTACATTCTATCGGTGTTATTGCGATCGGATTCCTACGGTACAGAACTCATCGGACAACTAGAGCGGGAATTCCCCATCTACCGACTTTCTGATACCGTCCTCTACAGCGCTCTCAAATTCCTAGAAGATGAAGCCGTCATCACCGGTTACTGGAAAAAAGTAGAAGGACGCGGCCGCCCCCGCCGGATGTATCAAATCCTCCCCGATTGGCGGCACCAAGCTCAAGACCTAGCTCGCCTGTGGCACGATTATATCGGTCAGGGAAACGGCGCTGCTGGCCGTCGCCCCCGTGCCCTAGAAACTGGTCACACGGGTTAGCCGCTGGTCAATTACCCATCATCAATCGGAGTACCGATATGATGAGGGCTTGTATCTGCGCTCCACCGCAACTCTGAAAACCTTTGCAGGAGATCAGCTTTGGTTTCATTGCGCGACACATCGCAAGGATACTGACAAGCTCCCCGTACTCGTCCAGTCTTGCCGAACTAGCAACGTTCTCATTGCAATATTTCGCGCCCCTACCAAATCAGCGTGTAATTCATGCCCACAACATTCACAACGAAACATTAGCCCCTTATTCGGTCGATTAGCCTTCGAGGTATGTCCACACTTAGGACAGCTCTGGGAAGTATAATGTGCTGGAACTTTAGTGGCTAAACTGCCAATCAAATTAGCTTTATAGTCGATATAGCCGTGCAATTCGGCAAACGACCATTTAGCTTTATTTCGATTTGCTTTACGCTGTTTCTTGCTTGCCGAATTGCCAGACTTGGATTTTGTTCTGTCACGGATTCCGGTCAAGTCCTCCAACCCAATTAAGCTATTCGGCTTGGCAATTTCTTTACTGATTTGGTGATTCACGTCAGCGACAAACCGTCTCTCCCGTCCTGATAAAGCGATTAATCGTCGCTTCGCCGAACGGGTGTCTTTACGCTGTAGGCTCCTCCGAGCCTTCTGATATTGGTTAGCTTTGTATCGAGATGCCTTCCCTGAGTAGAATGCAGATTTATTGTTTAAGTCTGTTTCCACTGCTAAATATCTCATCCCAACGTCTACACCAGAAATTCGGGTGATACTTGTTGGGTTGATGTCTGGCAATTCAATCTCAAGACTCACCATTAAATAGTAAATCTTGGAATAACGCTGGTAAACTATCTTTGCTGCCCCGATGTTGGGACAGACTTTGATCAAGTCTAAATGCTTATTCCAACCCTCGTAAGGCACAACAATTCGACCGTTTAACGTTCCAATACTGACTTGTTGGTCAGATTTGAACGAGTAGTCTCGCTGATAATTCAAGGTGACAGTCCGAGATGCGTATCTAGGAGCTTTGTCAAGCCCTTTAAAACGCTTCTTGGTATATCCTTTTTTGATCGCTTCATTGTTCTGCTTGACCTTGGTCAATAAGGATTTAAGCGTTGCCGCTACCTGTCTGGGAACGTTACACGCCATCTGTGCAGTTTGAACTCGGAGCGCAGGTGACTGTAGACAAGTTTTTGTAATTTAGTGCCATTGCTAGACTTGCTATCGCCGAAAGCGACCATAGCAGTGTAGTTCAAGGCATCGCGGTAAGCCAGCGCGGTATCGCGTACCGCCAATTTCTGTTCGGCAGTGAGATTTAACTTTAGCTTCGCGGTGATAATTTGATTGATGGCTTCACCAAACTCTGAGACAACCATAGCTGGTGAAGCCGAAAAAAGCAACCATGTTGGAAATAAAACTTGTTCGCTTGTGATTGCACCGCCTTTGTGTCGAACGCTGCGCTTGTCGATTCCTTCTTGCGGAATCACAAGCGTCACGCGCTTGTCCGACCCGCCACCAACCGAGGCGGTATGGTGGGGGAATCCTGCTGTTCTAGTTGAAAATTAGAGAGAATGGGGAGATATAGGAATTTGGTGATGGGGAGAAAAAAACCTTGCTACAAAGCTTGTTGGGAATTTTGGTAAGCAAGTGTCTGCGTAAGTCCTCGATCGCTTTTCTCTGTAAAGTTCTGTAAACTAAGAGTAGATAGTTTCAATTACACAAACTTCTACCGATGGATACTACTGTTCTTTCTTCAACGTTTACGATCGCCCTGCTGATGGCTATAGGCTTGTTTTTCTTCATCAAGGCCTCAGTCAAAGAAAGAATCGAACAAATCAAGTTTGCTTCGCCTCGCGCCCAAGAGTCACTTTTAACCCAGCTACAAGAGTATTTTGCTTCTAGAGCTTACCGAGTTGCAGCCGTCGATGCCCCCAACTATCAAGTCACTTTTGAAGGTTTTGTGCGCCCTAGTTGGTTTTTAGCTATTTTTCTAACTTTGCTGAGTGCAGGCGGCACTCTGTCCTTGGGCTTGCTTTTGGGAATGCTTGTTCCCCAGCCAGGTCAAATTTTCCTAGCTTTGGTACTGCTGTCACCGCTGGCGGGAATATTTTACTGGAAAAAAGCTGGACGCTTCGAGCAAGTTTCCCTTAAACTCGAATCTGTTGCTGAGTCGGGAAGCCAAACTAAGAGCGTGGTTACTGTCAGAGCCCACCGCGATGAACTAGCAGCTATGGAAAAAGCTTTAGATTTAAAACCACTGGAATATTAAAATTTTGGTGTGGAACGTTTTTTGATATGCTAGATGCCGTGCTTAAAGTTCGAGCCGACAAACTGATGAATGTTTGTGGCTCTCTCAAAGAGTCCGAAAGCTCGATCGACAGAACACTCAGTCGATTTTAGATTCGAGATGTGAGATTTTAGATTTATTCTACAGATGAATCTGGAAGCTTTAATTTTCGTCTAAAATTTGAGGCTGTTCGCGACAACCCTGCGGGGCTTGTATCCGTGAGCGTAGTCAAAAAAAACCATTATCGTGAGAGTGCGCGCTGTGGCGATCGCCCGTTGCAGGCGAGTATCCTGTTGCGATGGAGCCTTATACCCTTGTTCTTTATTTTTAAGGACTTTTCGCGTAAATTTCAGCCAGCACTCTCCAGACAATGAGAACTCTCGCACTTTTGTTAAAAGAGCTAGACAAACATTGCTGTCAATGTTTTGAACTCAACAGTTTGACCTATGCGCGGGCGGACACCACAGGAATTTTTTCTGTGGCTGCTTCCAGCATTACCTTTAAACTGGGAAACAAGAAATGGTTCTCTTCTACGTATTGGGCTCCGAATAAACCTTTTTCAGCCCAGAAGTATCTGTCGGTGGTATGCTCGTTACGCTTGACTAACAGCAAAGCAGGGGGAGCAATGCCTTCAGCATGGATGAACTTGCGAGCCGCTGTTACCGGTTTATCTTCGCCGCTCTCGATGCTATATTGAGGCACGCACTCTAAGATTCTGCGTCCTTCTTGTCGGCGGCGACTCTTGCGTTTGCGTCTCCTGGCCAATTTCTTTACCTCCTCTGTGAGCAGACAGTATGAGCAGACAGTATGAGCAGACAGGTTTTGACATACTCCCCATCCCTAAAATAATGGGGATTCTGGATTCTAACAGCTTTCCTCAAGCACGGCTTGTCCGATCTTGCCGAGCCCCAGGTTGATGCCACAACCTATTTGAGATTTTTTGGATGCTAGAGTTGAGACCGGATTGTGACATCTGGCGAATCAACAATGTATGATTCAATCATCAAATCCGTCGCGATCGGACGGGGTTTGAGATCGAATTTTTAGGTAATCATAGCTACCAAATCCGAGGCCAGTATATCCCTTCTAGCTCAAAAAATCAACCGTTTTTAATATATCGACACAATCTTAACATTCGTGCCGATCGACAAAATGCACCGGTTGTGGTAAAGTAGGCCGCAAGTTCCGGCAGCAGCCTATCTGTGGAAGCTATGCAGGCGGGGCTTTACTTTGAAGCAATTTTTGTTTGTGAAAGCCGAATGCTTTGAACCTAGCAGCCTTCCATCAAAGCGGAGACACCAGAAATTTAGAAGTCTCTGATCTGTAATCGGCGCGATCGCAGTTGTAATTTACTTAGAATTCCGTTAGATATCTTAATGTGGCGCTCATGTTAATGCCAGCCAGTTCCGAATTTGTCCAGCTTTGCCGATCGCAGGTGACGATCGCCGTCAGTTTGGGAGCGACATTCAGCGCCGTATACCTGACACAAGAGCTCGTACCCGGAAGCGCAGCAAAGTTGATACCGATCGCGGTTTACCCAGAAACCTCACCCGAATCGGAAGAAAATCTGGGGTTGAGGCTGCAATCTTCGGAAAACTCGACAGCCAAACCAATGCCGCGGCTGGCTGCGCCTGCTTTTCCTGTAGAAGAATCAACGGTGGGGGCGATCGCGCCCGAACAGAACCCGGATAATCAGCGCCGGAACGATCGGTGTCAAGGCCCGGAGAATGTGTGGCAGCAGCGCCGGCAAATTGTAACGCCTATGGTACACGAGGGAGTTGTAATGGGACTCCTGGTGTGCGGCAGGCAAGACAGGCCTTGGAACGATCGAGAGGAGGCTCAGATGCAGCAAATTGCTCGCACCTTGGCCCTGGCTTGTATTTTAGACCAGCGATCGCAGTGGATGCAGCAGGAATTGGGCTCGGCGAGGCAAATCCAGGCTCAGGTTTACGATACGATGCACAATTTGCTGCACCAGTTCAAAAGTCCGCTGACAGCGTTGCGAACTTTTGGTAAGCTGTTGGCGCGCAGGCTGGTACCAGAAGACAAAAATCGCAATGTGGCTTTTAGTATTGTCCGAGAGAGCGATCGGCTGCAAGACTTGCTCGCCGAATTCGATCGCACCCTTGACACAGGTGAAGCAAATTTCAGACTCCCATCTGGCACTTCAGAAAAAGCCATGTCCAATTTAGAATTAATGTCGCATTCTTCTCTGTCGCTGTCACCATCCGCCCAGCAGGAAGAATCCTGTTTTGTGGAATTGGTACTAAAACCGCTGTTAATTTCCGCTGGGGCGATCGCATCTGAAAGGCATCTGTCATTGGTAGCCGACATTCCGGCGGATTTGCCGCCAGTTTCGGCGAACGATCGAGCTTTGCGCGAAGTTTTGAGCAATTTAATTGACAATGCTTTGAAATATAGCCCTGCCGGCTGCCAAATTTATATTAAAGTAAGGTACCAAGAAGCGAATGGCGATCGGGCAACACACCGCCCATCACCTGCCGTCGCAGTTGCAGTCAGCGACACAGGTGCCGGGATTCCACCCCAAGATTTAGAACGTTTATTTGAGCGGCACTACCGGGGAGAAAAAGCGCAGACAGAAATTCCCGGCACCGGATTGGGTTTGGCGATCGCACGCGATTTAGTCCGCCAAATGCAAGGAGAAATCGAAGTATTTTCCCCAGCAAATCCCGAATGGCTGCCACCAGCAGAAACTCATTTATATCCAACCGATCGCGGCACTACATTTGTACTTTGGCTGCCGCTCAATCAGTAACTAAGCCTATTGCTTGGAGATAGTTTTTATGAAGCGTCGGTCTTTATTAGATAAAATTCCCAATTTTTCAAATTCTTTAGAAATTCTCAAAACACACTTTTTTACTGTACCGTTTTTAGCTGCTTTCAACATTCTGACTGTCCTGATTTTGGGCTGGCTGAGCGTCTACGCAAAAATCAACAATCAGGGAGACGGAGTTGAACGCCTGTTTAGCGATCCTTTTAATTTCTGGTTTCCTTACGAAGGCATTCTCACCGGAGTTTCCGAAGTCCTCGGGTGCATTTGTGTCGCAATTTGTGCATTTACTTTTGGATTGCTGCGCCAAAAATATCCCCGCAGTCGATCGGCCATGTTCTTATTTTTTAGCGCTTTACTGCTGGGACTCTTGTACGTGGATGACAGGTTTCGGATGACTTTGATTCTTTCTCGGCTGGGAATATCTAAAAAAATAATTTATTTATGTTATGCGAGCGGTGTTTTTCTTTACATATTTAATTTTTGGCGGTACATCAAAACCACTCCTTACTTCCCATTAGTCACAGCATTTTTCTTGTTTGCTATCTCGCGGCTTGAGGATATTGTAAACTCTCGAAGTATAGGATTGCACGCGATGTTAGAAGATGGCACTAAGTTATTAGCTCTTCTGAATTTGGCTTTGTATTTTTGGCACGTATTTGACATCCTCCACTGCCTAAAGGCGAGTGGATTCCTCACCACGCCCCCTTCTCGGAGGTCGCTGAATGGGGTTGACGCTTCACAGATTACAGCCTAAGTATTTAGGTCTTACGCAATCTCC
>Ga0105047_10004355_pt1 | contig 24671 bp, 26 predicted proteins | sample MAT04_FD_78384 | JGI IMG/M metagenome (GOLD analysis project Ga0105047, IMG submission 78384) | Freshwater microbial communities from Lake Fryxell liftoff mats and glacier meltwater in Antarctica - MAT-04 (megahit assembly) | ecosystem: Environmental > Aquatic > Freshwater > Ice > Liftoff...
TAAGGAAAGTAGAAAAACTAATAAACAATAGACCAGTTAGAAAATTTGATTATTTAACACCGAATGAAGTATTTTTACAACTTACAGGGTAAGTGTTGCACTTATCTGTTGAACACAGCGTATAAAGAGTTGTTATCTCTTTTGATATATTTGTGAAAAAATTCATGGTACATAGAAATAGGAACTTTTAATTATAAATTTTAAACCAAACTTAAATAAACTCACAATGCCAACAAGTACAACCTTTGAAGTATTCGGCTTCAATACATCAAAAAGCCCTGAAAAACATTCAGATGAAGCGCATTTTATTCATTCAATTAAAATTGACAATTTCAAAGATGCAGTTTCTACCGATTTTATAACTAACTTAATTCAACTACTGACTCCAAAGTCTTTGGAATCTTTGGAGGTTGCAAAAGTAGCAATTGATGGTTTCAAACATTCAAGTTCATATCTTCAGAATAAACAGGCTATAAATTCAAATATAAATAACATACTTAATTTATTTGATTATTTTAACTCGTTATCAACTTATCCAACTGACATAGTTAATCAAATTGTATCCAAATTGGGAATTACTACGATAAGTGATATTACTAGAAGCGATTTTATTCTAAAATGGGATAAGGTATGGAATAATTTAATTGTTGATTTGTTTTCTCCAATAAGTATGGTACATCGATCATACTTAATAAATGCTATACAAGCATTAAAGCTTGTTAAAGCAATTCATGATAACCGTGTAGGAAACATACCAAAACTAAAAAAAATGCTAAAGGCAATACCTATACTTCCAACAGGGATTGCTCCTATTCATATAGAAGAACTTAGCTCTGATACGGGAGAAGGAGTAGAAAGCCAATATGAAATACATAAGGCATATAAAGAGAAGATTGAATCTTTAAAAGCAACAATCCAAGATGTAATTGCAAATGAAAACAAATATAGGGGTTTAGCGATACAAGTGAACATGAGTATTGACTGGAAAACAGATTCCGATGGACATCCAATTATTACACCTGATTCCTTACCTGAAGCAGTTGAACTCCTTCATTTAGATGCTTCACGTTTCAGCGAACTGGAAACAGAATCAAGAACTAATCTGACTGAATTAGGACTTGGAGGTGACATTGGTCGCACTTATAAAAAAGTAAAGAATATTTTAAATGAAGAAATATCAAAATTGCTTTTAAAAGTGTTTAATCCATCGAATGCTTCAAAAAAAGGAGTTATAGAAGGCGGGGTTATGTTCTCATTAGATGATATTCTGACCGAGCAACAAGGCCCAGATGAAGCTGGACCGATAGAGCCATTCCCGGGTTACTGGACACCATGTCGGGTAAAACCATTGGGGATTTCTGATTATAGAAGAGTGGAGGCTATTTGGAGTAAATATGAACCCGGTGAAGTTGCTCATATAGAGAATTTATTAAAGGGTGAATATAAAGACAGAGAAACCAGACATTTAAGAAGCACTGAGGAAACGTATACTATTGAAACGGTAAAAGAAAATGAAGTTATAAGGGATTTACAAACTACTGAGCGTTTCGCTTTACAAAAAGAAGCAAGCAAAATTGTACAAAAAGATTTTGAAGCAAAATTGGATGCCTATGTAAAAGGAAGTTATGGAGGAAAAACTTCTTCAAAAGGAATATGAAGAATTTCTAAAGGAGTACTTACGGCTAACTAAAACGGATATTTAATATAAAAAATGTATGAAGAAACATAACAAATATGCGTTAATAATCGTAGGCTTATTAGTAGCATTCACCTGTATGTTTGCACAGAAATATACAAAAACTACTGGCAAAATATATACCTACACACTTCGCCCCAGAGATACACTTCACTACCGAAAAAGATTAGAAAAAATGAACGACCCTGGCATTTTAGGAATATGGACAGATATGGCATTTGATTCTACTAAATTGCATACAGGGAGTGTTTTTGTGTTGTTAAAAAAAAATGATTCCGTTTTTCTCAAAGATTACTTTTTTAATAAGTTTCAAATTTCCGATCTAGCTGGAACACTTGACTTTTGGTATATAGAAAAGGACGGAAAACGTAGTTCCTACTCTAGTTTAATATTGAACAACAGAGATAGACTGTATCAATTCCTAAATAATGATACTATGTATAGATACTACACCAAATCCTCCAAGGAAAGGCGCCCTAATTGTGAATTCTATGCCATAGATGCCGTAACTGATTGTTTCAAAGGAAATCTTGCGTTTAGAGAGATGGTTAAGAAAAAAGATAGCCTTACAATAGGCAGGTGGGATTGGGGTGATATGGGCGTTGTAGCTCGATTATTTAAAAAAGGGGAAAAATACTATATCCAAAAATATACCAAAACAGCCCTGATTGGAACCCAAGAGGTAATGCTATCACCTCATGAGATGGGGGTACAAATAGTATGGAAAAACAAAAATAAAAGTAAAAAGGAGTATCACATACTAGACACAAAAAAAGATAGTACTTTACTGATAATGGATCCTGTAGGCGATTCTATTGTATCGGTTTGCTATAATGTATCTCCTTGGGGTTACTACTGGAGCAGAATTGATTCATTTTTCATAATAGGCAAGGAACCACCTATGGAGTATAAGCATAAATACGGCAATTTAAATTCAGAAGAAGACCTGGAAATCAAATAACATATAGTTGGTGAGGTTTTTAATTGATTATTTTGTAATTTATCATGTTCTTTTCTATACATGGAAACGTGAATCCTGATAATAAAGTATTATTTGAATGGGCAAGTCGTTTTGACAAGTTAACCTATGAATAATATTATAACATTATGATAAGTGAAAATTATTAATATGAAATAATATTTTGTAATTTGCAAAAACTATTTATGTTTGCATTCTGATTTAAAAACAAGATGCACAAACAAATAAATAGGAATTATATAATACTTGCACGAGAGAGTAGAGGACTATCGCAAGTTGAGTTTGCTTCAAAGTTAGGCATGTCGCCAGCTAATCTCTCCAAAATAGAATTAGGGCAAATTAGTATTGATGAAAGTTATATTCAAGACTTTTGCAACATACTAAACTACCCTGTTTCGTTCTTCTATCAAGAAGGAGAAATCAAACAGTCGTTTATGAATTATCGTAAACGACAAATTGTTTCTCCAAAATTGCTTACACCCATTGATGCTAAAATGAATGTGCATCGTTTGCAGTTTGAGTTTTTATTTCAAGAACTTAAATACAAACCTGCTGAACTACCTGTGCTTGACGTTGAGAAATTAGGAACACCTCAAAAGTGTGCTATTAAACTTCGTAAACTTTGGGATATTAAAGAGGGAGTTATTGGGAACATTACCAAATTGATAGAAAGTAAAGGTATAATTATCAATGCCTTCCCCTTTGGTACTGATAGAGTGGATAGCAGAACCATTTTATCGGATACCAAACAACCGATTATTTTTACGAATAAATCCTTGTTAGGTGACAGGCTTCGCTTTTCACTTGCTTATGAATTGGGACATTTGGTAATGCACCTTACAACGGTTCCCAATCTTGATAGAGATGTAAGCCATGAGGCAAATTTATTTGCTGCTGAATTTTTGATGCCAGCAACAGACATCCGTTCTGATTTTGAGAATGGTGTAACCTTATCTACGTTGGGAGAATTGAAACGAAAATGGAAAGTGAGTATGCAGGCACTCCTATATCGTGCAGATGATTTGGGGTACTTGACTTATAACCAAAAAAGATACTTGCTCACGCAATTCAACCAAATGAAAATTCGCAAACGTGAACCACAAGAATTTGATGTACCCAAAGAAATTCCATCCTTATTAAGCTCCATGATTGTGAAATACAAAACAAAATTCAAAGCTGATAATACCTACCTAGCAGAAAAATTAAACCTACTACTTGCAGAATTTATAGAAATATACTCTTAACACACTCCCCCACATAAATATCCTAAAAGATGGAACTAAAGACAGTAAGCACAATCACAAAATTAAGATTCTATACAAAAAGAGAATTAGCAGAAATGTATGAAATTAGCCCGAAAACATTTACCCGATGGCTGATTCCATACGAAGATTTAATAGGAGAAAAAAATGGTAGATATTATAGCGTAGCGCAAGTGAAAATCATATTTAATTGTTTAGGTATGCCTGCAAACATAGTAGAAATAGAATGACGTAATGAACCGTAACTGCCTTTTGATGCTAAGTTTTCCATCAAGAAAACCGTTAAGTCTAAAGGTGGTAAGTGATATTTTGAACAAAAATAGGTTTGCTGATTAAAGCCAACCTATAATGAAAGTCACACATAACAATTTAAGTAAATTAGAAGCCCTAACAAGCGACAAGCCCTATAAACAACCAAAGAGAATACCTCTTGCAGAAATAAAGAAAGAACTAAAAGAAACTGGAAAGGATTTGACAGATGAAAGGCTACAAGAAATACAAAATTTTATTTATCAATTAAGCGAAATTATTTATATCAACTGGACAAAAAAAAACATACAATCAAAACCCATACAAGATGAAGAAAGCAATATTATATATCCGAGTGAGTACAGACGAGCAAGCTGAAAGAGGACATTCATTAGCCTATCAGGAAGAAAAATTAATGAAGTATTGTGAATTAAAAAATATTGAGGTTGTCAAACTTTTTAAAGACGACCATTCAGCAAAAACATTTGACCGACCAGAGTTTGCCAAATTGTTAGAATATATAAAAAAGAATAAAAAGGAAGCAGACCTTTTATTATTTATTAAGTGGGATAGGTTTAGTAGAAATACAGGTGATGCTTACTACATGATTAATGTACTGAACAGATTAGGTATAGAGCCACAAGCTATTGAACAACCATTAGATTTGAATGTTCCTGAAAATAAAATTATGTTAGCCTTTTATTTAGCGGCTCCTGAAGTTGAAAATGATAGACGAGCTTTAAATGTAATTTCAGGAATGAGAAGGGCAAGAAGGGAAGGACGTTTTTTAGGAGTAGCCCCAAAAGGATATTTGAACACAAGGGATGAACATAATAAACCAGTTCTTACAATTGATACTATAACAGAGCCTTTTATTAAGGAGGCTTATGAACAAGTTGCAGAGGGAATCAAACCAGTATTTACAGTATTAAAAGAATTGCAAGCGAAAGGTTTTAAATGTAGCAAGTCTAATTTGTGGCATGTACTTACAAATCCAGTCTATTATGGAGGTATAGAAGTTTCTACTTTCAAAGATGAAGCTTACGAAATAGTGAATGGAATACATGAAGCTATTATTACAAAAGAACTTTATGAAGATGTACAAGATGTTCTTTTCAGTAGAAAAAGAAAGGTAGCCACTAAAAATACAAAGAAGGTTGAACTACCTATGAGAGGCATATTGCAATGCAGATTATGTGGAGGTAACCTAACAGGAAGTGCATCAAAGAACAGATTAAAACAACCATACTTTTATTACCATTGTAGAAAGGGATGTCCTGAAAGATTTAGAGCCGATTTAGCGAATGAATGGATATTAAATGAGATAAGAAAATTGAAACCTAAAAAGGATGTTCTAAATTTATTCAGGAGAGTAAATAATGATATTTTCAAAACGAATGAAGAGGATAGGCAGAAAGAAATATTTTTGAAAACAACTGAAATAGAAAAGAATCAAACACGAATTGAAACTGCCCGACAAATGATGTTGGATAAAGAATTAGATGCGCAAGATTATAAGGATGTCAAAGCAAAATATGAACCGATAGTCAATAAATTGAAAAGAGAATTATCAGTATATAATGCTTCAAGTAACAAATTAGCTGAATACATTGATTACGCACTTGAAGTAATAGAAACTATTGACGAAGCCTATATTGACGGTACTTTGGACAAAAAGCAAGCAATGCTGTGTTCGATTTTTCCAAAAAGAATTATTTATGACAAAAATGATTGTCGAACACCTAAAATTAATGAAGCAATTCTCTCCATATACAATATAGTAGAGGATTTCATGGACAAAAAAAAAGGACTATCCAGTAAAAATACTGAAAAGTCCTATCGTGTGATCCGGATTGGATTCGAACCAATGGCCTACAGCTTAGAAGGCTGTTGCTCTATCCAGCTGAGCTACCGGACCGTTTAAGGACGGCGAAGATAAATAAAAAATATTAATTTACAATTCTATTCCAAAGCCAACTTTTATCAAGAGGTACAAGCCACGCTTGTTCCAGCTTTTCTTTTGTATCTACTGTATTGTTGAATAAGAGCGTATCTGTTTCAATATAGCCTTTTTCAAGGGCGTATTTCACTTGCTGTATGGGTAATGGTTGTGGTTTTTCATCCACCAGAAAGGTGATTGTCAGTCGGTCGAATAGATCAACCGAGTATTGACGATCAAAACTCTTGATCAATCGCACCATGCCGTCTGTACTGCAACCACTTACACCACTGAATCGCTCATCGGCCATCACAACCACAAACTGCTTAAAGACAAGTTTAGCCCAGCCTTTCACCTCCGCGCCATGCGATTTCCATTGGATATAAAAATTGAATAATTGTTCATTGATTTCAGTTTCCTCTTGCTGGGAAAAAGGCCTGTTACTTTGATAAATCCATATCCTCGACTCCGGGGAAAAATCCTGCGGAAGGATATTCGCTAATTCTTTTGTCATGCTGCAAAGGTAAGGCATAGAAGCAAAATGAGGATGAATCAATTCTATAAAGCTCTCGAAGAGACCGGAGAAATAGCCCACATAGAAGATGCCTCCGAAATTTTTAACTCGTCAATAAATATTTACCTCCTCTTTGCGTGTATACATTTTATCAACTTCTGTGCGTTAAATAGGAGGCCACTCTGGTTATTTGCGAAACAACGCTAAAAAATGATAAGTCGCAAAGAGGGCAGAGAAATAGTCGCCAAGGTAACCTCAAGCGATATTTGAATGGGTCAGAATAATCTAACCGCTCTTGCTTATCCTGACTTGTGCAATTTCTTTGCGTTAGAAATAAAGTGATCAAGCTGTTTGCCACATGACATGCGTCAGAAACCAATGTTCAATATACAATTAACCAACTAAGTAAGCCAGTCCATTATTTACCGGATCACATAGATCACTTATTTTTTTGTCCAGACACATTTTTTTGAATAGCTCTCTTACGGCTTTGTAATCTTCATGAATAGGGCAGGGGTGGGTAGCAGAACATTTACTTAAGCCTAACCCACATTCATTAAATACATCTTTTCCATCGATTGAAAATACAATAATAATAATGGGTTGTTTTTTTTGTTTAACATCAATGTAAAATCCTCCGTTTGGCCCTTTAGTGCTATTGATTACATTTCCTTTTACCAAAGTTTGCAGCATTTTCCCAACAGTATGTTCACTGGCATCTATGTATTCAGCTATTTCAAGAATCCCGGACTTCTCTCCGGATTCAAATTTAGAAGCCAGGTATATAACCGCTTTAATGGCGGTTTGGCAGGTGAGGCTGAGCATACTTATGTGTTTAAAAATTGTTGACCTTCCTCTGAAATCATAGTATGGTTCCATGGTGGATCAAATGTTAAAGCGACTTCAATATCATCATCAGTAAATAGTTGCTGCAATGCATTTTTCACGCCATTTGAAATAGATTCACCCATGGGGCAAAACTGAGTAGTTAAAGTCATACTGCAAGTTACTTTTTTAAACTGTTCATCAAAATCTATCTGGTAGATCAACCCCAAATCCACTACGTTTAAACCAATTTCCGGGTCTAATACATTTTCCAAAGCAGCCAATGCCATAGAACATTTGATATTATTGTTGGTAATTACATTCATACTTTTAAGGGTTTATGGAACATCAATTTTAATACATTCCAGTTATATAGAATAGCCGTCAATAGTAATAAAATTGCGCCGCAATTAAGTAAAATAGTGTTACTGATTATAATTCCAATGGCAAATGAAATAAATCCGGCAAGATAAGCGATGGCCATCGATTTAAAAATTCCGTTGCTAAACAGGTCTTTTGGATTGGGCGTTTTACCGAGACCTGCACGATGATGATAGGCTTTGTTCCATACAATAAAAGGAAGTGTTTTAAAAGTCATTCCCAGGATAATGGCAGTTATCCAACCAAAGAATAGTAGAAAACCATAAGAAAGCAGTAGATGCCGCTTCTCTCCGAAACCAATGCTTAGAAATACAATGACAATTAGTAAAAGCAGTACCGGAAGTAGTAGCATTGAAAAAGAAAGTAAAGACAATTTTAATGGTTCGTCAACCTGTTTTCTAATTCGATGTTTGTAAGCAGAATAGCAATAATATATAAACATGCTTAAGGCTATGAATATTGTTGTTACCGGAACTAAGAATAAAGTTTCGCTGGATGTAAAAGTAAATAATGCGACAAATGAAAGTAAAGCCGAATTGATTAATCCATATACCCATCCGAGCAATTTAACATTGGTATATTTTGAAATCAAAAACATCGGTATCAAACGGGAAGCTACCCCAATGATCAGTAAAAGAAACCATCCAACAATACCAGCATGAGCATGTAATGTAAGGTAGTGAAGCGAATCCTCCGGCAATACCGTGCATGTGAAATTGTAGATCTGTGCCAATCCTAGTAATGCAGTTAAGAACAGCCAAATAGTGGCTGTAAAAACAAACATCGCATGGATACTTTCTTGCTTGCTTTTAGCCATGCTGACAGCTAAGTTGACGAGAAATGAAAGTATAGCAAGCAATACAAAACATCCACCCCATTGTGCAGGCCAACCCATATCGAAAATATAAAACCCATAAACCAACAAGGGTATTCCAGTGGCAGCAAAAATGAAGGAGATGTATGCCAGTTGATTGCTGTATAGCTTCGCTTCTATTAAAACGGGCACAAGTTGATGACTAGCACCAAGAATGATCATAGTTCCCCAACCTAACGCCATGATATGCGTAATAGCTAGAATTTGTGGATGAAAATAATGGCCGGTAAACGCTTCGGCTGAAGTGACTAAGAGCACTGTGGCTACTAAAAATGATAATGCTGCATATGTAAAAAACGGCAATACTACTTTAAAAGAAGTGTTTTTAAAACTTGTATTGGTGGCTGAAGAAAACATGTTACATGCTATATATTAGAAGATACACTTCACCGTCACTCACTTCTTTAATCCGGTAATTAAATTTTCGTTCAGTCAATTCGGGCAACAAAAAAGCCGGAATTCGTTTGTGAATAACATACAATGCTTTTTCAACTGGTAATGTATCCAGTGCTTCCAATATAGTGAGCATGGGCAACGGCATTTCCAACTGCCGCACATCAATCGTTTCCATATTAGTTGCAAACCGTTGCAGAATTTCATCCCATCCGTCACTTGTGTTGCTGGTATCCACTTTCTTAATAGCATTGGGCTTGCTTTGATGAAAATAGGTATGAACCAAATTATCATTCGCAGTTTCGGTGTATGATTCAAAACCCTGTTTTTCTAATAAAAGGATAAGTGGAATAGGTTCAAAGCTGTTTATTAATTTCAAAACCTGTCCGGGCTGTAATTGCTTTACCGCCTTCATAATTAAATTAAGTGGATCCTTACCAGACTCTAATTCAGCACGAACATCGAGTTCATGAATGTCTGCAGCGGTCATGTTTTGCGTAAATGCCGGAACCTGCTTTTTGTCTGTACTCTCATCTATAATAGTGCTTCTGTCAATAGAAAAACCAAGTGGCTCGAGTTTGTCAAGAAAATCATCCGGCGAGCATCCTCCTATTCTACTTGCCATCTTGATGGATGTTCGGCCCGCCATTAGCTTGCGTAAAATCGGATTCCTGAGTTTATTAAACTTAGACGAAATACTAATGATCGCCTCTAGAGCGTCGGGGTGTTCTTTTAGCAGAGTAGCAATTTTTGTTGTTGCATTGATTGTTTTCATTAGCTGTATTTATTCTCACATTTAATATGTTACCTGCTTCAGCTCTCTTTAAAGTAAAAGCCGTAGGTTTTATTTTATGTATCAAGTCTATTACGTCTATCATTTATCGTCATCTGATTCTCATCACATTTCCTTTTACCTTTTACCTTTTACAAATACAAGACAACAAACACTTCTGCTCCAATGAAATTATTGTTCATTTTATATCTGCTACCGCAAGATAAAATTATTCAGTTCGAGCTATTCAAAATAGTCATTATAGATTTCTATTTGCTTTCGAATCACTGCAAAAACCTCTTTTCCTTCTTCTGCAGTTTTAACTTCCAATAATTTATTGTTTTGTTCCATCAGTGGTTCCAGCCAATGATGTAGTGCTTCATGATCAGGGCCCTTCATTCTGCAGTCACTAATCATTAGCTCTATGCCATTCTCTATTGTTTTTCCAGTCTTATGATAATCCTCCAGACTCACAGGGTTTGCATCGGCAATCACATTAAACAATTCGGATACATTTTTAGTTGTACTCTCATCGGCCTTCCATTTTGCGCCATTATGTAAGACGAGTGCTCCAGCATCTTCATGGCCTTCATGTGTATCTGTTATTGTTGTCTGTTCAGTATGCGATGTACCCTCGTTAAACGAATCGCATGCCTGCATAAGACCCATCAGAACAAATAAGTTGATATATTTTAATTTATGTATGTAGTTCATAGTTATAGTTTGTAGTAATCACAATAGAATTTTATTTTTGTTTATTAGTTACCCAGAAATGATCATTCCATTTATCATCAACAGCACCGTCACGTTGACTATGACTTTCTTCCAGCATTTTTAGTTCATCAGCAGATAAATGTTGCTGCAAATGATTAAATAAGGTTCTTTCTTCAAAACGGATATGGCTCTCTAATGTATCCGCAAATTCTGTAAGAATGTGTACATCTTCTTTATTATGTTCAATATATTCAATTAGTCTATAAATTCTCTCATGTTCAATGATCGCCTGCTGCCTCCATTCATCATCATCAGGAAGTTTTGAAAATAGATCCATTTCTTCTTCCTTAAAATGGGCCATTAACTCATTCTCAAAGGAAAAAATAATATAGTTACTAATTCTAGCCGGTTCGATCTGTTTACTTATGCCCTGCCTTATTTTCCAAACTACTAATAATCCGAAATGATGTTCCCTTGAAAACTTGATAAGGGCAGGGCTACGTTTAATTGGTGAATTTGAGTTGCTCATGATTTTGTAGGGGGATTTGATATTAAAACATATAGTAATACGACAGCTTGGTTTATTCGTGGATCCTTCGCTCCATCTAACAGATTAATTATTTTGGCTTTCGCTAATTCTTTATTCTATTCAGATCCTCAGCATGCAATTGCAATTCCTCTGTGTACCGTGCTGCAAATTCAGTAAATAGATCTTCTTTATGGTCAAACCATTTCTAAGTGCAGAGGAGGGAGCGATGTCTTTCGTCAATTCATCAAGTATTGCTTCATCCTTTTTTATTCCTCGTGGCCAAAGGCGATCGACAAGTATTCTGTAACCTTCTGAAATGTCAGGTTTTTCGTAAATCCGTTTTATCTGAATCTCAATCATTATTGTGCTACTAATTCAGTTCCGTGAAGCGGTTGGGTGTTACTTTTTTCTAAGTCCAATGCCTTCGGAAACAGGATATTATTCTCAAGATGAATATGTACATGCAAGTCATTTTCAAATTCATCCAGCATTTTATACAACAAGCTGTAGGAGGCACAACCATCTGCGGGTATTGTATAATTTTTTGACAATACTCGTATGTCGTCCAGGTTTCTGCCAACCATCTCATGTTCCATTTCCATCATATTGATTGGATTTTGAACTGTCCCGAAATGTGCAGCCTGTGGAATTTCCTCATTTGCATTGGCTACTACCAAAGCCTTGATGTACGGAAATAATATTTTTTCTTCTTTTACCATATGACCTGATAGTTCCTCATTCACATTATCGATAAGATCTTTAATTTTATATAATTCAGGATGCTGTTGTCCATGTACGCCGGCAACTTTAGTGGCATAAGTCATCAGGTCAGGCAATGTTTTTTTGACATAACTGTGGTGTGTGTTGACAATATAGTCTGCTAAAAAATCTAATTCCCATTCATTATATGGTATCGGACGAGAAACAAACACATTGTCTGCCTGCTGCAATTCCTGTTCAACCATAGTCACATCAAGCCCTTTTTCTGCACAGGCTTCCTTCAATGTTTTTTTACCGCCGCAACAGAAATCGAGACCATATTTTTTAAACACTTCAGCCTTTCGTAAATCTTCTACTGCAATCTGTCCTAGCGTTTCCTCTTCTTTACCGGAAATTCGTTTTGATATTTTTACTTTCCACCATTCAGGTCCCTCTTCAATGTATTCCCAGGTAAAAATATTTCCTCTTTCGCCTAGCAATTGATAGTATAACGGTTTGGGGTCATGATCGTTGTGGATGGTTACGCTTTCTCCTTCGTTCAATTCATCAAATCGAGCAAAGATGGTTGGATGTTTTTGCCTTGGTTCGAGCAAGGTTACATTGAGGATATTTTCTGTTGTCGTTGTCATGATAAGTTTTTAATTGATTATGTAGAATGCAAATGTACACATAAATTTTAATAGAAGCATTTAAATACTTTTAATTGCATCCACATGACAAACATTTGATGTTCTTCGTTTTGATTAGCTGAATTAATATAGGTGCACACATTCAAGATTTAAACAAATGAATGTTTTTAAGTAAGGTATATGTTCTCAGAACATGATAAAAGTCATATCATTTCTATAGCGTTTGTGATCTAAGTCACAAAGTAGCAGGTATTCATGAAGTAGCTTCGCACTAAAATTAATAACCATGGCAAATCATCAAATAGAAACCCAATGGATGGGTAAGATGCAGTTTAACGCACTAATTGACGGACATACAGTTCTAATGGATGCACCGGAAAGAGCGGGTGGAGAAGATATAGCTCCAATTCCCAAACCCTTTATACTGGCGGCCCTCTCTGGATGCACCGGCATGGACATTGTGGCGTTGCTCCGAAAATCCTCTCACGCTATTGACGATTTAAGTATGACCGTAACAGGAGAATTGAGTAAGCAAGCCCCAATACAATATATATCTATTCATATTGTCTATACATTTAAAGGAGAGGAAATTTCAAAAGATGCAGCATTGAAAACTGTAACAGATTCGCAAGAAAAATATTGTGGCGTAAGCAGTATGCTTAAAAAAGCAATTCCGATAACATGGGAAGTCATTTACAATGGCCAGGAAATTTTCAACAACAAAGCTATTGAGCAAATTGCAGTTCGCTAGAATTCTCAAAAACAACCTGGATGGATCCTATTGGATAATCTGTTTAAAGAATATAAATCGTAAGTACAGCAACACACTGTAAGGACAAACTAATTTATTCTTCATTTTATTTCTATATCATTAATCATACGATCATAGAACCGTTGCCGATAAAATCAGTTGAACCCATTTCTTTTAATACAAAAGAAGAAAGGGTACGCATACTCGAAAAGGCATTTTTCAATCTTTTTCATATTCACTCAAACGATGTCTTAATTGATTTGCTCACCGACAGCGGCACGAGTGCATGAGCAACCAACAATGGGCCGGCATCATGCAAGGAGATGACTCTTTTGTGGGCTGTTAAAAGAAGCACCTACCATGTATCAATCGACAGCACAACTAAATCTACTAATTATTTCTATTCAAAGAAAAAATGGGTATAAGCATATTTTAAGGCTTTCTATACGGTTAAAAAAGGATATTGGAAAGGTAGTAATTCAAGTTCCAATTCAGCAATACTCAATTGGTGTGAGAATTGTTTTGCATTCGTATTAATTTCAGTGCAAAGCTGATAATAATAAGAGATCCCTTTTACCAGATTCTTATAGAATCCTGTGAGATATTTTTTTTGTTTGTTCAACTCTTCTGCACTAAACCCTTCTTCGAGTTTTTCTTTCAGGTAATTAATGTACAACAAAAGTTCGGTGATGAACATATGTGGTCGTTCCGAATTGGTCATAATGTTTGTCCGGCCATAAATATGATCAACCATCGTTTGCAGGGATACGACGTTGGAGAAATTTACAATATTGGGACCAGGGCAAATGGTCACCGCATTCAAATTCCTGATCATTGTTTCCGAATTATTTATGGCGGCTGAATTACTCAGTCCGATGCATAGACATTCTTTATCCAATACATCGGCCACTTGCTTTTCGTATACTTTTTCTGGCAGATTAAGCGACAATAACTGTTCAATTTTCAACTTTTGATATTGTCGTGATGCAGTGCAGATTGGTTGATCGGTAAATTCCGTATTAAATGCCAAATGCTTTTCTGTACAAGGACTTCCGGGCCTTCCCTTTGCGATACGAGCCAGTTTTTCTTTTTCGGCACTCGTGCCTTTGAGATAATGAAACCGCACCCCCAACGGCGAAGTTCGACTTAGTATCACATCTTCCTTTTTTGCAGCGCATAATAGTTCAAGCGTTTTTTCGTCGACCGTAGTAGCTTCCGGTACTAATAAGAATGGCGTACCCCAACCTGTGCTGTCCATTTTGTAATAGGTATGCAGCAACTCATCTTCTTCTGGTGTTCCAATTCCTCCTTGTACAGAAAATTTTATGGTTGGTGGATATTTGAATTTTCTGTTCGATTTTTGAAACATCTTTTCATTGAAAATTTCAAATAGGGCATCAACCAGTTCCTGTCTTTTGGTTTTAAATTCTTCCAGTATAGGCCCAAGTAAATAACCTTCTGTTGCAAAAGCATGTCCACCGCAATTTAGGCCCGATTCTATCCTGAACTCACTTACCCAAACACCCTTTTTAGCCAGATACTTTCCTTGTATGAGTGCCGAGCGGTAATCACTTACTTTAATAATAATCTTCTTTGAAAACCCTCCCTCTTCATTCACCTGAAGTGTAGGACAGCTATCGAGGTAGTTGAACAGGCGGAGGTTGGTTCCAGCAGAGAAAATAACGGAGGAGTTTTCTAATGCGCTGTTCGCATAGCCTCTAAGCGCCGCCACTGCATCCGATCCATCTGCAATTAATTCTCCGGCTTTAGTATAATTGTCCCGATCTGTTTTCGTCATGATATTTACATCAATACTTCCCGCTTTGATCTGTGTTCGTAAATAGGCCTGCATTTCTTCTTTCTCCGCCTGACTCTGGGTTGCAAGCATACTACTATAAATTTGTTTGAGCATACTATCATCGGGAAGCATCTCAAAATATTTTACGATGTCTGAACCAGTTTCAAAAGCAGCTTGTTTCAGTTTTTCCAGCTGAGCAGTTATAATTTCCTGAACGAGGTTTAAGTAATCAGTAATCCGCTTTGCACGGAAATCATCTTCATGGGTAGGAATGGGAATATATTCCCTGCCAACCGTTGGATAATAATGTTTACGCATCATTTCAATCAACCTGTTTTCGACAATTGACAGTACGGATGTAATGCCGAATCTGGCTACTTTTACCGGGCTATCAATGGTATAGGCCAAGCCCATTACAGGGATATGGAATTTGTGAAGTGGGGGATTATACATAAGATAAATGAGGAATAATTGAACCCTTTTAGAATATTAATAAATGAAAACGAAAAATAGAAATCGCTATCCGCAACAACTAGATTTGCTTAAGTGCAAAGATAATTTTAAATAAGGACAAAGATATCTTTTAATAATGTTATTTCGTATGCGAATTGTTATTTTGCTCCGACTTCGAACCTTTTTCATTTTGTTTCCAGATGCGTTTCGTTTACCACAATCAACAGGTCTATACTTATTGAACTCGCCGTCTACCGCAGTCTTATTGATCTTATTTCAATACTTCAGGTATCCCTCTTTCCCAGCACAGTTTCTTTCCAAATACACGGCTGCTGTCTGTCATTTTAATGACATCAATTCGCACAGAAAAAACGGTTCCTTTAATGGCATACGCCATTGGATTTCTTTTATGATAGAATGTGCTGGCAGCTAACGCCCTACTATCTTTAAGATTCAACACAAGACCTTGCATCTGCACTCCTTTTACAGCCAGTTTATTTAGTGTATCCGGCAGCACAGTGATGGCGACGGCAGGGTTTTCAAGCAGCAAGCCCACATGATGAGAATCAAGGGACGATTTAAAATAGAGCAAACCATCATCTTCATTAAAGGCAAAGTAACAGCTGAAACAATATGGCTTGTTGTCCTTATCAATACAACAGATACTGGCGCATGTTTGTAAGGATAAAAACTTCTGAATGTTGATGTTCATTTTACGTTATTGTGGTTTTTACGACATCGTATTATATTGATTCCAACGCCTTTTCCCAGCGAACCATTTTATCGCTGCCTTACGACTCCATGGTTTTCATTCGGCTATGTTTTCTTTTCAACGCCGATCGAAAAAGCTGTTTTTCAAGTATAGTTGTGGGCTTTATAGGAGTAAGATCTGAAGAAATCTTTTCATTTTCGCTGAGGGCCACAAACGTAAAATAGGCTTCACTTATCAGCTTATTTTTTGTTTCGTGTACATTTCTGGCAAACGATTGAACAACGATTTCCATCGAGGTCTGAAACGACCTTGTCATCTTTGCCTTAACTGTAACAATATCCCCAATTTTTGCTGCTAATTTAAAATTGACATTCATTATGGATGCGGTAACGCAAATTTTTTCCGTATGCGTTTGGGCGCAAATCGCCGCCGCAATATCCATCCATTCCACTAATCGACCTCCTTGTAAAATGCCCATTGGGTTGGTGTCATTTGGACAAACCACTTCGGTTTTTATTATCTCTGATTCAGATGGCGTTTTGTATATTTTTAGTTTACTCATTTTAATTGCGGTATGTTTTACTTTATATAAGGTTTTTAATGCTTTATTTTTTCATATAATTTTACCATTGATTGCAACAACTCAGTTGGCGTTGTTAAAATCTGGTAATGATTTTGTCCAAACATTTGAGGCAAATAATATTTAGCCTGCGCTTCAATGGCCAATGCGTAAGAATTTATTTGCCGCTCATTTAATTCGCGTATTGCCTGTTTGACATCGTTCATGCCATACTTACCTTCGTAGCGATCAAAATCGTTTGGTTTGCCATCAGAAATTAAAACAACCCATTTGTTCGTGGTTTCTCTTTTGTCGAGTAATGCGCCTGCATGTCGAAACGCCGTACCCATTCGGGTATATCCCTGCGGCTCTATTGCGCCAATGCGATATTTTGTTTTGTTCCAATCATCATCAAATCCTTTTAATGTGAGGAATGTAGAATAGTTACGCGTTTTAGAACAAAAGCAGTTAATCGAAAAATCAATATTGAATTCCTGAAGGATCTCGCCAAATAAAATAGACACTTGTTTCTCGATATCAATTACCCGGTTACCGTCCGCATACCCGTCGCTGGACAGGCTGATGTCAAGTAGTAAAAGTATGGAAAGGTCTTTCTCTTTCTTTCGGTTTGATACATAGATATTTTCAGAAGGTGTATGTCCCGAAAGTATGTCGGTGAGCATATCGGTAGCGGCATCTATGTCGAATGCGTCGCCTTGCAATTGTCTTCGTTGTTGTTGCATTCTGTTGTTCACATTACTGAGCATTTTGCGCAAGCCTGTTAAAACTGATTTGTGATCGTTTATAGTTTTTTTATAATAATCGACATCGGTTGTACGCTGGATCTGTGGATAGAGTTTACAGTACTTAGGTTTATACACACGTTTCGAATAATCCCACTCATCATATTTTAAATGCAATCCCTTTTCATCCAATTCAGCAGATTCCGAAATGGTTGTATTCTCTGTAAACTCAGCTTGGTATACCGAATGGGTCACGTCATCTACCCGTACGACAAATTTCATATTAAGTTCATCCAATGCATCTTGATGACTTTCTAGTTCGTCTTCGCCGTCAAAGTCACGCCAGGTGCCGCTGAATTCATCCGCAGTTTCCACTTTCTCAAAATTGTGGGTCAGCACATAATCTTCTTGTTGCTTTTTATCAACCTCCAAACAAACAACTTCTTCTACGGCATTTGCTTTTAAGATTGTCGTAGGTTGTTTTTCTAACGCTGTTTTAATTTTATCAGAAATGTTATTCAGTGTATTATCTGCAACAATTTCTTTATCATTTCGCATCCATTTCCCATATAACCAACCTTTGTTAAACCCAGACTTAGTCTCCTCATGCTGCAAAAGATACTGTTCAAATGTTTGATGCATTGATTGGGTGATCGGGTATTCTTTAAATAATTCCGATAGCACATCCGGGGCCGTTGCCAACGCCATTTCTTTTGATTCTTCATCCGTTTTTGCCTCACTCCATTTCCAGTTCAAGTTAAGATTTTTCTGAACAGATAAATATAGAATTCTAAAAAGATAAAACGAAAGGTTCGTTTCCTTGTCGGCAAATGTTGCCAGCGAAACAGGTAAAAAGAAATTATTGTTCTTGTATCCTCCTTCACGTCCTGCCGGAAATATGTCAATGGATGATCCCGTAACCGCACGAGAAAAAACAGTAAGCCTTGGTTTTATATCATCAAGTGTTACTGTTCTTTCCAGTACTTCCGGGAGGATTTTTTTATTCTTCTTGAAGTAATTGGAAACCTTGCCAAATAAGTATTCGTCTAATGCCATTAAATCATCATGTTACATAAGTCTGTAATTGCTTCATTCACTTCTTTGTCGTCTGTTAAGGGCTCTACGATGGCAACTTTTACAGATAGTCTCTTCGGCAGTCCACCGTGAATCAGTTTAGACGCATCCACCAGTAAGCGGGTACTTACCGTTTCGGCCAGTCCCAATTCCGTCAGGTTTCTTATTTTATTACCAATCTTCACCAGACTTTTCGCATTGTCATTATCAATGCCCGTTTCGTTGATGAGTATTTGTGTTTCAATAGCGGCTTCCGGATAATCGAATGAGATGGCTGCAAAACGCTGACGGGTAGAAGGTTTTAACTCCTTATAACCTCGTTGATAACCGGGATTGAACGAGGCGACTAACATAAAGTCGTTGTGAGCTTTAACCGTTTCGCCAAGTTTATCAATAAACAATTCACGTCGATGATCGGTTAGCGAATGAATCGCTACAATCACATCCGGGCGGGCTTCTGCCACTTCATCGAGATATACAATGGCACCTTCTTTCACACCTTGCGTAAGAGGCCCATCCATCCAAACTGTTTCTGCACCTTTAATTATAAAGCGCCCAATTAAATCGGTGGATGACGTTTCTTCATGGCAACTTATAGTAATCAGTTTCTTACCTAACTGATGCGCCATAAACTCAACAAATCTCGACTTGCCGGTGCCTGTCGGTCCTTTTAATAAAAGCGGAATCTTGTTCTTATACGTTTGTTCAAAAACTTCTACTTCTTTGCCAATGGCATGATAATATGGTTTGATATCCATCATTTTATTTTTTAAATGTTACGCGGACGCATATTCGCAGTCCGGGTAATTAAATTTTTTTTCTATGTAGTAACAGAACCAGTTGCTTTTGCAGGCTCTAATGCCTCATCGGTTGGGCGTCCGTATTTGATAAACTCATAAATATAGATACTCACTCCGGTCGTAAATAGGGTAGCACAACAGATCAGAATAAAGAAGTGTACCTGTATTTCTTTTTGCACATCGCCAAAATCCATTCCCACTTTTCTTTCTAAATAAACTTGTGCCACACCGGCAACACCAAATGCAGCTGTCATACCGACCATACCAATATTTGATAACCAGAAAGCCCAGGCACCTGCAGCACTATCGTATCGTTTACGACCTGTCATATTGGGCATCGTATACGCGATGATAGCGAAAACAATCATTCCGTAGGCACCCCAAAAGGCAAGGTGTCCATGCATTGCCGTTACGAGCGTTCCATGCGTATACATATTCACCGGTGGGAAAGTATGCGCAAGACCTAACAATCCGGCACCAACAAATGAAACGATTGCTGTGCCTAAGGTCCAGCTTAATGCAATTTTGTTGGGATGTTTTTTCTCTCCTTTGCGATACATCGACACGGCAAAGAGTGCCATTGCCAAAAATGCCAACGGTTCCAAAGCCGAAAATATTCCACCGATGACCAACCATGTTTTACCAACACCTATAAAATAGTAGTGATGGCCAGTACCCAGAATACCGGATATAAACGTAAGGCCAACAATTACATACAACCATTTTTCAATGACTTCTCTGTCGACCCCTGTAATTTTTATCAGCAGGAAGGCAAGTATCCCACCCATGATCAATTCCCAAACACCTTCAACCCATAAATGCACAACCCACCAGCGGAAAAAAGAATCCATGGTTTGATTGTCGAACCAGATCATACCGGGTAAATAAAGTAAGGCTGCAAAAACCAATCCCATGGTGAGTACCAACGAGGTGGTGGTTCGCTTTTTACCTTTAAAAAGTGTAACCAGAATAATACCTAAGAACGTAAGCACATTCAATACAACCAGATAATCTAATGGTCTTGGTATTTCCAAGAACTTTCTGCCTTCCCAGTAATTAAAGTGATAACCAACAATGGCGGTAACGCCTACCAATGCCAGTGTAATTAATTGTATATAAGCAAGCTTGACACTCACCAACTCATTCTCTGCTTCTTCGGGAATAATATAATAGGCGGCACCCATAAAGCCCGATAATAACCATACGACTAGCAGGTTTGTATGAACTGCTCTTGCAGTATTAAACGGAATGACACTATGCAGGCCATCGTAACCCATGTGTGCAAATCCCATAATAAATCCATAAACGATTTGTAAGAATAACAGCAGCATTGATAAGGCAAAAAACCAATACGCTACTTTTTGTGATTTATATTTCATATTTTTTTTTTTGAGGTTAGTTATTTTTTTAGATCAGGTTTAGGTGGAAATCCGTTTAGGTCTATTTCGCCTATCCATTTAAAGAAGGCAATAAGGTCGGCTGTTTCTTTGTCTGAGAACGCGTAGGCTACCATTTTTCTCCCTCTCGGCGCCCATGGGGTTTTTGAGGTCAATACGGCTTTCATATAGCCTTCTCCTCTTCGTTCGTAAACTTTAGTGAGTTCGGGTGCGTAATAGGCGCCTTCACCCAGAATTGTGTGACAACCCATGCAATTATTGGCTTCCCATATTCGTTTGCCATTGATGACTTGTGGTGTAAGATTTTCTTCGTGAGTCCGTTTGGGTACTTCAGTGCTCATCGAGGTCCAGGATAAGCCCAGAAAAACCGCAAAGGTTGCAATAGTGCCGCCCAAGAAGAATGTTCGGGCTTGTGATTTTGATAACATACAACTGATTTTAAGGTGTTTACTTTAAGTATTTATTATTAACTAATTAAAGTGCAATAATAAAAGACAAAATTGTCCTTAAATATGACAATTATCATATTTTCCTATGAGATACAGCACGAGAAATATTCCTATGTACTTATAATTTTGTCTTTGAAATTAGTTGAATATACCATGAGAACTTCCCAGAAAAACTTTTTTAGAATAATTCTTCACTGCCTGTTGATTACTGCAACAACAGGCGTAATTGCTCAAGAAAGCAATCCATCAAACACACAGGAGGAATTGAAACTGCAACTACAAATAAGGCCCAGAGCCGAATTCAGAAACGGTGTGTTTACGCCTATCTTAGACGGACAAGAACCTGCGGCATTTGTCTCCCAGCGCAACCGTCTTGGTCTGGTATATAGTAAAGGTCAAAAGCTTTCGGTTGGATTAACTATGCAAATGTTGAATGTTTGGGGTAATGATCCTCAAATACAGCAAACCGCCAATAATGTCAGTCTTTTTGAGGCATGGGCGCAAATTGCGTTATCTAAAACCGCTCAAATCAAGATTGGCAGACAGGTGTTTTCGTATGACGATGAACGAATTTTAGGCTCTCTTGACTGGAACAATGCCGCTCGCAAACATGATGCTATATTAGGAATGTTTGAGCAAGGTACATTAATAGCACATGTAGCCTTGGCGTTTAATCAAAACAGCGAAAAGGTAAACAGTACATTCTATAATGATTCGTTGAGTCAGCCGTATAAAAATTTGCAATTCGTCTGGCTTCAATACAAAGCAAACGAACGCTTAAAATTTACAGCCTTGATGATGAACCAAGCCCGGCAACGAAACAGCGATTCGTTATATACCTACTTACAAACATTTGGCGCGAATGCGTATTACCATACGTCAAGGTTCAATGCCACTGGAAGTATGTATTATCAAACTGGAAAATCCAATATGAAAAATGCTGTAGCCATTAGCACTGCTGCATGGATGGCATCGGTGTATGGAAATTATGCGATCAACAAGAAGTTTTCAATCGGTGCCGGATCCGATTATTTAAGTGGTATGGATATGGGCAGTACAAGTAGCAAGCTAACTGCGTTCAATCCGCTGTATGGCACACACCACAAGTTTTATGGCTATATGGATTATTTCTATGTGGCAAGTGGACACAAGAATACCGGGCTTTGGGATAGTTACCTGAATGCATCTATTAAAGTGGGTAAAAAAACGGGTATCCAGGCAGCTTTCCATCATTTTGTGTCACCTGTAAAAGTCCTGAATTATCAACACGAAACGGCCAGTTCAAACTTAGGGGATGAGATTGATCTTTCATTTAATTATAATCTAGATAAGGCCGTAAAGATTATTGGAGGCTATGGGCATATGCTTCCTACCACCTCCATGAAATACATCAAAAACATTGCTGCTAACCAACAAATGAAATCTACCCAAAACTGGGTCTGGCTGAGTGTAGTGGTCACTCCAGAAATAAAACTTCTTAATAAAGTTGCTAAGGATAATTAAGCATCACCTCCTTGCATGATAATTTAAAATATAAAAATATAAAAAATGAAAAAACAATTAGTACATGCCATTCCAATAATGGCAATCTTGTTTGCCTTCAGTTCTTGCAATCAAGGCAAAAATGAGAACTCAACCGATGGCCCTCGTATCGATACTGTAGTTACGGGAACAGTTACTGCCGAACTTACAGACCCGCCAATGGTACCGAAACAACTGGAATATACATCGCCAAAAAAAGTAATGGTAGAGCTGGAGGTGATAGAAAAAGTGATGAGGATCGCCGACAGCACGGAATATACCTTCTGGACTTTTGGCGGTAAAGTGCCCGGCAAATTCATCCGGGTGAGAGAGGGTGACCTAGTGGATTTTACATTGAAGAATATGCCAGACAGCAAGCTCCCTCATAACATTGACCTGCATGCGGTAACCGGCCCTGGAGGAGGAGCAGCAGCTACTATGGTGGCACCGGGGCAATCTGCAAGATTTCAGTTCAGGGCATTAAACCCAGGCTTGTTTGTGTATCATTGCGCTACAGGCCCGGTTGGTATGCATATAGCCAATGGGATGTACGGTTTAATCCTAGTAGAACCACAATCCGGCATGAGTAAAGTGGACAAGGAATATTACCTAATGCAAGGTGATTTTTATACAAAAGGAAAATTCGGAACACCTGGCTTGCAGGAATTTGATATGGAAAAGGCAATAAAAGAAGAGGCCGATTATGTGTTGTTTAACGGTAAGGTAAATGCGAATGCCGGACCGAATGCATTAAAAGCAAAAACAGGTGAAAAAGTCCGGCTTTTTGTTGGAAATGGCGGACCTAATCTTACTTCATCGTTTCATGTTATTGGTGAAATTTTCGATAGAGTGTATGTTGAAAGTGGAAGCCTGATGAACAAAAACGTACAAACAACTGTAGTTCCTCCCGGAGGTTCTTCCATTGTAGAAATGAAAATGGAGGTGCCGGGCACATACCATATAGTTGATCACGCCATATTCCGCACATTTCATAAAGGTGCATTAGCGCAAATAAAAGTTGAGGGTCCTGAAAACCCCAATGTGTTTTTGAAAATTAAAAACTAATTCCATGTAAAAACGTACGGTTGAACATTCAGCCGTACGTTTTCAAAAAGGCAATGAAAATTATTCTGACCATACTATCACTGACTATTTGTACCGGCTTTGCCGCAGGCCAAACGTCATCCCATAGTAACAAGAAATTGTTGAAAATAAAAAAGGGCACCTATATATCGTTCTTTAAAATTGGCAACAATCAGTCCATAACGGTCGCTTCTTTTTATATGGATGAATATGCGGTAACCAACGAAGAATTTCTTGAATTTGTGAAGACAAATCCGCATTGGAGCCGCTCAAAAGTAAACCGTTTGTTTGCCGATGCAAACTACCTTATACATTGGGAAAGCGATTATGTTATTGGTGAAGCGCACAAAGCAATTTACAAATCGCCGGTCGTGTATGTTAGCTGGTTTGCTGCAAAAGCGTATTGCGACTGGAAGGGAAAGCGTTTACCAACTATTGCCGAGTGGGAAATGGCAGGCAAAGCTTCTCCCCGAAACAAAATAAAGATGCCGCTTACCGAATATATTCTTGAATGGTACCGACGCCCAAATCCAACAGTATTACCCAATGTAAAATCTACGTACTGCAATGTCTATGGGCTTTATGATATGCATGGACTTGTTTGGGAGTGGACCTTTAATTTCAACAGCTTTTTAAGCAAGGGTGATTCGAGAGCCAGTGAGGACGACGAAAAGAAATCCTTTTGTGCAGCAGCGTCTATCAATGTAAACGACCGGGAAGATTATGCTGCATTCCTTCGATTTTCGTATCGAGGAAGTTTAAAAGGAAATTTTTGTATTTCAAACCTTGGGTTCAGGTGTGTAAAAAATTCCGAGTAACAATTTGATCAATCTCATCTTTAAACAATAAAACTAA
>Ga0105047_10004356_pt1 | contig 24651 bp, 19 predicted proteins | sample MAT04_FD_78384 | JGI IMG/M metagenome (GOLD analysis project Ga0105047, IMG submission 78384) | Freshwater microbial communities from Lake Fryxell liftoff mats and glacier meltwater in Antarctica - MAT-04 (megahit assembly) | ecosystem: Environmental > Aquatic > Freshwater > Ice > Liftoff...
ACGATGACGACGACGACGACGACGATGACGATGACGACGACGATTCGACCAGCACTTCGGTCGCTGGCTGACTCAGGCTCGGCGGTCCGTCCATACTGAGTAGGTGGTGACGGACTGGAACCCGGTTCTCCGCGGCGAGTTCGCGAAGGAGTACTGGCAACAATTGCAACGGTTTGTAGCGGGCCAGCGGGCCCGCTACACCGTCTTTCCGCCCGAATCGCAAGTGTTTGCCGCGCTGCACCTCACCTCGTTCGCCGACACTCGCGTCGTCATCCTGGGGCAAGACCCGTATCACGGCGCGCGCCAAGCACACGGTCTGTGCTTCTCAGTGCAAGTCGGCGTTCCGATTCCGCCATCGCTGGCCAACATCTACAAGGAGTTGCAAGCCGACCTCGGTGTCGTGCCGCCAACACACGGCAACCTCGAGTCGTGGGCGCGCCAGGGCGTGTTGCTGTTGAACACGACGTTGACGGTTCGCGCCGGCCAAGCGGCATCGCATCACGGACACGGCTGGGAAACGTTCACCGACGAATTGCTGCGTACCGTCAATGCCAAACAGCAACGCGTCGTGTTCCTGCTGTGGGGCAGCAACGCGCGCAAGAAGAAGTCGCTGATCGACATGTCGCGCCACATCGTCATCGAATCCGCGCACCCCTCACCGCTGAGCGCGCACAACGGATTCTTCGGCAGCCGCCCTTTCAGTCGCGCCAACAACGCGTTGACCGAGGCTGGCCTGCAGCCAATCGACTGGGCTATTCGCGAGTAGCCCGGCGTTCTGTGTCGACGTTCAGTTGGCGGGGCTTGGGTAATCGCCGCGTTCTTCGCCTGGCGGTGGGGTGTCGTAGATCGTTACCGCGCCATCAGGGTTGAACAGCTTGTCTTCTGTCGCCCACTCGCCGGGCAGATAGCGCTTCCCACCGTCGACGTACGTGTACATGCCGGTGCCTTCCTTGCGGATCTCGTCAAGCCCGGTCGCGTTCGGGTCCCACCAGAACGCGGTCGCATCGTCGACCCCTTGGTAGTCGACGACGCCGCCCCAATAGCCGTTGTCGCCGTAGGTGAGAAACGGCTGGCTGATTGCGGGGATCGTGCTCACGGATGCGAACAGTGCATCGCGGAATGTTTCCGCTGAGAGATTCGGGCCGGTGTATTGCAAAACGGCGAAGAACAGCGCCGGCTCAACAGCAAACACGCCGATCGTCTGGTCGGCGGGCGGCTCGACACCGGTGAACCACACGTAGTTAGCGAAGTAACCCGCGTTCACCGGGTTGCTGCGCGCAGCAAGCTGTGTGACGCCGAACGCGTGCTGCCACTGCTCTTGGTCGTAGGTGCGAGCAAACGCCGTCACGTCGACGAGCGTGCTGGCGGCAACGATCCACTCGGGGAAGTACTCCTGGGCGGTCGCTTCCTTGGTGAAGTCGCGCGGCGCAACCGGATCGCCGTTGAAGACGATCGTCGTCACGCCTGCGGCTTTCATGCGGCTGATCACCAGCGCTGCAGTCTGTTGGATCGTGAACGGATCGAGCTCGTAAGAAATGGATTCGGCGAACGGCGCCCCCAGCGCTTCCATCGACGCGCCCAGAGTTGAGGCGAGATCGCCAGAAGCACCACTGCTCTCCAGGTACACGTAGCCAAAGACACGCGGCTGATCTTTCACGGCATCGCCACCGTGCTCGGCGTTCTTGCCAATGATCTGCTTCTGCAAGAACTCCAACACATGGGTTTGTTTCTGAATCGCGCTGCCGTCGAGACCGAACACATACGGGTCGCGGTCGGTGTAAAAGTCCGGCGGCTGACCGGGTGTGCACCCGATGCACAGAATCTCGCGCGCAGCCAGTTCATCGGCGAACGCGCTCGTCAGGTCGGGACCATTGAGAACTGCGAACGGGTGATACTGCTCGGCAATCGCAATTGCATCGGCGCGGGCCGCAACCTCGTCGCGCGCGCCCCCGGTTCCTTCGTAGGTGACGAGATTGATTTGGCGGCCGTAGAGCTCGTAGTAGGTCTCGTAGTAGCGAACGATCTCGGCCATCGTCGCGAACTGCTGTTGGTTCGTGTCATCGACCGCAATTGCATCGGTGACGTAGGCGATGATCGGATCGTTTGCCTGGCCCTCGTAGTAGACGATCGTGATCTCGTCGGCGGTAACACCGGTCGCAGTCGCCCCGCCGTTGTCGCCCTCGAACGGCGCGAAACACTCGGATCGGAAGAAGTCGGGCACCGCGATGCGCCCTGTCGTGGTGTCGCAACGTGCACCCCAATCGATCGAGTCCGCGAGACCCTGCTCGACTGCTTGCGAGTAGCTCAGCGGATAGGTGACGACGCCTGGCGTGGTGGCGACGGTCGTGGAATCCGTTACTCCCGTTGTGTCGACGACCGCCGTCGTGCTGACACCAGTGTCGGCGCTGTCTGTGCCGGAGTCCTGGGTCGCAACCAGCACTCCGCCGCCGATCGCGACGACCGCGACAATGCCAGCGATTGGTCCCCATCGCTTCATCTGGCGGTTACTGGTCGCTCCAGAGTTGCTTGCAGGCTCCACGGTCCTACCCCCTTGTTCCGCTGCGCTCACGCGTCGCGACGTTGTTCCCTAGGTAGCTCTCTATCACGTCGGGATGGGCCAAAACGTCCGAGGGTGCCCCGCTGGCCAACACGGCGCCCTGGTCGAGGGCGATAAGGCGATCACTGACCGACGAAACCAACGGAATGTCGTGCTCGATGACCAACAGGCTGGCACCCATCTCGTCGCGCAGTCTGCGCAGCACCGGTGCCAGCGCCTCGACCTCACGCTGCGCGATGCCGCTTGACGGTTCATCGAGCAACACCAACAACGGCCGGTGCGCGGCGATGCAGGCGAGGTCGACGACGCGGCGCGTGCCGGTGCTGAGCTCTCGCACGAACGTGTTGCGGTATTCGCCGAGGTGCATCAGCTCGATCAACTCGCCAACGCGCAACGCGGTACGTTCCTCGTCGTCGAACACCGCAGGCAGGCGCAGAGCCGCGGCCATCGCGCTGCGACTGGCGACCCAACGCTCGAGCGAGACGGCCAGCGTGTCGGTCACCGTCATGTCGGGGAACAGTCGTGCATCCTGAAAACTGCGACCAAGCCCGCGCGCTGCGCGTTTGCTCGCGCCAAGGTCGGTGATGTCACTGCCTTCGAACTCAATGCGGCCCGCATCGACCGGCACGAAGCCGCTGATCAGGTCGAAGATCGTGGTCTTGCCAGCACCGTTGGGGCCAATCATGCCGACGATCTCGCGTGTGCCGACTTCGAAGGAGGCGCCATTCACCGCGCGATTGCCGCCGAACGCACGCGTGAGCTCGGTGACGCGCAGCACGGGTCCGGCATCGGGCGGCGGCACCCCGGTCGCCTTCTTGGTCGCTTTCTTCGCCGTCGTGGCAGGCACTTGACCATCCGACAGGAACACCGAGCGCAGCAAATCGGTGCGCCCGAGAAGCTCCGCCGTTGGACCGCTGAAACGAATCGTGCCGCGCTCCATGAAGTAGGCGCGGTCAGCAACTGTCAGTGCCACGTTGACGCTCTGCTCAACGAGAATCACCGCCGTGCCCTCGGCCGCTATTCGTTGCACCACCGGCAAGATCTGCCCGATCACCACCGGTGCCAGTCCGAGCGACAATTCGTCGATCAACAGCACGCGCGGTTTGGCCACGAACGCCATCCCCAACGCGAGCATCTGCTGCTGACCACCGCTGAGGTCACCCGCCGAGCGCTGTAAGCGATCGCGCAAGACTGGAAACATCTCGAGAACGTCGGCAACTGCTTGGTCGCGCGTCGCCGGCTCGTGACGACGTGTCCAACCGGCGAGCTGCAGATTCTCTTGCACGGTCAATCCGCCGAACACGCCCTGGCCACCCGGCATTTGGCTGACACCCAGCGTCGCAATCTCGTTCGGTGGCGCGTGGGTGATGTCGCGCCCGTCGAGCACGATCGCACCGCTGTCGGCCTCGACGACACCGCTGACCGCCTTGAGCAGAGTGCTCTTGCCAGCACCGTTAGTTCCGAGCAGCGCGACAATCTCGCCTTCTTTGAGGTCGAAGTCGACATCGAACAGCACTTGCCGCCCGTCGTAGCCGGCGTTGACGCCGCGCAACAGCAGCAAGTCGGCTTCTCCACGACGGCGTTGATACAGCGCTTCGCTGCGCGCAGCCGACGACTTCCATACCTGCGCGATGTCGCCATTGATCGTGTTCTGCGCAGACCCAAGAATCAGGCTGCCGATGATGAACAGCGGCACCAGCGTCAGCATGCCCCAGCGAATCCCTATGTGGCTGCTGATCCAGCCGATGAGCGGCAGTACGAGCAAGCCGGGTATCACCCACAACGACGCAACCGAGAAGCCGGTCGCACGCGCGCGAGCAGGGATGGCGAGCGAGAGCGCAACGAGAATGCCCGGCCCGACAATCGCCAACGTGGCCGAGATGGCGCAGTTGAAGATGACCGCGACCACAATGTTTGGCGCCACCGCAAAACCAATCGCCAACACCGACGTCAGCATCGCGACGCGTGAAACGAAGCGAATCAGCGCCGCCATGTCGCTCATGAATCGCTTGGTGATGTAGCGCGTGCCGACCACTAGTCCGACCAACTGGAACGGCTCGGCGACCGCCGAAGCGATACCGCGACCGCGTTCGTCGAGATTGAACTTCTCTTCGTAGAGCAGAGACGCCAGAACGACGAAACCAATCAGCGCCGTTGCCAGGAACGGCAGGCTCCACCACAGTCGCTGCAGTGTCGGGATCTTCTGCACGGTGCGCCAGCTCTCGGCGAACGATGGCACGACCTCCTCGGTGTTCGCGACCTCGTCGCTAGCACCCATGGCGGCACGTTCCCACTTACCCCGCACCGGCTCGCGCAGACGCAGCGCCAGCACCGCAAAGATCACGGTTGGGAAGACGAACACTACGAACGGGACTCGCCAACCGAACTTGTACGCGAGAAGGCCGGCGACGAGTGGGCCGACGAACGCGCCGATCGCGTTCGCCGCGCGATGTGTGCTGAATACCTTGCTGCGCGATTCAATTGGGTAGTAGTCGGCGAGCAGCGAGTTATGCGTCGGGTCGATAACGGCCTTGCCGATGCTGCTGCCACTACGCGCGATGGTCAGCAGCACGACACCGGTCGCCAAGCCAGTCATCCCGCTGAACATCGCCCACACCAGCGCACCAGCAATCGCCAACGGCACACGTTTGGTTCGGTCGGCGTATTGCGCGATCGGAACCTGCAACGCCAACGCAGCGACCGAGGCCAACGCGACAAGACTGAGCACCTTGGTGTTGTTGAGGTTGAACTCGTCGCGAATGTTGGGCAGCAAGACGGCGAACGCCGTGCGGTCGAGTTCGTCGACCGCGTTCAGACCGAACAGCACGATCAGCGGAAAGGCCTCCTCGCCACCGCAGACGCCGCGCAGCCAGCCCATCGGATGCGCGACGTGGCCGAGGAAGCGCCGCATCAGACTCGGGCGAGCCGAGGTCGCGGTCGTCGTGTTCATGGTCATGCCGCGTCCTGTTCTGGTTCGCTCTTCAACGCGTGCGCCTCATCCACGCGCGTGCCGGTGAGCAGCTTCACCACTACATCGCGCAGCTTGACCCACAGGCTGCCCAGGCCACCGGGCAGAATCAGCAGCACAAGAAGCACGCCGCCACCTGTCGAGAGGTTCTGCCAGACCGAGTCGTTGATAAACCAACGCGTGCCGCGCAGATACAGCGCACCAAGCAGTGCGCCACCGAGTGAGCCCAGGCCACCGATGACAGCAGTGATGAAGACGCTGAAGCCCTCGCCAGTGTTGTAGCTGGAAACGCTGAACGATTGGTTGAGGTGCGCGAACAGTGCGCCACCAACACCGGCGACGAACCCCGAGATCACGAATGCGGTCAGCTTGGCGCGCACAACATCGACCGAGAAGCTCTGCGCTGCCCGTTCGTTCTCGCGCACGGCGATAATGACGCGCCCCGTGCGCGAGCGACGAATTCCACGCAAGGCAAAGAAAATCAACGCGCCAACTGCAACCGAGTAGGCGTAGTAGCGCGCTGGCGTGTTGATGTTGAAGCGGCCGAACAGCGGCGGTCGTTCGAAGCGTTGTTCCGCCGCCGGGAACCAGCCGAAGAAACGATCGTTGAGCAGCCAGGCGTCGGTCGCCAACGCGAATGCAAACGTGGTGACGGCCAGATACAACCCGCGCAGCCGCAGCGCTGGAACGCCCACCGCGAACGCGGCGACCGCGCCAGCGACGCCACCAATCAGCAGAGCGAGCGTGAGATCGACGTGCCAGCGCGATGTCACCGTCGCACTGACTGCGGCCCCGATGCCGACGATCGCCATCTGTCCGAACGACACCTGACCCGCCCAACCGGTGAGCACGACGAGCGACATACCGATGATCGCAAACGCGATCACGGCCGACGCCTTGATGACGTAGTCCACGCGCAACACCGATGGCAGCAGCACGATTGCAGTCGCGCACAGTCCCAGCAACGCGTAGCGCACGGCGGTCACCGATACGTGTGCCGCGAGGCGCTTCGGGATCGGACGTACTTCCTCGGCCCCGCGCCAACTGCTCGCAGCATCGGTGTCGCGGCGGTTGAAGCTGCTGCGCTGCGCAAGCAGAGCAACGAACATCGCTGCAGCCATAATCGGGTATGCAAGCAGCGGCGTGTCGGAGTTGCTTTGTACACCGAACTCGAGCAAACGCAGCACTATCGCCGCGATAGCAATGACCACCAGGTTTTCCATGCGCCCAATCACGAGCGCGGCGAGCGCAATCAGAAAGGTCGGCAGGCCCTCTGCGAAACCAATCGGCACACCGGTGATGCCGCTGCGTAGGAACAGCGCCAGGAATGACAGCACCGCGGCCAGCATCCACACGACTGTGTTGAGGCGCGCAACAGGAATACCCAGCATCGAGGCGCGATCGCTGCGTTCCGCCGACGCGCGGATGGCCGTGCCGAGTCGGCTGCGGTTCAAGAACCAACCGACGAACAGCAATGCCATTGGCGCGACGATCATCGCGATGATGTCGTTGCCACCGAGAATGAACTTGCTCGAGTCGGGCCGCCACGGTGGCCAATTAGTCGACAGTGTGAGTTTCCAATCGACTGGCGCCGCGATCCGCTCGCTCGCCAGACTCTTGCCCCACCACCGTGGAACCAAGATGCTCAGGATCACCAGCAATTGCGCGATACCGATCGTGGCCACCATCATCACCATGCGCGGCGAGTTGCGGAAGCGCCGAACGATCGCCATCTCGATCACCAAGCCGAGAACCAGCGCTATCAGCAATCCGACGCCGAGCCCGACGAGATACGGCCAGCCCCAGAACAGAATCAGCGCTGCCGCGAAACCGACGGGAACCGAGCCCATGTCGGCCTGCGCGAAGTTGACGACTCGGTTCGCGCGATAAATCAGAGCCATTCCGATGGCGAGCATCGCCGCGAGTAGGCCGAGGATCAAGCCGCGGGTCCACACGCCGAGCGGCATCCCGAAGAAGAACAGTTGGATCGCGAGTAACGCCGCGATCGTGGGCGCGGCGACCACGATTACATCGTTTCGCTTGCCCCCCAATCTCCCCACAACGCCCGACGGTACAGCGCCAGTCACAGTGAGTCCGAACGAGAGGAGCGTGCGCCGGGGGATGACAGGTCTGCGACCCACACAAATGGCAGGCTGGTGCGCACCATGATTCGTCGCTGCCTGTTCGTGAGTGCGCTCTGCGTCGGCACTGCTTGCTCGAGTAGCGGCGGCGGCGGCGGCCCATTCTTGCCAGTCAGCGGTTCGACGACGGTCGACGGAGTCGCGAACCCAGACACATTGACCACATCGACCACATCGACAGAGTCAACGGAATCAACCACGACGATCGAAACCACGACCACAACTACCCCGCCGCCCACCATCACACTGCTGCCACTGGCCCTGGAAGGTGGTGTCGTCAGGGTCGCCAACGCCACCGAGATCGAAGAGGCCGCACAGCGGCTGACCAACGAGCTCGGCGGTTTGGGCTTCGTCGTCGATTTACCCACCAACTCGGCCGGCAAAGACGAGGTACTGACCACGAGCAAGATCTACGTGAAGGCGGGCAGCGAGAGCGTCGCCGAATCGATCAGCTATCTAATGGGTGACATCGAAATCTTGCGCATGCCAACACCAGCGTGGATATTCGGCGGCACTGCTGCGCTGGGCGACACAACAGTGCTGGTGATGCTGGGCAGCGATCTCGCCGGAAGCGCGCTGTTGGTGATGCGCTTCGACCCCGGCCGCCAGGGACCCGACTGATGGCCAGTGAGGATTGGAGCAGCCACCCGCGCGTAATGAAGGTGCGCCGCCGTTCCAAGTTTGGAAACACAGTTGTCGTCACCATCCAGAACTTCCGTTCACACCGCACCGGTCCGCACGCGGCGTTGGTTGCGCACTATGGATTCCTGTCGGTGTTTCCGCTGCTGCTTGTATTCACCACGATTCTCGGTTTCGTACTACAGAGCACGCCACGATTTCGCGACCAGATCATCGACTCCGCGTTCAACCGCATCCCGATCATCGGCGAGCAGGTCGCCGCGCGACCGCAGGAACTCAAAGGCAACGTGCTGGTGCTGATCTTCGGCCTATTCGCCGCGCTGTGGGCAGGAATGCGCGCGTTCAACGTGTTGCAGAGCGCTCTCGACGATGTCGCCGACGTTCCACACAACGGACGACCCAGCCTGCTGCGCACGCGTGCGCGGTCGTTGCTGGGCATCGCCATCGTCGGTGGCGCGCAGATTGCGACCGCGGTCCTCACATCGCTCGTCGCAGTGAGCGGTGTAAGAGTGCTGCACAAGGTGTTTCTTGTTGCGGGCGCCGTGCTGGTGAACACGCTTGTGATTGCTGCCGCATACCGATTCCTTTGCGTACGCCAGTTCACCTGGCGGCAGGTCGCTCCTGGCGCCATCGCGGCTGGCATCGCTTTCGCGGCCCTACAGATCGCGGGCACCGTCGTGGTTGGCCGTGCGATCGCGAACGCATCGTCGGTCTACGGAACGTTTGCCTCGGTGATCGCACTACTGACATGGCTCAGCTTGCACGCCCTGGTCGCGCTCGTCGGCGCCGAGTTGAATCACGCGCTGCCTGCGCGTCGCTACGAGTAGCAACGCGTAGCCGTTACTTCTCGACGGCACCAGCAATGCGCGCGAGGGTCTTGGTCATCGACTCGACCGTCTTACTGCGCATTGGCCGCACAGCGAAGGGGAAGGCTTCCTTACGAATGTCCCAACTCTCGCGCACCAACGTGCCTCCGTCTTGCGGCACTAACTCGTAGCGCCAAATGCGGCCGCCGACGAGCAGGCGCATCGGCGCAATCGTCGGTCGCGTTTGCCAAGCAATCAGTCGGTTCTCGTCGAACTCAACAACGGTGCTCGCCATTGAGTAGGCAACGCCCATTTTCATCGACATGCCGAACTTCGAGCCGAGCGCCAAGCGCTGCGAGCCGTCGGGAGTCCCACGAACGGTACCGGAACCATCGATTTCCTGATGCCGATCGGGGTCGGCGAGCAGATTGAAGATTCGTTCCGGAGGTGCCGCTATGAACCGTTCAACGGTTGCGACGTCGCGTTGTGTCATGCGTATGTCAACCCCGACGAGACTTTTTCCATTCCCACTGATAGAAACTCTCAAGACGGGCACACAGTGCAGTTGGCGTGAGCGGGCAAGTTCAAGTCCAGCATTTCTCCACCGATATTGAAGGAAATGATGCATCGGGGTATCCGCCACCACCGTGCGCTCAATCTCATTCTTGTCATTGCGACAATTGCTGCGATGGGCGTCGTAACTTCGACCGCTCCGGTCGAAGTTGTTTCCGCGGCCGACGCGCCGTGGACATTGCCGACGGTGCCTCCGCGATGCAGCAACGCACAGGCCAACAGTGGTGATGTCGCTGGTTGCATTCTGTCCAGCTACTCCGGTCTGCCCGAGACGCGCGGTTGGCCATCGCCACCGTTTCCCGGCGAGGCCGGTGGTGGCTTTCCGGGTATCGGTTGGACCTACAACGGTTCGAGCTACAACGGTGCACTAGCACTCGCAGAATGGGAGCGCGGGTTCGTCACCAACCCGGCGCAGATCGGGTCCGTGCGTCCCGGACAATTCAGCACGCAACCCGCTGCGTTGCCGTTGTACATCGGTTTTCTGACGGAGATTCAGGCACGCGGTTACAAGATCTACAACGGCACCGGTGCGTATTCGTTCCGCTGCACGGCGAGCACGCGTAAAGATTGCCGCGGGCTGACGCGCTCGTCGCTGTCGAATCACGCCTACGGGCTCGCGGCCGACATCAACACCTCGCAGAACCCGATGCAAACGCAGACGGGAATCGACGGCGCAAGTTCGTGCCAGACTCCGATCAAGACCGATATGCCGCAGTGGGTGATCCAAACCGCCGAGAAGTGGGGGTTGTATTGGGGCGGCTACGGATGGAGCGGGGGTTGCTCCTCACCCGAGCAATTCAAGACGTCGTCGAGTCGCGACCCGATGCACTTCGAATTCAACGGCAGCGTCGAGCAAGCGAACGCAATTCTGTGCAACAACCTTGGCTACACCGCCAAGTTCGAGGTGGTGACTGACGAGGGAAACGTTGAGGACCGTTGCTTCGGCCCGAACATTCCGCCCGCTGGTACGCGCATGGTCATTCACACCAACGCGCCGGTGGGTGCAACGGCTGCGCTGGTCAACCTGACTGGAGCGAACGCCAGCGACAACGGCTACTTCACCGCCGAGTCATGCTCCACAAATCCGCCGGCGATGCGGACGTGGTCAAACGGCAACATCCGCGTTGGCCGCGCAGTGGCCGCGACGGCGATCGTTCCGCTGGATGTGCAGGGACGCTTCTGTCTCTATAACTCGACAGGCATGCACTCGATGGTCGACGTACAGGGCTTCTTCGCGCCTTCTGACTCGGCGCCGAGTGGCGCGCTGTACACACCGATCACTCCCACACGCACTGTCGACACGCGGCAAACACCGTTCTGCACGCCGGAAGGAGCCTGCACCGCCGTCGGGCCGGTTGCGGCCGGAACCGAAGTTGCGTCGGTGATGACGGCGCCGGTCGATGCGATCGCGACTTTGGCCAATCTGACGGTCATTCAACCGAACGCGATCGGGTATCTGACGGCCAACGACTGCGCTGCGCTGTTGCCCGGACCTCAGTCGCACAGCAACATCAACTTCGTCACCGGCGACATCGTCGCCAACCTAACGTTGTCGCCGTCGGCAAGCACCGCCGATGGCGAACAGTTCTGCGCGTACTCGCAGACGTCGCTACAGCAACTCATCGATGTGCAGGGTTTCTTCGCACCGTTCGCAGAAGGCGGCTACGGCTACAACTCGCTCACGCCTAAGCGCGTTGTCGATACGCGTCAATGCTGGACCGATGCGCTCACGCTGGTGCAGCGTTGCGGCGAGAAGCGCGCGGCGGGCGAGATCATCCACATCAACGCTCCCGTGGGAGCAAAGACCGTGGTGATCAACGTGACCACGGTCGATGCTGGCAGCAACGGCGCGTACGTCAGCGCCGGGCCGTGCTCAGCGCTGAGCGCAGCGATGCCAACGTTCTCGAACGTGAACGCGGTAGTCGGTAGCGGCGTAGCGAACGCGGCGATCGTGCCCGTCGACCCCGATGGCACCTACTGCGTCTATGTATCCGATCCGATGCATGTGCTGGTCGACTTGATGGGCACATTCGCCCCCAGCGGATTGCGCTTCATCACAATCACCCCGCGGCGGGTACACGATTCACGTGCACCTCGCTGAGTTCGGCAGCTGACCATCCGAGCTTGATGGCGTAGTCGCCTGGGGCGACGATCCACGCGCGCTGGGCAACATCCCAGCGACTGAACGACCGGGAATCAAGTTCGATGACTGCTTGCACCGCTTCACCTGGGGCGGCGGTAACTTTCGCGAATCCCTGCAACGTGCGCAGCGGTCGGCCGGGTGTCGGTGTCGTCGGCTCAACGTAACACTGGACGACGGTACTCCCCGCACGCTTGCCCGCGTTGCGCAACGACACTTGCACACGGATACCTGATTCGATTTCGCCGACGACCTGCGCAGCACCCATGTCCCACGATGTGTAACCGAGGCCGTGACCGAAGCTGAACGCAGGAGCGATTGCGTGTGCGTCGTACCAACGATGCCCGATCAACAAACCCTCGCCATACACGCTGCGACCATCGCGACCGGGGTAATGCGTGAACGCTGGTGTGTCGGCCAGTTGTCGCGGGATAGTGACCGGCAGTCGACCCCCCGGCTCGGCGACACCAAGCAGCACGTCGGCTAGCGCTTCACCGAACTCTTCGCCGGGGAACCAGACCTGCAGCACCGCCGCAACGTCGTTCAACCACGGCATCGCCACCGGTGACCCAGCGTTGATCACCACGACGGTGCGCGGGTTAACCGCTGCGACGCGCCGAATCAATTCGTCTTGGTCACCGGGCAACGCCATCGTGTCGCGATCTTCGCCTTCGGTTTCCCAGTCGGCGTTCGTACCAACGACTACGACTGCTGCACCGTCGGTGTTGCGCGCTGCCGCGACCGCACGGGCCATTAGGTCGTCGACGACGGGCGCCAATGCACCGACCAACAACCCCCGTAGTTGCGCACGTTCCTCGAAAGCGACTTCGACCTGCACGCGCCGCGCGACTCCAGCCTCGCACGCGAGCGTCGCCCTGATCTCTTGACTTCCGAGCCCAAAGAACGCTCCGCCAGTTTGCGGCGTCGACAGGTCGACGATCAGTTCGCCGTCGATGCGCAGCGTCGCCGAGCCCACAGCCGTCAGCGCGACCGACCAATCACCGGTGACGTCGGGCGTGAAAGTGCCGTCGATGCTGACGCCGAAGGCGGCGTGCTCGATGTTTGGTGCTGGCTTCTCGAGCCAAACGAACTGCAGGCGATCGGTGGTCGCGTCGGCGGTCGCGCCATCAACACCGTGATAGCGCACGGTGAAGTCGCCGCGGATCGCCCGTAACCGCTTGTCGATACTGCAGCCCGGTTCGTGAACGACGATCACGTCGCGCGCTTGCAGCGCGACGAGCGGCATCGATGGCCGGTTTGTGCGCACGCGCGCACTGCCGCCACCTTGCACCTGCCCGCGCTCGGCGTTAGGGCCGAGCAGTACAATGTTCGACTTCACGGCTAACGGCAGGACGTCGCCTTCGTTGCGCAGCAGAACCATGCCCGCGATTGATGCCCGTCGGATGATGGCGCGAGTGGCCGCGGAGTCTTCGGTCGCCTCGCTGGACGGCGAACTCTCGTTGAGCTCAAGCCAGTCGAGCAGTGCCAGAAGCCGCCGGACGGACTCGTCGACCCGCGCCTCGGTGGTCTCGCCTGCGCTCACCGCTGCGAGGAGCGCACTCCCCCGTTCGCGCGGCGGTCCGGGCATCTCGAGATCGAGCCCCGCCTCTAGCGATTGCGCTGCCGAATGCGTTCCGTACCAGTCGCTGACGACGACACCGGCGAAGCCGAACTCGTCGCGCAGCACGCCGCGCAACAACGCAACGTGCTCACTGGCGTAAACGCCGTTGATCCGGTTGTACGCGCTCATCACCGCTTGTACGCCAGCACCGCCCTGCTCCACCGGCGTCACTGCCGCCTCGAACGGTGCCAGGTACAGCTCGCGCAGCGTGACTTCGTCGACCTCGCTGGAAATCGTATGTCGTTCGAACTCGGTGTCGTTGGCGACGAAGTGTTTGATGCAGCATGCGATTCGAGTCGCCTGGACGCCACGCACGTACGCGGTTGCGATTCGTGCAGTCAGAAGTGGGTCCTCGCTGAAGCATTCGAAGTTGCGCCCACCGATCGGCGTGCGATGCAGGTTGACCGTCGGCGCCAACACCATGTGCACACTCTTCGATCGCGCCTCGGCTGCCAGTGCTTCGCCGACAGCGTGCACCAGTTCCAGGTCGAACGTTGCTCCAAGCGCTGTTCCGCACGGGAAGGAGGCCGATGCTGGCCCTGTCCACGAGGTACCGCGCACGCCAGCTGGGCCGTCGCTACAACGCATCGCTGGTACACCGGGCAATTGTTCCGTGTGCCAGTTGTCGTAACCCGCAAGCAGCGCGACCTTCTGTTGCAGCGTGAGCGCGACGAGATTCATGAGGATGGGTTTAGCTTGACGCCGAGCTCGGCGCCACCACCTTCAGCGTTGCGCGCGAACACCGTGCCGCCATGAGCTTCGGCGACCGACTTGACGATCGCCAATCCGAGCCCCGAGCCGGGCATGCCGCGCATCTGCACCGAGCGATAGAAACGATCGAAGAGGTGCGGTATGTCGGCTTCGACAAGGCCGGGGCCGTGGTCACGCACGGTCACCGTGCCGTTCAACACTGTGAGCTCAATCGCACCGGTCGACGCGAATTTGCACGCGTTGTCGATCAGGTTCTGCACCGCCCGTTCCAGCGCACCGGGTCGACCGTTGACCGTCGAGGCATCGGCGCGCACTTCGACATCGCGATTGAATCGCCGGCGAGCACGCTCGGCGGCGCGATCGACAACATCAACCAGATGCATCGGCTGCATCGGTTCGTCGTCGCGTGCATCGGTAGCAAGCTCGACCAGCTCGTCGACCAAATCAGATAGTTCACGCGTCTCGCTGTCGAGGTCGGCGAGTAATTGCTCGCGCGCTTCGGGCTGTAGTAGCTCGAACCCGCGCCGCAGCACCGCCACGTTGGTGCGCAGACTCGTCAACGGTGTGCGCAGTTCGTGGCTTGCGTCTTGCACCAACTGATGCTGCTCGCGCTTGCTGCGCTGTAGTGACTGCAACATGCCCGCGAACGCGCGCCCCAACTTGCCCGACTCGTCGGCCCCGTCGGTCGGGACTTCTACGTCGAGGCGACCCGAACTAGCGACGACACCAGCCGCGACGGTCAAGCGCGTGAGTCGCCGCGTGACCTGGCGAGCGATCAACCATCCGACCAGCGCCGAGACGATGGCCACGACAGCGACTGCCCACAGCGTGCTGTGCAGGATGCTGTCGAGTGAACGCTCGACCTCAGTCAGCGAGCGCGCCAGCATCAGGGCACCGCCACCGTTGTGTGCGCGAACTGTCAACACGCGAAACAACTCCCCATCGACTTCGACGTTGTGACGGCTCATCGCATCCGGGTCGACGGAAAGTGCAACGTCCAAGTCGGCGCTTGTGATCGGCAGCTCGCCGGACTCCGGCGCTTCGGCGATGCTGCCGTCGGGCGCGAGACGTTGCACAAGAATCTGCTCGAACGTTCCCGGCCGATTCGGCCGACCTGGTGCCTGGGGGGGAGGACCATCAAGGCGATGCGACGCGCTGTCGAGTGAGCGGTCAACCGTTTGTTCCAACTCGTGACGCGTAGTTGTGTACGAAGCGACACCGATCGCGAGCGTGGCACCGACGGCGAGGACGATCAGCGCCAGCATCAACTTCAGGCGCAGACTCACCCGGCACGCACCGTGTAGCCCACCCCGCGCACGGTGTGGATCAGTTTGCTGTCGCCCTCGCCTTCCAGCTTGCGCCGCAGGTACGAGATGTACACCGCCAAGTTCTTCGAGTCGGGGCCGAAGTCGTAACCCCAGATGCGGTCGTAGATCGTGCTGTGCTCCAACACGATGCCTTGATTGCGTACCAACAGTTCCAGCAGATCGAACTCGGTCTTGGACAGTTCCACTTCGCGCCCGCCGCGCCACACCCGACGAGCCGTGGGGTCGATGCGCAAGTCGGCGAGTTGCACCGGGTCGCTGCCTTCTGGTTCGTCGCCGCGCACACGGCGCAACAGTGCACGAATGCGCGCGAGTAATTCCTCGAGGTCGAACGGCTTCGCCAGATAGTCGTCGGCGCCAGCATCGAGGCCTGCAACACGATCGGAGGTTTCAGTGCGTGCGGTCAACATCAGGACCGGCACGCGATTGCGTTCGGCGCGCAACACGCGGCAGACCGTCAGGCCGTCGACGTTCGGCATCATCACATCGAGCACGGCGACGTCGGGTTTGTGCTGTTCGATCGCAGCCAACGCCTGCGCACCATCGGGTGCCTGCACCACGTCGTAACCCTCAAGCGTGAGCGCCCGCGCCAACGCTTCGCGAATTGCCCGATCATCGTCGGCAATCAAAATGCGTGCGGTCACTCTTCGACTCCCTTAACGCGGCCGATCGGCCGAGGTGATGGGGGGAACCCACCTCGGCCGATCGTACCGACGCTTGCGGTACTGGTCGGTGACGTATCAAGAACCGTCGTCGGCGGCGTCGACCGGGGCATCGCCACCAGCACCGGGACCACCAGGGCCACCAGGGCCACCAGGGCCGCGACGACCCTGCCCATCCTGGGGTGGCTTGGTGCTGTTCACGAACTCGGTGACACGGGTCTCGGCTTCTGCCAGACGGCTATCCGCTTCTTCCTGCGTCAGGTCGCCAGCGGCAACCTTCTCGTCCACGTGAGTTTTGACGTCTGCGAGGATGGCATCCACGAGTGCTGCAGCCGAGGAACCGTTGGCCTCAGCCAACTGCGCCAACGTCTGACCATTCGAGATGGCATCGCGTACCTCAGCCTCGGTGAGGCCAAGAGTCTCCGCAACGACTGCGATGCCCGGACCACGACCACCGGGGCGGCCGGGGCCACCAGGGCCACCCTTCGGGGCAGCAGCCTGGAGGGCTTCGATCACTGCGTCGGCCTGAGCCTGTGTGATCGTGCCGTCATCAACGAGTGGCTTCAGAACTTCCTGAAGGCGCTCGCTCGGATCCGGGCGATCGGCGTCGGCCGAAGTGGTGGCGTCGTCATCATCAGGCACCGCGACGGCGGCGGTCTGGTTGGAAGCACCGGCGGAACCGGTCGCCTCCAGGATCAGGCCAGCACCAGCGCCAGCAATCAGGCCGGCAGTAATTCCGACGGCTGTCAGTTTCTTGTTCATCGGTGTTTCCTTTCAGTGTGTCGTTCACTCGGGGGGAGTGAGCACATAGTGCGCCCCGTAGGTAAAGCCACAACCGTTTGAAGTTAAGAGCTAGGTGAGAGTGCGCGAGCGCCCATCAGATCGCGGTTACCGACGGTCCGCCGTTTCTGTGTCAGCTCACAAACGTTGTGTCGCTTTGTGCGCTGACACAGAAACCCGACGGAGGTGTGGAAGCACCGCATCGGTCGTGTCATCGATCACCTGCCGCGGACCGCTGACGACCTGCGAGTAAGTGAATTGCAGTGGGACGTGACCCGAGAGCACTAATTGATTCATTCGCTCTGCGTCGATCGCCATTTGCGCTGTGGTGCGGTGCCATCGATAGCCGAGCACCTCGACGACGACTGGCGTGTCGAGGAAGTGGAAATCGACGCGTATCAGCTTGTCGCCGCGACGAGACCGAACCTGTTGGGTCGCCGGTAACGGAAGTGCAGTCGTCGCAATCAAGCGCAAGTATTCGCGCTCCAGCCAACTGTGCCCACCGCGAGTTACCTCGCTCCCTTCGATGGCTGCGAGTAGTCGCGGAATTCCGTAACGACCCTTGCTGCGGAGGTCAGTGATTCTCTCGTGAAGGAAGCGTTCGACCACCAAGCCGTCGCGAACGGCACCGTCAACCGCTGCTGTCAAGCGATCTGGCCTCGTATCGACGCTGAGGTCGATGAGTACTCGCGCCGGTGACAGCACCGGGAAGCCAAATACCTCCTCGCAATCGATGGCCGCAAGGTGTTCGGTTGTGTGGATCACGTGGCCGATGCGGTTGACGAATCGGCCGCGAGGAACAACGAAGTGAAGTGGCGGCTTCAGCGTAAAGCCGTCAAAGTTGTGGAGCGCGGCCGCCGTGGGACCAGATACGTAAACGGGCGCGCCGATCGAGTCGAGCAACTTTTGCAACTTGTCGATGTGAATGGACGGGAAGCCGCTCTTGACTCGGCTTCTAGGACTCGTCGGGCTCGAGTCGACCTTTCGCGGCCGCCTTGCGGCGGGTGGCATAGCCATCAGCCGAGTAGATCGGATTTACCGACAATTCCCAACGGCAACCATCAACCTGTGTCCCGCGGCGTCTCTGTGTCAGCGCACAGAAGTTGTGTCGCTTTGTGCGCTGACACAGAAACGCGATCGTGCCCTATCAGGTTGCGCGATTCCCGGGCACACTGGCCTGGTGGAGATGACAGCGACTACTGAATATGACTTGATCGTGATTGGCACGGGGTCGGGTAACTCGATCATTGGGCCCGAGATGGACGACATGCGCATCGCGATCGTCGAGCGCGGCCTGTTCGGAGGCACGTGTACGAATCGTGGGTGCATCCCGTCGAAAATGCTGATCTTTCCGGCCGACCTGGCGGAGCACGCAAAGCACGGCGCGCAGCTCGGGTTGCACACCGAGTTCCATGGCGCCGACTGGCCCGCCATCGTGCAGCGTGTGTTTGGTCGCATTGATCCGATCGCGGAGAGCGGTCGTCAGTATCGAATCGGTCTTCCCAACATCGACGTGTATGAGACCGAGGCGCACTTCATCGGCGATCGCCAACTCGAGGTTGACGGCAAGGTCATCAGCGGTAAGCAGATCGTGATTGCTGCGGGTGGCCGCTCGTTCGTGCCCAACTTTCCCGGACTCGCTGACGTTCACTTCCACACCAGCGACGACATCATGCGCATCGCGAAGTTGCCCGAGCACCTAGTCGTTCTCGGCGGTGGATTCATCGCCGCCGAACTCGGGCACGCGTTCCAAGCGCTTGGCTCGAAGGTGACGGTTATCAACCGCAGTCCACATCTGTTGTGCGCGGAGGACGACGACATTTCGCAGCGCTTCACGGTTTTGGCTGCACAACGGTTCGACCTCGCGCTGGATGCGCACGTGGGACGTGTCTCGCAATCGAAGAAGGGCATCGCTGTCGACATCGATGGCGCCGGTGGTGCGCGCACGATTGTGGGCGATGTGCTGTTGGTCGCCACCGGGCGCACCCCCAACAGCGACCAGTTACGCGTCGATGCTGGCGGCATCGCAGTCGACTCGTGGGGCTTTGTCGCCGTCGACAGCTTTGGTCGCACCAGTGCGCCGGGTGTGTGGGCGCTCGGTGACATCAACGGCCGCTATCAGCTGAAACACATGGCAAATGGCGAAGCAAAGGTCATCCGCCACAACGTGATGAATCCAGACGCGTTGCGTGAGTACGACAAGCGACCCGCGCCGCATGCAGTCTTCGGTAGTCCACAAATCGGCGCCGTGGGTGTGACCGAGCGCGAGGCGCAAGCGAGCGGCGAGCCATACGTCGCGATCACGCACGACTACAGCGACATCGCATACGGATGGGCGATGGAAGACACGACCGGCTTCTGCAAACTGATCGGTGACCCGCGCACGCGCAAGGTCATCGGCGCACACATCATCGGCTATCAGGCGTCGGCGCTAGTGCAGTTACTCGTGCAGGGCATCCACCTCGGTAACACCGCCGACGAGATGGCGTGCGGCCAGGTGTGGATCCATCCAGCACTTCCCGAGTTGATCGAGAACGCACTATTGAAGTTGATCAAGGCCTTCGATGCGCCCTGATCGACGGTCGCGTTTCTGTGTCAGCGCACAAAGCGACACAACCTCTGTGCGCTGACACAGAAGCGGCGCGGTACCCTCGGCGCGGTGACTCAGCCTGCACCCGACGACTACATCGAGATCGCAAACGGCGAGACCTTGTGGCGATTCGAGCGCGACTTTCTGCAATCGAACTGGACTTGTCTCTGGGGTCGCGGGTGCAAAGGCATCCTTGATCATCCAGCCGAGGAGCTGCAGCAGGGTTGTTGCAGCATCGGCGCCGAGATGGCCGATGCGGAAGAGGCGATGACGACCTCGGCGCTTGCCGCGACGCTGGCGCCGCAAGTCTGGCAACACCACGCCCGACGCGATGCCGACGATGTGTTCACCAACGACGAACGAACCAATACGAAAGTGGTCGACGGGGCGTGCATCTTTCTCAACCGACCTGGATTCGAAGGCGGCGCTGGCTGCGCGTTGCACATCGCTGCCGAAGCAGCCGGGGAATCGCCAACCGATTGGAAGCCATCGGTGTGCTGGCAGCTACCGATTCGCGTGGATTGGCAAGTGCATGGCGAGGTCGAGCACGCCACCGTGCGCCGTTGGTCGCGCGCCGACTGGGGCGACGAGGGCCAGACGATGGCGTGGTGCTGCACCGAGGGCGCCGATGCATACGTCGGCGAGCAGCGAGTTGTCGACTCGCTCGCCACAGAGTTGACCGGCATCGCAGGCGAAGCGGTTTACGTGCAGTTGCGCGCGCGCCTCACCTAGTGGCGCTGGCTGGAAACGTCACGTCGGACTCGGCGAGGCGGCGACATGCGCGTTGTTCACGTCGGATCGGCCACCAGTCGTAGAGCAAAATCTCCAACGGCCTCCACATCGATACCCAGCCGAGCACTGACAGTCCTTCGTGAATGACTTCGACCACGGGGTTGTTGCTCGAACCGATCACACGCGAGGCAGCGTTGAACCCTGCCAACGCGAAGATGCCGATCAGCAAACTGAGCCGACCACGGCGCAGAAGCTTGCGTAACTCGCGGCCAGCCTGCCACTCGCGATACTCGAAGTGGTTGTGCAACCCGTCGATGATCGCCATCTCGCGCTCGGCGAAACGACCATCGGCAACGTAGATCTCGACGGTGATTGGCTTGTCCTTATCAAGGTCTTCCGCCCACTCCTCGATCCAGTCGGCGACTTCCTGGTTCAGCGAACGTTCCTTGAGCGGAGTCGGGTCCATCGGGTTAAAAATGTTCTCAACCGTTGCAACGCGCACCTGGATCGGCTTCTTGTTCAGCTCGTCGCGTGTGCGCGGCCAGTTGCGTTGTTCCATGGCTCAGCTGTTCCGTCGTTCAGCCATTTTTGGGAAGTTCCGCCCAGGTCTTGACGCGGTCCTCGTTGGGTTCCTTAGGAAGACCCAGCGCTCGCTCGCCGAGAATGTTGCGCTGCACCTGGTCGGTGCCGCCATAGATCGGGGGCGCCTGCGCGAACAGCGCCATCTCGGTGACGTATGCGAGCGACGGTTGACCCGTCGCCTTGTCGAGCGTCACGCGGTCCTTGCCTGTGTATGCGTGCAACATGCCACCGGCGCCAGTGATGCGCAGCCCGAGGTCGCGGCTCTGGCGCATGATCTCGCTCATCGACAACTTGGCGATGTTCGGCGCGCCAGCAATGTCGCGGCCCGCGGCCTTCTCGGCCTTCACCCGCAGAGACATCATGCGACCGACTTCGTGCAACGTGTGCAACCGCATCAGGTCTTGGCGCACGCTCGGATCTTTGATCGCACCATTCGCGGTCGCGAGTTGGATGAACAGTTGCCCGGCGCCAGCCACCATCGCGCCGCCACCACCACTGCCACCCGATGGCCCGGCAGGACGAACGAAGTCGCCGACGCGCTTCGACAGATCGCCCGCAATTGTTCCCGGGCTTGCGATCGACACCGCGTTGTGGCCACCAGCACCGAGGCTTGAGCGCTCGAACATCAACGTGGTGTTAGCAACAGCCCAGCCGTTGTTAGTGCCACCGATGATCGCGTTGTCGGGCACGTGCCCGTCGCTAATGAACACTTCGCTGAACAGCGCACGCCCCGTCATTTCGCGCAGCGGGCGCACCTCGACACCCGGCTGCCGCATTTCGAACGCGAACCACGTGATCCCCTGGTGCTTAGGCACATTCGGATCGGTGCGTGCGATCAACATTCCCATGTCTGCGATCTGGCCAGCACTGGTCCACACCTTCTGCCCGTTGATCACCCACTCGTCCCCATCCTTCACCGCCTTGGTTCCAAGCCCAGCGAGGTCGCTGCCTGCGCCCGGCTCGCTGAACAACTGACACCACGCCTGCTGGCCGGTCACGATCGGCAACACAAAGCGCTCGATGTGTTCTGGCGTACCGTGCACGGCGATCGACGGCGCGGCCAGCATCATGCCCAGCCCACCGGGTGCTGCAACTGCACCGCGCTTGACGATGCGCTGGCCGACCGCAATCGCCTCACTGCGCGACAAGCCCTTCCCGTATGCATTCACGGGCAGCGTCGGCGCCGCCCACCCGGCGGAACCCAACAGTTGCCACCACTGCGCAACGGTCAAGTCCGCATCCCAGTTGGCGTCGAGCCACGCGTCAAGTTCGGCGAGGGTGTCGGTCATGCGTCAACAGTAACGTCGAGGCATGGCTAGCAAGATGTTGGGGAAGGCAATTGCTAAGGCAAAGCAACTCGCCGAGCCGGCGTTGGTGAAGGCCCGCGCCACCGAATTCGCCCGAAAGCTGAAGGCGGAGTACGAAGCCGGCAAGCGCGGCGACCCCGAACCGGAGGCAGAAGCCAACGCAGAAGCCAACGACGAAGCCGACGCCGAGCAGGTTGCCGAAGCAATGCGCGGCGTCGACTGGGCCAAGGTGCGCGCCGCGACCAGTGAGCGCAGCGCCGACGCTGCGGCAGCGATGCGCACGATGGCCAAGGAAGTCGACTGGTCGAAGGTGCAGCCGGTTGCGGCCAAGGTGTCGAGTGCGCTGATCGCCGCTGTCGCATCAGGTCAACTCGGCATCGGCGGCCGAGTTGGTGGGTCGGTGGCCAGGGCGATCATCAACGACCGCAACCTGGCGCAACGCGTCAACAACGAACTCGTCAAGCAAGAGCAGCCGCTGCCGCCCGACTTTCGCGGCGCGATCGACGTCACCGCTACCGAGTAATTACCAGGCGGAAAAATCTTTCTCGATGACGACGATGCCGTTGTCGCTGATCGTGAACCGTTCAGCGTCGGCCGCATGATCGATACCCACTTGCGTACCGGACGGCACCTGCACGTTCTTGTCGATGATGCACCGATTGACGACCGCGCCTGCGCCAATTCGCACGCCAGGAAACAGGATGCTGTCGGTTATGTGAGCATCCTGATGCAAGCGCACGCCCGGCGAGGCGATCGATCGTTCAACATGGGCGCCCGAGACGATTGAGCCAGCACACAACAGGCTGCCATCGACGAACGACGGCTTGCCATTCTCGCCACGCGACACTTTGGCCGGCGGCAGCGGTGGCTGATTGGTGAAGACCGGCCAGAGCCCGTTGTACAAGTCGAACACAGGCAATGGGGTTAGTAGATCCATGTTTGCGTCGAAGTACGAGTCGATGGTGCCGACGTCGCGCCAGTAACCCTTCTCGCGATCGTGCTGGCCAGGCACGACATTGGTGGAGAAGTCGTAAGCGTGGGCTACCCCCGACGCCGTGAGCGCAGGGATGATGTGCGCGCCAAGATCGGTGTATGCGTCGTCCTGACCCGCAGGCGTGACGATGTCGATCAGGGTCTTTGTGTTGAACACGTAGTTGCCCATGCTGGCGAGACAACGCATGGGGTCGCCAACCATCGGCGGCGGATTGGGCGACTTCTCGTGGAATGCCTTAATTCGACTACTGCCGTCGGTTTCGATAACACCGAACGACTTCGCAGCCTCAATGCCGACAGGAATTGCCGCGACCGTCACGCCCGCATCGGTCGCCAGGTGATGCTCGACCATCTGGCGCACGTCCATGCGGTAGATGTGATCGGCCCCGAACACGCAGACGACGTCGGGGTTTTCGTCGCCGATCAGGTTCAGGTTCTGATAGATCGCGTCGGCAGAGCCTTCAAACCAACGGGGCCCCTGGCGCATCTGGGCCGGAACCGGCGTCACGTAGTTGCCGAGCAAGCTGCTGAAACGCCATGTCGCACTGATGTGTCGGTTAAGGCTGTGGCTCTTGTATTGCGTCAGCACGACGATCTTCAGGTAGCGCGAGTTCGCGAAGTTAGAAAGCGCGAAGTCGATGATGCGGTAGTTGCCACCGAAGGGGACGGCCGGTTTGGCGCGGTCGTCGGTGAGCGGCATCATGCGCTTTCCCTCGCCGCCAGCGAGCACGATGACCAGCACCTTCGGTTCTGTCATGACCGGAATGTACCCTCAAAGTCAGTGCAAGTGCTGTTCGTCACCTCCGAGTGTTATCCACTGGTGAAGACCGGCGGGCTGGCCGATGTCGCTGGCGCGCTGCCGTTGGCGTTGGCCGCGATCGATGTCGATGCGCGAGTGCTGCTTCCCGCCTACGCCGGCGTTGTTGAGCAGCTCGCAACCAGCAAAGCGCTGGCGCCGATCGGCGATCTATTCGGTGGCGACGCGACGTTGATCGAAGGAACCACCATCGCCGGTTTGAAAGTGATGCTCATCGATGCCCCACACCTTTACGATCGCGCTGGCGGGGGGCCGTACTCGGGGCCCAACGGACATGAGTGGCCCGACAATCACGTGCGCTTCGGTGCCTTGTCGTGGGTCGCTGCCGAAATCGCAGCCGGCCGACTCGGCGTTTGGCAGCCCGACATTGTGCATCTGCACGATTGGCATGCCGCGCTGACTGCGGCCTACATGCATTTCCATGTACACAAAGGCCCGACTCAGCCAAAAACTCTGTTGACGATTCACAACCTTGCTTTTCAGGGTTTGTTCCCGGAAGCCACGTTGCCCGCGTTACGACTACCCGAAGAAGCACTTGAGCAAGGCGGCATCGCCTACTGGGGGAAGCTCAGCTTCTTGAAGGCAGGCGTGCGTTGGTGCGATGCGGTCAGCACGGTCAGTCCGACATACGCGCGCGAGATCGTCACGCCAGAACACGGCATGGGATTCGATAGCGCGCTCAAGGATCGCGGCGACACCATCAACGG
>Ga0105047_10004358_pt1 | contig 24633 bp, 26 predicted proteins | sample MAT04_FD_78384 | JGI IMG/M metagenome (GOLD analysis project Ga0105047, IMG submission 78384) | Freshwater microbial communities from Lake Fryxell liftoff mats and glacier meltwater in Antarctica - MAT-04 (megahit assembly) | ecosystem: Environmental > Aquatic > Freshwater > Ice > Liftoff...
AAACATGCGCAAAGATTGTCCAAAAGATAAGGAAAATCGAGGATGAGTTTTGGGTGTCAGACATGCAAATAGATACAAAATTAACGGAATAATTGGTATCAATTCATGTGCGAAGCACTATAGGTAAGCTGGTGATTTTGGCGTTGAGTACTCCAGCCGCATACTTACTATTGACAACATGTAGCCGCATGGCTACAATAAATCCATGGTCGAAATACGGAAAACTGATCTCTTCGCACATTGGCTTGATGAACTTCGCGATATCCAAGCGAGAGCGCGTGTCCAATCAAGGATTGAGCGGCTTGCTGCGGGAAATCCCGGAGATGTTGAGCCGGTTGGCGAGGGTGTCTCCGAATTGCGAATCAATTACGGTCCCGGCTATCGGGTGTATTTTAAACAGCGTGGGCGTGCGCTGATTATTCTCTTAGCTGGAGGTGATAAAAGAACTCAAGCCAAAGACATTAAAACAGCCTTACGTCTCGCTCGCAACCTTCTGGAGTACCACCATGACTAAAACAGCTAGCACACGCTATGACGTTGCAGAACATCTCAGAACACAAGAGGAAATGGCTGCTTACCTAGAAGCCTGCCTCGAAGAAGCAAATGGCGACGCCAGTTTTATTGCCAAAGCTCTTGGCGACATCGCCCGCGCCAAAGGTATGTCCCAAGTTGCTAGGGATGCAGGACTGTCCCGCGAAAGCCTCTATAAGGCACTTTCCGGTGAACGTAGCCCAGACTTCGATACCATTTTGAAGGTTATCGGTGCCCTCGGGCTAAAGTTGCATGCTCAACCCGCTCATTCATGAACAAGCGCCCAACCAGGCACCAAAGAAGACGCCGATAAGCGCTGGTGTTTATATTTACGCCGGTTGCGGCGCGGCTTATTGCCAACGTCCGGCGGGATAGGAATTACAGACCATGATCAAAACTAGCAGAAGGAATAAGGATATCGCGATTGCTGTATTAAGGGATGAGACTTACCAAAAGGTTGCCATCCGATACGATACCACTTGGGAGAAGACTTTCCAGATAACGCGCAAACTGTGTTTGTATGTCGAGGATGCGGTCCAACACGACATTAAAAAATTTAGAGCGAGAGCCAACGAAATCATTTAGAACAGAGACTATCCCTGAGACAAAAGACTTTGAACAGGCACAATCCTTATATCCTTATGGAAACACGGAATGCGCCTAACCGACCCAAAATGTGCACTCATACAGAAAATTTGTGATGGATAAATTTGACACATCGTCGTGCGGGCTCACTAAGAAGCAAATTGACTACATAAAATTCGCAGTCAAGAATGCAGTCTCTAAACGTCTGCCAATATTGCCGGAGCCGGTTGAAATGGCCTTGTTTTTTCAGGGCAGAGATGCCTGGATATTTAGTTGGGGGTTATGTGCTCACTCCTCTTCAGACCAAACTATTTCAGTATCTCTCGAAATGGTCGTAAAACTCAAGAAAGAGTTCTGCGGTTGCAACGTTCGTAAGCGTTACAAGTTTTTTTGCCGTGTGCAATTGGGGCAGGATATTTATCAACCAAAAGTATCGTTGAAGGAATTGGTCATCTAAAAATCGCCGAACCATCACATTGAGCTGACGGGAAGAGGTCCGGGGCGCTGACGCGACCAACTTCATTGGGCCCGCAGCTTATGAAAACGTTATGCACAGCAGTCCCGTAAAGGTTTGACATTCAAAACTATACAAGCCTTCTCGCGGCAATTCTTATCTTTCAGCTGATCCCCGGGGCAGGAGCTCTAACGATCCTCAACGCCACGGCCAGCAATAGTGACGATCTATTCATGGTTGCAGCGGTAGCGGGTCTCGCTGCTGTCATGAATGGCAACCCAATCTTTTTCAAGTCCTTCAATGGTTCGGTGTCGGGTATTTGTGTTGGCTCCGGCCTCGCAGCTTTTGCGTTTGCCTATGAGTCAAGACACAGCCAATTCTGAACCACATCATCATCATCATCATCATCATCATCGCCGCTTTCTATACGGCGCAACTTTCGGTAGGGTATTTTGTCGGCGTCTTGGGCGTTTGGGCCGTGCTCATAGTTCTCAATCGGCTTCGCGTCATGTCCCTTATTCCCTGTCTGCTTGGTGGCCTGTTGATGTGGTTTCTCATGTTGAAGTCAGGTGTTCATGCAACGGTGGCCGGGGTTATGATGGCTTTTGCGATCCCCTTCTCCGCTCAAGATGATGACAAGGCATCGCCGTCACATATGCTTGAACACTCTTTGCACAAAACGGTTGCCTTTGTCATTGTGCCGATTTTTGCGCTCGCCAATACCGGTATTTTGCTGGCGCCGGACTTCTCGGCGTCAGTGGCTTCCTGTGGCTGCAGAGCTTTGGCAAAACGACAGTAACGGATTTGGCACCATTGACCCAAAAGGCTTGACGCCGGCAAGGCGAAAGAATGAAGGTTACCTTACTGTTTCTTTGGTATTTCTCCTCCAGGAATGGTCATGGCAAATTTCTGGTGGCATCCCAGGCAATAGACCTTTGATTCGCCATGCGCTTTGTGGCAGACCGTGCAGTCTATCTCGCCCAGGTGCGATTGATGGGGATTGCGGTCTTTAAAGTCAGCCGGTTCGGTTTTTTTCGCCAGTTCTTCCATCGGACCATGACATTTCAGGCACCCTTTGTTGTCGACGGTGGCGTCGAGCGCCGGCAGTTTCGTCCCATGGCAGTTGGTGCAGGTCATAGAGGCCTTGGCATGGCGATTGTCGAGATACCAGGATTCGGCCCAGGATGCGAAAATTTCTTTGAGTACATTCATATCTTCCTGCGTCGGAGCGCCCCACGACTCCGGCGCGCCGATCAAACCAAAGCTTTTGCCGATCGTCCAGGAGTGACAGGTCAGGCAATCGCCATCTCCGCGAGGTGGCTGATGTGCCAGATGGATTCGGGTCAAATAGGGATTTTTCCTTTCCAAGCCCGGCATATCCGATTGATGGCAAGCCAGACACGATGCCACATTGTCTTCCACCGGCGTATGATCCCGGGGAAGCAATGCAGCTAATTCGGCGTGACAGTTTTTACAGGAGCTTGTCGTCGGCTCTGCCGCCATGGCCATGGTATTGGTCAACACCGCGTATGCCAAAGCAAAGACGCCAACGTAGATGAAGACTACCCACATATTTTTCATGCGTTACACTCCACGAGAATAAACCGGCAACCCGAACTTTTCATGGGTTGCCGGCTGTGTTACCTCCTTGGGAAAAGACTTCTTTGCTGGGAAGCATTTTCCGTCAAGGAGCATCTACCCCTTGTTGGGGTTGTCGATAGAGATTCCATGCCTCGGGATCAAGCTTTGGCTTGTTCCTTTGCGGCATTGGTTCCGGCGACGCGACCGAACGAAACCGCGTCCGGAATAGCATTACTGCCGAGACGGTTGGAGCCGTGCACGCCGCCCGCCACCTCGCCCGCCGCATATAGGCCGGGAATGACCTTGCTGAAGATATCTACCACCTGCGCCTGGGGATTGATCCTCAGGCCGCCCATGCAATGATGTACCGCCGGCCACTGGGCAACGGCATAGAAGGGCCCCTGCACCAATGGAATCATCGCCTTGGTTATAGACTTGTTGAAATCGGGATCCTTACCTTCTTCAATATATTTGTTGTGTTTATCGATGGTTGTCGTCAGCGCATCGGCGGGAATTTTCAGCATGCCGGCCAACTCGCCAATGGTGTCGGCCTTGACAAACCGCCCCTTGGCAATGCCTGCTGCCACCTCCTCGTTGGAGCCGCCCATCTTTAAGACCATGGATTCACTGAAAATAGAATAGGTCGGCTTGGCGTCGCCCCCCAGATTGATTTGCGCAAAAGCACAAACATCGCGGCGTTCCAGTTCGTTGACGAAGCGTTTGCCGGCCTTGGTGACATAAACGATCCCATAGCCCGGACCGTTAAACGGATAAACAGCCGGTGTATCGAGGATGCCGGTTTCCGGCTCGGCGAAAGGATACAGTTGAATAAAGTTCATCTGCAGCGTGTCTGCGCCAACATATTGGGCGAAGCGGATAATTTCGCCGGTTGCACCCGGTTGGTTGGTGCAGTTGAAGGAATCGACCAGTCTCGGGTTATGCGCCAGTCGCATCTTGATATCGCGGCTGAATCCGCCGGAAGCGAGGATCACCGCTTTTTCCGCCTTGATGTTCAGTGTTTTTCGGCCGCGCTTGACCTCAAGGCCCAGCACCGGGCTGTCCGGGTCGACATCCTTGCGCCAGATCCAGGTGACTTCCGAATTGAGAGCTATTTTGGCGTCCCGTTTCTCGGCAATTTTACGCAGAGCTTCGGTGTACTCCCGGCCCACACCGGCCACGGCCGAATGGGTGCGGTACGCTGTATGTCCTCCGGCCCGCGTTACCGTCGGTCTAACCTGGGCCCCGCCTTCGTCGATCATCCAGTTCAACGCCGGTTCGGCGCCGTTGGCCATGACTTCAACCAGTTCGGGCAGATTGTAATAGTCACCGCCTTTCACTGTATCCTCGGCGTGCTGCTTCGGGCTATCTTCACCGAGTTTCAGATTCTGGCGATAGTGGAATTTGCTGTCCCAAGCCGCGTACACACCACCGTTGATGATGGAGTTGCCGCCGTAGGTCGGCATTTTCTCGAGAATGATAACCTTCGCCCCGGCCCCAGCCGCTTCAGCGGCCGCCGCGAGCCCGGCAAAACCGGAACCGACGATAACCACATCCCAGGTTTCATCCCATTTTGTCGGCAGGGTTTTCAACGCTGCCTGAGCCTCTCCCGGTGCCGCCAGGTTAAGGGCGAAGCCGCCGGCCATGGCAACGGCACCCAGGGCAACGGCACCCTGCAATACGGAACGTCTGCTTACTGATATCTCATTTTCACTTTGAACATGCTTGTCTGTCATACCATTTCCTCCATTGCTAAATTGATAATTGAAATCGCTGTAATAGGTTCCCAAATATTTAACCGGTATTATTACCGGGCTTTGTATCCAACAGGTTACGATGTCCATATTTGCTGCTTTGCCAATCGGCGTTGCTCCGCAACCAAAGGAGGTGCATATTGTGCTGTTCTTTCAGCAAAGATTGTGCCGGTTCAGAGACTCGGGTTGAAAATATTACCGACTATGCTGATCAGAAATGTATTCCCCTTTGATTTGGTCGGATGCCAGGCCGGCAACCCGTTTCCCCGGGACACTTTGGAGAAAGCCTTCGAGAGGGTTTTCGTGCGACAAAAAGCGCGAATAACCAGGAGATTAGATGACGGAAGATTGATGAAGACGGCGCAGCAGGCAGAGGGGAGGGTCATGTGTTCATTATAAATTTTCCGCAACAAAGCAGTGAAGGCCTCGCCCTGTCACACGTGCAAGCGTCCTCGGAAAGCGTGAGTGGCACCCGCACATTACGACGACAATGAGTGGCGGAAAAACCAACAATGTCAGAAAAATTTACAACATGTAAAACGATGTGTCCGGGGCAAGAGTGGCGGCATTTTGGGGATTTCTATCGCTATCAACAAACCCGAGCCTTTTCCGTAGGGTTTGACGAATTCAGGATTTTGCTATACTTTGGTATGAAATGGATTTTGCTACTCATCGTCTGTAGAGCAAGGAGCCCCCCATGGATAAGAAAATTCTCGTTCCGCTTGCTGAAGGGTTTGAAATGATCGAGGCGTTGAGCATCGTCGATGTCTTTCGCCGGGCCGGAGTGCATGTCGATCTGGCCGCCGTCGGCGAGAGCCTGCAGGTAACCTCGTCGCACCAAGTGAAGGTCATGGCTGATCTCCCACTTGCCGAATGTTGCAACACCATGTATGACCTGATTGTCCTGCCCGGCGGTATTCCCGGAGCCCAGAACCTGCAGAAATCGGCAATTCTCATTGAGCTCCTGAGAAAACAGAACAGCGGCAACAAGCTGTACGCGGCAATCTGCGCTGCACCGGCCCTAGTGCTCGAGCATCACGGCCTGCTGCAAGGCAAGAAGGCCACCTGCCATCCAGGGTTTGTGGAAAAACTCAGTTCACAGGATCATGTCAGTGAAAGGGTGGTGGTTGACAAAAATTGCGTCACCTCCAAAGGTGCCGGGACCTCCATTGAATTCGCTCTGGAGCTGCTCGGCATTGTCATGGGCGAGGAAAAGAAAAAAACGGTGGCCAAGGGCATGGCCATTGAGGTTTAAAAAGGATTGTGCTGGCCCGGCGGCAGAAAACGCCGGGATTGTTCTTGGTTTGGCCCATCTCAGCTATGTCCGTTGTCGATGGAGTAGGCGAGAAAGTCTTCAAGCGAGGCAAAATTCAAGGCGATCTCATGGGTTGCCGCCAGATTAACCAGGGGGGCGACTCCGTGATCGAAGGCCTCCCGCCAGCGGGCAGCACAGAGACACCAGCGATCACCCGGCCGCAGGCCGGAAAATCCAGACATGGGCGCGGGAGTCGACAGGTCGTTGCCTTTTATTTTGGAGAATTCCAGAAAATCTTCGGTAGCTACAATACACACTCCGTGCACCCCATAGTCATCAGCGGTTACCTTGCAACTGCCTTCGCGGGTAAAGCCGGTCATCGGTTCAATACTGCACATCTCGAGCGGCGTTCCGAGGATATTTTTATGTAAAGTCATATAGTTATTCCTTGTTATTGTGGACCTTCAATGTTTATTGACCGGTATGAGTCAACTCCATGTTCGCCTCATCCATCTTGAGAATCGATCGCAGCAGTCGGTAGGTGAACCCCCAGAGATAATAGTCCTCGACAGGATAGGCCGGAAAAAGACGGCCAGGCAACAACTCCACATTCTGGTGCAGCTCCGCTGTTTGAAAATGATCGGCATCCAGCCACAAAGCGCCTTGAATTTCTCTGGGATCGAGGTGAAGCGACGGCGGTTCGACCAGAGTGAAGAGAAAAGGTTGCACCAAGATCGGATGGCTGAGGAGACGGCCCGCCGGTTCGAGGACCAGGCGTTGCTGCAATTGGTCGACACTGAGCACGATGCCGGTTTCCTCGGCGGTTTCCCGAATACAGGTAGCCAGGAGATCTTCATCGGTTCTGTCTTTCCTGCCCCCGGGGAACGAGAAGTGGCCCGACCATGGATCGTCTGGGTGTGCTGCCCGCCGCAGGATCAAATAACTATCCCGGGGTATTTGACAGCGGATAATGGCGACGGCCGCGGAGGCTGTCTGTGGGGCAATGAGCATAAAAATCCCGTTTTTTGTGGCTAGAAGGTTTGGGAGAGACATCAAGAATTACTCTTAATAAGGTACCCTCTTTTTCCGGAAAAGCAAGGATCTGTTCGGTCGTCTCTTGAGCAGGTATTGGAGAAGAGTAATCCCGGTAAGAGCTTATAATAATGTGAATTTTGGATGCCATGAGACCTTTCTGGTCTGATATTTTAACAAAAACTACTTCCTCAGGAGCAGCGTATGCATTACGATGTGACCGTATTTAAACCCTATCCGTTCCGCGTTGGGCAAAAAATTCGTATTGAAGGTTCGCGTCGCGGTGGCGATTGGGAAATTGCCGCCATCGGCGAACATACCGTTACCCTCCGTTGTCCGGTTTCAAAAAGAGAATTTGAATGGCCGGGGTTTTGCTATCTGGTCGAAGAGGAACATGGCGTGGTTTGGCCGCAGAACCATTAAAAGGTAGGGTTTGCAATGTGTTTATTGTTTTTTTCTTATCGGACGACGCCTGGCCACCGGCTGGTAGTCGCCGCCAACCGCGATGAGTTTTTGGCCCGGCCGACGGCCAGGCTTGATTTTCTTGATCGGGAAAAGACCCTTCTTGCCGGACGCGACCTGCAGGGGGGCGGCACCTGGCTGGGCATTACCGCCGGGTTGCGCTTTGCCGCCATCACCAACTACCGGGAGCCGGCCGCCAACCGGTCGAATGCCCCTTCCCGCGGTGCGATTCTCATGAATTACCTGGCCGGAGAAATGGATGTCGGGGAGTATCTGCAGAACGTGGTGGCCAAGGCATCCATCTACAACGGTTTTAATCTGATTCTCGGCGATTCCCGTGAGTTGTATTATTTTTCCAATAAAATAAGCGCGCCCCGCTTGCTCAGCCCTGGTTATTATGGACTTTCCAATCATCTCCTCGATACCCCCTGGCCGAAGGTAGTGCGGGGCAAGGAGCTGCTGCGTCCGCATATGGTCGAAACCGACCATGTCGATTCTCCTTTGCTACTCGACCTGCTGGCTGATCAGCACCATCCTGCGGATTATCAGCTTCCGGAAACCGGGGTCGGTCTTGCCTGGGAGCAGTTGCTCAGCACCATCTTTATTGACGGCGCTAACTATGGGACGCGGTCTTCTGCAGTGATTACCGTTACAGACGCCGGGGCTATCGAGTTCACTGAAAAAACCCTGCACCGCACGGCCGATAAAGAAATACGGTCGGAGCTGGTACGCTTGGCCGTCAATTGATACGCTGTCGCCAAAAAATAACATGGCCGGATAGGCAACGGCAACGGCATAAAGAGCCCCAAGAAAATAGTTGGGGAAAGTTCCAGCGAGCTGCCAACGGTTCCGGCGGAGGTGTCGCGCTTAGGAGCCGTCACGAAATAACATGCTCACTTTCATTATTTCGCTACTGATCCTTATGCCGTTTCCACGACTACATTAACCAAGTTATTTCCGGACAACGGCTTACTCAAAGATTATTGGTTCAGGAGTAGTGGAGGAACGGAGTCGGGGTCCAGGAGGGCCTTAATAAGTTTGTCCGGATCGAAATAGGGGAGCAGAAGTGGTCGGTTTTCGGCAAGTACCGGGGCCGCTTTTTCGGCAATCCGTCCAGCCGAATCATGGTAGCCATATTCCCGCTTGATATACACCCCGGCGGCGCGGACTAACGCCTGCAGGGTCAGCTTCATCGCCCCTTGCGCCGTATACCAGGCGTGTTCCAAAACCTCATGCATCTCAAAGAAAAGGCCGAGATCCCAGAGTATTAAGCCGCGGTGGATCGGGTCGGTGATGTCGGGATAAATAGCCGCAAGCGCCTTCTCATACCTGCTATAGCGATCTTCGACATAAGTTTGATAACACTCGGCGAGTGGTTGTTGCCGGAATTTTTTCACAGTCTCCGTCAGCATATCAGCATTGCCGGTTTCCACGGCTACCGCCAATCCTTCCGACAATTTGTTGCGGATATCACGACTCAGCCGGTCTTCAAAGGGGTTGAAAAGGTGTTCATTCATGTGCCTTCCTCCTCTCGTGGTGGAATGTTCATCACAACTTAGCGGGCTTATGGTGTTCGTGTTTCTTGATAACGAAATAGAGCACCGGTACCGCCATACGGCTGACAAGAAGCGAGGCGATCTCGCCAAACATAAGAGAAATAGCCAGACCCTGGAAGATTGGGTCGGCAAGAATGACCGAGGCGCCGATAACCACCGCAAGAGCGGTCAGCAGCATGGGTCGAAAGCGGATGGCCCCGGCATCGACCACCGCCTTGGCGAGCGGCTGACCCTCGCGGATACGCTGTTCAATAAAGTCGACGAGGATGATCGAATTCCGCACCACGATACCGGCCCCGGCCATAAAGCCGATCATCGAGGTGGCGGTGAAAAATGCCCCGAAACCCCAGTGTGCCGGCAGAATGCCGATGAGTGAGAAGGGGATGGCGGCCATCACCACCAGCGGCGTAATATAGTTTTTAAACCAGCCGACCATCAGCATATAGATCAGTACCATTACCACGCAAAAGGCCAACCCCAGATCGCGGAAGACCTCAAGGGTAATATGCCACTCACCGTCCCATTTCATCGCCGGTTGGCTTTCAGAAAATGGCTGTTTGAGGTTATAGATTTCCACATGTGGCTGGGTGCCGCCGAAATCGCGGCCGTCAAGCACCGCAAGTTTCTTGTTCATCTCGAAAATGGCGTACACCGGGCTCTCAACCACATCGGCCACATCACCGGTAACGTAGATGACCGGCTTGAGATTCTTGCGATAGATGGGTTGCTCCACCTGCTGTTCGGAAACCACCACCAGTTCCCGCAGGGGTACCAGGGGTGCGGCCGGATTGGTTTCTGAACGTACGGAAATGTTGAGGATCGATTCGCTCCTTGCCCGGTATTCCGGCGGCAGTTCGAGGACGATATTGATACTTTCCTTGTCGGTCGGCTGATGATAAAGATCAAGGGAATAGCCCTGCACCGCGATCTCGATGGCTCGGGTGATCTGTTTCTCCGAGATGCCGCTGAGCGCCGCCTTTTCTTTATCGACGGTAAAGACCTGGCGTTTACGTTCCGCCTCTCGGAACCAATCGACATCGACGACGCCGGTCGAGCCGCTGAGGATTTCTTTCACCTTGGTTGCCAGTTTTACCCGGGAAGCATCGGTCGGACCGTAGATCTCGGCGACCAGGGTCTGCAATACCGGCGGGCCGGGCGGTACCTCGGCGACTGCTACATTTGCCCCGTATTTGGCGGCAATTTGCGCAAGCGGCGGGCGAATCCTGGTGGCGATTTCATGGCTTTGCTGTTGGCGGGCGTGTTTCGGCAGGAGATTAACCTGGATATCGGCAACGGTCGGGCCACTGCGCATGAAATAGTGGCGGACCAGACCGTTGAAATTATAGGGTGAGGCGGTGCCGACATAGATCTGGTAATCGGTGACCGCCGGGTCCCGGCCGACGACCCCGGCCATCTCCCGGGCAACCCGAGCAGTCTGCTCAAGGGTTGAACCCTCCGGCATGTTAAGGATGACCTGAAACTCGCTCTTGTTGTCAAAGGGCAGCATCTTCACCTTGACGAGGCCCATATAAACCATGGAGCAGGCACCGAGCAACATGGAGGTGATAACTGCAAAAAACACTATTCGCCAGGCCCCGTGCGCAAGAAGCGGGTCCATGATTTTATGGTAGATGCGGGTGAACCAGTCATTGGGGACTTCGTCGGCATCGCTATGGCCAGGGCCTGCCGATGATTTTTTGAGGATATGGGTGGCCGCCCAGGGGGTAACGGTAAAGGCGATAATGAGGGAAAAGACCATCGCCGCCGAAGAACCGATGGGGATAGGGCGCATATACGGGCCCATCAGGCCACCGACAAAGGCCATCGGCAGGATGGCGGCAATAACTGCCCAGGTGGCGAGGATGGTCGGATTGCCGACCTCGGATACTGCTTCAATTGCCACCTGGACTTTCGGGCGACCGCTATTGCCAGGCAATCGCAGGTGCCGAACGATATTTTCAACAACGACGATAGCGTCATCGACCAAGATGCCGATGGAAAAGATCAGGGCAAAGAGGGTGATCCGATTGAGAGTGTAGCCGTAGAGATAAAAGACCAAAAGAGTCAGGGCGAGCGTCGAGGGAATGGCCAGCATAACGACTATCGATTCCCGCCAACCGAGGAAAAAGAGGATGAGCAGGGCGACGCCGAAAACGGCAATTCCCATATGCAGGAGCAGTTCATTGGATTTGTCGGAGGCGGTTGCCCCGTAGTCGCGAGTGACACTGACCAGAAGATCGGCAGGGATCAGGTTGCCCTTCAGGCCGTCGACCATTTTCATTACATCGTTCACTACCGACACGGCATTAGCCCCCGGTCGTTTGGCAATCGACAGGGTGACAGCCGCCTCGGGGTTGTTGCTCGTACTGTCGCTATACAACACGTAATCCGACGGTTCGGCGGGGCCGTCGACAATCTTTGCCACTTCTTGCAGATACACCGGTTTGCCGCCGTAGACGCCGACAACAATGCGACCGATCTCCTCGGCACTCTGCAGAAAGGTGCCGGTTTGCAGAGGTATTTCCTGGTTGAGGGACTTGAGAATGCCGGAATGCGATTGGCTGTTGACCGCCTGGATTTTCGGGGCCAGATCGGTCAGCGTCAGGTTGCGCGAAGCGAGCAACAATGGATCAAAGCGGATGGCCAGCTGTCTCTTGTTGCCGCCGATAAGTTTGGTTTCCGCCACCTCGCTGATACTCTTGATGGCGTCGTCGATCTGGGCGGCCATTCGCCGCAGGGTGAAGTGATCATAACCCTTACCGTGCAAGGTCAGGGCCATAATAGGGACGTCATCAATGGTGTGCGGCTTGATCAACGGCATCTGCACCGAGTGGGGGATCCGGTCGAAATTGGTGGCCAGTTTCTGGTTTAGCCGGACGATTGAGGTTTCGAGATTTTCCCCGACATAGAATCGCACCACCAGAAGGCTTTGCCCGGGGAGGGAGGTTGAGTAAATGTATTCGACCCCCGGCAGCTCATAGAGCAGCTTTTCCATGGGAATGGTCATCCGTTCCTCGACCTCTTTCGGGGTTGCACCGGGCATGGCGACCATGACGTCGATCATCGGTACCTTGATCTGCGGCTCTTCTTCCCGAGGCAGTAAAATGATTGCCAGAAAGCCGAGCAGCAGGGAGGCAATGATACCGAGAGGAGTCAGTTTGGAGTTAACGAAGGCCTGCGCCAGACGGCCGGCAAAACCTGTGGGGTGGGGTGGTGGGGTATGCATGGTTGGCTAAGTTCCGGGTGTTGAGATAGAGGGGATGCGTCGGCTACTGCACTGTAACCGGCTGGCCGTCCTGGAGGCTGCCATTGTCGGCGATGACCACGGTCTCCCCCTCGGTGAGCCCGCTGAGGATCTCCGTGTATTGGTCGCTCCGGGCACCGGTGCGGACCAGCCGGAGCCTCGCCTTGCCATCATCGACGACAAATATCCGCTCCATCTGTCCGAAGGGCACAACTGCACCGGAGGGAACCGCCAAGGTTTCCGCCTGCGCCATGGCCAGGGTGACCCGGGCGAACTGGCCGGAGCGAAGTTGCGGATTATTGGGAATGCGCAGTTTGATCGGCGAGGTACGGGATGATGGATCGGCGATCGGCGACACCTCCGTCACAGTACCTTCAAGCCCGAGGTTGACGGATGGAATAAAAATCTTCAATCGATCGCCCTTGGTTATTTTCAGGATCATTGCCTCGGGGATATCGGTCAGCACCTGGAGCTTGTTTTCTTCTTCGATATGCAGGAGGGGTTTGCCGGGGGTGGCAAGATCTCCGACGTTTACCAGTTTGCGGGTGATGATTCCGGTAAAAGGAGCAGTAATCTTTGCAAAATCAAGCATTGTCAAGGTTGTCTTGTGGGCCGCTTCGGCAATTCGCAAACTATCCTCAAGCGACTTAACGGTCTCCAGGGTGGCCGCATTTTTCTTGAGGAGATTTTCTTCCCGTGCCAGATTACGTTTGGCCTGTTCGAGTTGAGCCTTGGCCTGCTGCACCTGGGCCGAGATTTCACCGGCGCTGAGTTCGGCGAGGAGCTCGCCGTGTTTCACCCGTGATCCGAGATCGACGGGGAGGGCAATGACATTGCCGGTGATCTTGGCGGATATCACCGCCTGTTCAACAGCTTGGACAGTGCCGACCACCTCGATTTGATTGCCGGCTATCTGTCTTACCACCTTGCCCGTGCTCACCGTTGCCGTGGCCAGGGGCTGGACCTTTTTCGCCTCGGTTGCCGCTTCCTTGTTACAGCCGAGAAGCAGCACGAGGGCGGCAATGTTTATGATGGTAACGAGTTGTCTGACCTTCATTGGTAACTCTCCTTGTGTTGCTGTTTTAATTATCGGCAAACTGTGCCGACCCGGTTGCCCGGCGGAGGTTGGCGATTGCCACCTGGTACCCTGCCTTGGCCGTCAGCTGTCTGGCCCGGGCGTCGGTGAGGCGCATTTCCAGATCGATCAACTCGGAAGCGAGTATGACGCCCTCCTTAAACCTGGCCCGGCTGAGCCTTGCGACCTCCTCGGCAACGGCAACCATCTTGTCGGTGACACTCAAACGCTCCTCGGCCTGTTTATAGTCGAGCAGGGCCTGCTGTACCTCGAGGTTGAGGGCAAGTTCCGTCTTTAGTTTCAATCCCTGAATCTCCTGCAGCTTGAGACGAGCCAAGGATATTTGTGCGGCAGCTTTGTGGCCGTCAAAGAGTGCGTAGTTCACCTTCATTCCAGCCATCCACGAGTTGCCGCTTTCCACTTCAATAAAACCGCTATCGACCTGATAGCCGGCAAAGGCGTCCAGTGTCGGCTTCCGGCTGCCTTCAGCCTTTTTCAATTCGGCTTCGGCAACTTGGAACATGGCTTCAAGCTTTTGTAATTCATGGCGATTCCGGTAGTCGACAGTACCCGGTAGTTGCAGTGTCCGGCCACCGGCCGGATCGATTCGAACGTTGCCTTGCTGTAAGCCTAAGAGATTAAGAAAACTGCGCTTGCTCAACTCCAGGGTGTGCCGGCTCTGGATCAGGTTTTCACTGGCACGGGATTGTTGCAACTCAAGATTGAGCAGATCCTGGCGGAGGAGATCTCCCGCCTCATATCTCGCCCTGCCGACGTCTAAGGATGTAGTTATTGCCGACAACTCTTCAAGGCGAACCGCTACCATCTTCTCTGCTTGAACAATGGCCTGAAAGGTCTTCACCACTTCGAAACCAAGTTGTTGATGAACGGCAACAAGATCACTTTCCGAGGCACCTATGCGGGCGGCTGACGCCGCATGTTCAGCTTGATCTTGGCCACCGTTATAGATGCGGTAGTTGACCACGGCCTTCAGCTGGAGATTATCGGTTATGCCGGGATTATTGAAGTTGATGGAGTTATTAAAAGTGCCCTGGTTGAGAATATTGCCGAAGGAATACATGGGGCTGTTGGTTTGGCCGTATTCGGCGGAGACATTGATAAGCGGGTAGTCGGTCGCTCTGGCAAGCATCGCCGCAGCTTGTGCTTCCTCAATGCGTTTCCTGGCGATAGTGTTGTCCGGGTTGCCGGCAATGGCAAAGGTGACGGCCTCTTCTGCTGTCCAGATTTTCGGGGTTTCTTCGGCGGTCCCCATGGTATCCAGTGCGGCCATTGGCGCAGGAGGCCAGACAAGAAGTCCGAGAACGATAAGTGGCAGCAATATTTTCATTGGAACCTCTGAAGGATGCGGAAACTCGCGGTTTATAGATAAAGTATTTAATGATATGGTTAAAGAGAGTAACTCCTTCTCTTCTCGTTGTCAAAGTGTAATGTCACTCAGGAGGGATTGGATGCCAGTTTTTGCAGGAGATTCTCAAGCTTTTTGATATCAACCGGTTTGGCCAGGTAACTGGTCATACCCGCAGCCAGACATATATCTTTATCACCTGCCATCGCATAGGCTGTAAGGGCGATGATCGGAATGCTGTGGATACGAGAGAATTCTTTTGCGGTTCTGATTATTTTGGTGGTTTCCAAGCCGTCCATCCCGGGCATCTGCACGTCCATGAGAACGATATCGAAATGATCGGAGAGAAGGAGATCAAGGGCCACATAACCATTCTCGGCAATAGTCGTCCGATGGCCAAGTTTATTAAGGATAGCCTGAAGAATCCGCTGGTTGATGTGTTCATCTTCAACCACCAGGGTGGAAAGGCGGCGATGCGGGCTGGTTAGAATGGGTGTGGGTGCAAATACTGGGTTGGGCTCGGCCTGGAGGAGTCCTTTCTCTGCCGTCAAAGTGAAGGTGACCGTCGTGCCGTCCGCCTCATTACGTTCCATATGCACAGTTCCGTTCATCTGCATAACCAGCAGTTTAACGATGCTGAGGCCAAGCCCGGTGCCCTGAATTTTTTTCTTGCGCTGGGTCGCAATTTGGGTAAAGGGCTCGAAAAGTTCGTTGCCGATATCAAAAGGAACACCGATCCCGGTATCGGCCACGCTGCATTCCAGCATGACTTGCGTGGCGCCGATGCTGTTAATGCATCGCATGTTGACGCTGATGTTGCCTTGATCGGTAAATTTAATGGCATTGCCCACCAGATTGTAGAGAATTTGCCGAATGCGAACATGGTCGGCAATGAGGGTCTCAGGGACTTCTGGGCTAACAAAAGAGTCGAGTTTGACTTTATGCGGGTTGATAGCCGTTTTGAAGGAGGCTATCAGAGTTTTTACCATGTCTCTTACCCTGAATGCCTCCGGCGTCATCTGCAGTTTTCCCGCCTCAATTTTTGAGTAATCGAGGATATCGTTGATAATGGTCAGCAGGCTTTTCCCGGATTCCATGGCGGTCGTGACGTAGTCGAGTTGCTCGTCATCAAGTTCTGTCATTTTCAGAAGCTGCAGCATGCCCAGGACACCGTTCATCGGTGTTCGCACCTCATGGCTCATGTTGGCAAGAAACTCCGATTTAGTTCTGCTGGCGGCGAAGGCTTGATCCTTAGCCGTCTCGAGTTCCTGGATAATCCTTTTTGTTTCAGTAATGTCGCGGGCGATTGCCATATAGAGTTCCTTGCCGTCGATGGTCAGGCGGAGGGCATTGACCTCGACCGGCAGCAGGGTGCCGTCTTTTTTGATGTAAGTCGTCTCGAAAGTGGCACATCCCTCACGGCTCAGGCGAATGACCAGTTGGCTGTTGTACTCAAAATCTTTGCCGTCGCTGATGTCGAAAGGTGTCATGGTCAGTAACTCTTCCCGAGTATAGCCAAGTCGTTTACAAGCGACATTGTTGACGTCGGAAAATAGTCCGTAATTTTCGCTATTCCGATCGAGGGAGATAACAAACATCGCATCATTGGCATAATTGAAAAGCTTGCGATATTTGTTACGGCTGAGGACCAGCTCTTCTCCTTGCGAGGCGGAAAGGCAAGGGTTGAGCGCGGTGGTGAGGACTGGATCGGGTTGTTCGGAGAGGATTTTTTCGAGGTCGGAAATACGCCTTTGTGCTGCCAGCAATTGCATTTGGAGTTCGGCAAGGGTTTGTGTGGACATGGTCGGTAACAGGGCTCAAAGGCAGGCAACAAAAAGAGCAAAGCCGTTATAAAAATAACATGACCGGAGGAATGCTCGGAACGAGTAACATCCAACATGATGTTACTGATTTGTCGGCAAAGAGTCAAATCGAAACGAAAAAAGATTGCGAATCGTCACATTCGACCGGTGCGATAGAAATTGCAATGCGCTATTGTGTAGCATTACAGCGAGATTACAGAGCGGATGCTCCGCTACAATCGCACGTTACTTGAATCCGCCGGAGACACCTGGGCAGTCAAAGAGAAGGGGGCACTCAGTTTAGCCGAGCCCCCTTTTGTGGCTGATTGGGCGCGAATATGAGGGGGGTTACTGTGATTGGCGTGAGCAAAGGTGCTCAAGCCCCGGCGCCGGGAATTTGCTGCAAAGCTCCTTTACCTCTTCTGCGGTTTGTTGCAGGAGCCGTTCATTATCCGGATCGGCAATGACCTTCTCGATGAAATCACTGACGAGAAGCATCTCTTTTTCCTTGAAACCCCTGGAGGTTAAGGCCGGAGTGCCGAGGCGAATGCCGCTCGGGTCGAATGGCTTGCGTTTGTCGAAGGGGATGGCATTGTAATTGACAACAATGCCGGCTTTATCAAGAGCCTTGGCGGCCCTTTTTCCGGAGATGTTTTTATTGGTAAGATCAACCAGCATTAAGTGATTGTCGGTGCCATTGGTGATGAGGGTGAAACCCTTAACCATGAGTTTTTCGGCAAGGGTCTTGGCATTTTTCAGTATTTGGCAGGCATATTCTTTGAATGCTTCAGATGTCGCCTCCTTCAGAGCCACGGCAATCGCTGCCGTGGTGTTGTCGTGCGGTCCGCCCTGGATGCCGGGGAAGACGGCTTTGTCGATGGCCTGCGCGTATTTAGCCTTGCAGAGAATCATAGCCCCGCGCGGGCCTCTTAGAGACTTATGCGTTGTGGTAGTAACCACATCGGCATAAGGCACAGGAGAAGGATGAACGCCACCGGCGACAAGACCGGCAAAGTGCGCCATATCGACCATGAGAATGGCGCCGACCTCATCGGCGATGGCCCTGAACCTGGCAAAGTCAAGAATTCTCGGATAGGCGGAGTGACCGGCGATAAGAATTTTCGGTCGTACGGCCAGAGCCTTTTCGCGGATTGTATCATAATTGAGTAATCCGGTAACTGTATCGAGTTCGTACGACTGGGCATCGAAATACCTGCCGGAAATCGATACCTGGGCACCGTGGGTAAGATGTCCGCCATGCGGCAGGGCCATCCCGAGGATAGTGTCGCCCGGGTTGAGGAAGGCAAGGTATACTGCGATGTTGGCAGGAGATCCTGAGTATGGCTGGACGTTAACATGCTCAGCTCCGAACAGGTTTTTGGCCCTCTGGATCGCTAGTTGCTCGACCTGATCGATGATCTGCTGTCCTTCGTAATATCTTTTGCCGGCATATCCTTCGGAATATTTATTGGTGAGGACCGAGCCAGTGGTCTGGAGAACAGCCAGTGACACATAATTTTCGGAAGCAATCATGCGAATCTTCTCAGACTGGCGCCTTTCTTCCTGCTTCACCAGAGCATAGATTTCTGGATCGAGGTCTTTGACATTTTCCATTTTTTCTCCTGAATGTTCATAAATCTATACAATGAGGCAATCATTATAATAAAAACAGGCAGGGTTGAACAGAAGAAAGTGCAATAGGTCAACAAAGGTCGGGAAAATCGGTGAAAATCGCTGTTACACCCATGGCGAAGAGCTCTTTCTGCCGCTCTTTGGAATTCACCGTATAAACATTAACCCCGATGCCGGCCGCCCGTAACTTTTTGATAAGTCGGGCATCGGTAATGGTATCGGAAGGATGATAGGCAGCAGCCCCGAGTGCTCGGAGATATTCTACGATGTCGGGAGGATGAGAATAATCTTGCAGTACTCCAAGGGAAATCTTCGGGGCAAAGGTCTTGGCTATCACCAGATAATCATGATTGAAGGAGGAAATCAGAATCCTGTCTTGTGATGTATTTTTTTTCACCACATCAATAACAATTTCGGCGACCTGTTTGTGCTGTTTTTTTCCTTTATGATCTTTGATTTCAATATTTATTGGCAGTTTTCTAAGGGCTGGGTGACAGAGAACCTCCTCCAACGTCATGATTTTCTGCGGGTAATCCCTGCGGATTGGTTCGGGAGATACCTTGCGACCCGCCATAGTTGAAAAAGGGTCGGCAAGCAGAAACCATGAGCTGACATCGAGCGTTTTAAGCTGGGGGAGGGTCCAGTCACTGACATTCAGGGTCTTAATGCCCAACTGCCGATGCAGCTCTTTGGCATTGCTGGTTCTTTCCAGTGTGGGATCGTGAATGACAACGGGCACGAAGTCCTTACTCATCTGAATATCCAGTTCGATGAAATGGCAGCGCCCAATGCTGGCATGAAAGGCCGAGAAGGTGTTTTCCGGGTGTATTGCCCGGTATCCACGATGTGCGGCAATGAGTTGGATTGATTTAAAATTATCAAAGAATGTCATAACGGCCAGGTGTTTATATCGGCAGTTTGGTTACCTGCACGGTAAAGAACTGCATCAGGAATATTTTTTCTCAGCTTCTCTGAATTGACCTGATTCCATCCTGCCAATATAGGGTTAACTGCCAATAGTTGCAAGAAATAAGGCTATATATCAGACAAATGGGTGTTTCTCTGTTGCAATACCACGAAAAATCTAATAACCTTCCTCGAAAATGTGCTTCTTCAACTGGTGACAGCGAAGTCTGCTTGCATTTTCAGGGTAATCTGGGTAAAAAATGAGCCCCGGAAGACGGGGAAAAGGATTTCTCTCTGCTATGCTTAATAATTGAGTTCCGTTTTCGAAATTAGAGGAACACACCAACTCTTGTTATGAAATATTCATACCTCCCCTCTGTCAGGCTTTCATTCCTATTATTTCTTCTAGTTGGCATGCTTTTCGCCTGTTTTGTCGAGGGCGCAACGGCGGCAAAGAGGGAAGCCTTTGATATTATTTATCTTCGCACTAAAGATTTTGATAAGGTTTTAGATTATAAAGAGGAAATTGAAACGATTCTCGATGCTCAGGTAAGAAAAAAACTGAGAATCGTCGGCTGGGGAAGCGGTGATTACGCGGTGATTTACGATGGCCGTCTTTCTGCTCGAACAGTCTCGCAGACATTGATCAAGCATGCGGAAATGCTCAGTAAAACCGGTTTCGATGAACCTTATGCGTCTAAGGAACAAGACTTTCATAGTCTTTATAATGTGAGCTACGGGATGGGTCGAAATCTTGATTCACTGAAAGAGAAATACCAGCTTCTCTATGCCTGTCTGGGAGAAGAGGTCAAGAGAGATCTGTTTATTGAGAAAACCGATTACGGCAATTATCTCTTAGTCTATCGCCTGCGCGGCGACGAGGTATCGACTACCGCGGTGGCGAAGAAGCAAGCGACCATCCTGCGGGGGAAGAAAATTGCCACCTCCATCACCAAGGAAAACAATAATGACGTGGTTTATGGCGAATCCAGCCTGATAGATGATGGCGATTCAGACGACCCCGCTCTTTGCAAGATCCCTGATCCTAAAGACGATTCTCAGTCTTTGCCGAAGAACAGTTCTTTGGTTGTGGCGAAAGCATTACCGCCTGTTGCACAAAAAAATGATCCTATTTCGGTTCCTAAGGCTGACCCGCAGATTCCCCCAAGGGTTGAACCCTCTCTGCCCGCCAAGTCAGAAGTCACAATCGATTCCTCGAAAAAGTCGCAAACAGAACGTCAGTCGGCCCCCTCGGAGAATACTAAAGTTGAGCGAACGATTGTTGAATATATAGACAATCTTCGGAGCAAGGGGGTTATTAATAATGATGAATCGACAGGGTGGATGGTGTATGACTTGGAAAATGATCGGAATGTTCTGAGTATTAACGCCGATGTTGAATTTCAAGCCGCAAGCATGATCAAGCCCTTTGTCGCCTTGGCCTTTTTTCATAAGGTCAAAGAGGGGAAAGTGCAGTATGACGCGCAGAGTAAAAGACAAATGGAGGCAATGATTCAGAGAAGCAGCAATTCGGCAACAAATTATATAATGCGTAAAGCCGGAGGACCGGAACAGTGTGAGTCCATCTTGAAAAGATATTATGGCCATATCTTTAAGAATACAGATATTAAAGAATATATTCCTGCCGATGGCCGCACCTATGTTAACGGTGCCCCGCCTGCCGACTATATCAGATTCCTTCGTTCGTTGTGGAAACAGGAGCTTCCTTATGGCAAGGAGATGCGCCGAGTGATGGCTCTGCCGGGTCGAGATCGCCTTTACTACGGCACAACGATTCCCCGGGGCACCCTGGTGTACAATAAGACCGGCACAACGGCCCATCTTTGCGGAGATATGGGGATTCTTGTGACGAAAACCCGGAATGGCGACATTTATCCTTATGCAATCGTCGGGATAATTGAACGCCGATCCAAGGCCTCCGATTATGGTCAATGGATGGCTTCCCGCGGCCGGGTCATCCGTGAAGTGTCTACATTGGTTTACGAAGGCTTAAAAAAGGATCACCAACTCCTGTAACGCCGGCTGTGAGAATTATCCCACGGAATTTTTCAGGGGATCTTCGTTTTCCAAAATGTGATCCGCTAATATTGATACTGTTTTCGACAACGAAAAAACCCTGCATCCGTATTGTCCGTGGTTTTCATTAAAAAATGGAGAAGGTCATGAACGTGATAATGGATCTATGTGTGGTTCCAATGGGTGTCGGAGTCTCCGTTTCGGAGTATGTCGCGGCTTGCCAGGAGGTTCTCAAAAGAGCTGGTTTGAAATATCAGCTGCACGCTTATGGCACCAATATTGAAGGCGATTGGGATGATGCCATGGCGGCGGTGAAGGAGTGTCACGCAACGGTCCATGCCATGGGTGCTCCACGAATCTCCACAACAATCAAGTTGGGGACGAGGGTTGATCGTCTCCAGACCATGGACGAAAAAATTACAAGTGTTGTTGATAAACTTTTGTAAGCCGTTGAACCATTAATACCAACCTATTCAACGTTAATATCGCCATAAGAATTGGTCACGCAATTGAACAATTGAACAAAATGTGCAGATTCCATGATAACGGTTCCTCATTATCCCACCGGTCCTCCTGACTCCACTGTGTATTGAGATATAACCCAGCCATACTGTCCGGCCCTTGTCCTGATATATAACCAATCAGGAGCAGCGCCGATCACATCGACGTTTTGGCCCGCCACTGCCTGGCCTATAATAGCGGAATCAAGACCGGGGCCTGAGCGGACATTGACGATGCGCTCGGTTATTTTCACCTGTCTTAAAACAACCTCGGGCTGAGGAGCAATAGAGGCCATTGGCCTGTTTATGACTATCGGCTCAGATTGGATGATTACCGGTGGAGGTGTATTGTACACAACGATCGGCTGCCTGGGCGGCTGGTAAATCATGGAGCCTACCACTGCACCTGTTAACAGACCGATGCCGAGAAGGGGCAAGAAATTGTCGGCATGATATGAATGTCTGTAATGATGATAATTATAGGGGGCATGGTGGCCACGATTATAGTTGCCGTAGCCGTTGGTATAGTACCTGGAGTTTGCATGGGCAAGAGTTACCGTTGAAAGCATACAAAAAGAGAGGATAAGCACAACGGACAGTGATTTTTTCATTGGTGGCCTCCTGGCAAGGCTGGTGCTACAATAATGAGGTTGTTGCTGGGACGTTTAGAAAGCATGCATTGCCTGTAAATATAACGCATGATGAGATGCTCGGCAATAGCCGAGCATTGCTGCCACAGCAGAGTGTTAAGAAGGAAATATTTCCAGTACTTTTTCAGTAAGAGAAGTCTCTTGGAGCGGCCCTGCGTAAGGGGTCAGAGAGGTTGTGCCCGGAAATGGAGACGCAATTTTTTTAAGGCGGCCTGTTCAAGTTGGTAAATACTGCTGCGGGTCACCTTATATTCTTCACTGATAGAGAGAATTGACTGTTCCTTCCCCTGATAAGGAGCGAGACCGAAGCGACGTTTAATGATGTCCCCAGTTTTTTCAGAGAGTACTTGGTTGATGGTTTGCAGCAGAATGAGTTGTAATTGGACTTTTTCAAAGGCCACAACGGGAGAGGGGATCTGAGATAAAAGTTCGGATAAGGCAAGCGTGGCGCACTCTCCGTCGGTATTTTGTTCTACCGTGGTGGCGGATTCAATGATAGTGGAAAATCTGTTGAGATTTGCAACATCTTCAGTTTTTGTCGCTTTAGCATAGCCTTCAACGGTGTTGGGGGATATCCTTATGAGCCGACCATCAAGCGCCTGCCGCTGAATCTCCCTAAACACCCAATGTGCGGCAAAGGTTGAAAACCGGACTCCGCTCGACGGATGATAGCGATATGCGGCCCTGGCTATGCCTATTGTACCGATCTGCACGGCATCCTCATAGGTTACTGACTGTTTGTAAAGCGGGTTCGTTTGCGCGGCCAGTTTTTTTACCAAGCCAGTGGTGAGGAGCACATAGATATTTCTTAAGGTGTTGAGTTTTTCAACTATTTCCAGCAGATTAGAAAAATGGTAATCGATAAAATCTCGTTCCGTTGATTGACTTATAATTCGGTTCCATACCCTCGCTATTATAAGGTGCTGAAAAGTTTTTGCCAAGGGGATCGAGATTTGAGAGTGTGAGGTACTAAAGAGCAACAAGGCCTCGTGGCGCTCACTTTCTGATGATGTTGTTGTGCCAAAAAATATTTTTCGGTTTCTGAAAAGGTAGATGTTTTGGATCACTGTTAGAACCGCTTGCCTGAATCTGGGTGTCTCCAGCAGACGTTCCGTGAAAATATGCCGATGCCGAAGTACTTCGCCGGCCAGTTCTTTTTCGTCGTTTGCTGTAAGTGCGGCGGTTTTTTGGTGGCTATACGTGCTAGCAGTCAACCGACCGTTTTGCTGCAATATTTTTTTTTCCAGGTCGGAACTCAGGGTCAATGCCTGGACACGAACTGCAAACGGCACGGTCGAAGGAGCCGCGGCCAGGAGGTCCATAATCTCGGGAGAGATGCGGACGTATTTCATCGCTGATAGGTTTTTTCCGGTGTTCATCGAAGAAGGAGAATGTATTCGGGGCTGTTTTTAAAAGGTGAATGAACTATCTGCAAAAGGATATCACAAATATATAAAAACAGTAAAACGAAACATTCAAGACCAGGTGATTATTTTCAGTACATCAAACTCACTTTCACGATAATCGTTGCCGAGCAGACCTCAACCCCCTCTTTATCGGTAATGCTGACTGGAATATCCTTGTCGCCGGGATTTATCCAGTCGATCCCACGGCCATCGGCAATCCCCCGTAAGTCAGTTTTGGCTTTGGCAAGATATTTGACGTTCATACCGACAGGTATCCACCTACAGGTCTCCGGAATAGAGACGTCGGTCATTAGTCCGGCAACAATTTCGGCAAGATTGCACATGGCAATGGCATGCACTGTTCCCAGATGATTGTGAACCTTCACGGTATTCGGCATGGTGACTTCACAATAGTTGGGTTGAAGGTCAACGAACTGAGGCTCGATTGTCGAAAAATAGGGTACAATTTCGCAAACCTTTCTGCTAAAAGCAGCATTGCCAATTTTCCTATACAGATCAAACAGCTGACTCATAGCTTCTTCCCCTTGAGTTAAGATTTGTCGCCGTCCATAGGGGGTGATAGCAGTCACTGCCTATGTTGATATTAACATGTAGTTTACTTGTGTAGTATGTAGCGCATATATGACTCGGCTGGTCAAGTTTTTTATTCCTAGAGAATCAAATGGATTCTGTTGGCAACAGAGGAGGGGGTGTGCAAGAACGCCAAAAGCCCCTGAGAGGATTGCTCTCAGGGGCTTTTGGTTAGAAAAAATCGGCGGTGACCTACTCTCCCACACAGTTACCCATG